>QWCZ01000484.1_pt1 | contig 19465 bp, 16 predicted proteins | sample 1972651 | NCBI WGS metagenome assembly QWCZ01 (sample SAMN09866695, study PRJNA288562) | Human oral metagenome isolate pre1_saliva, whole genome shotgun sequencing... | isolation source: mouth | host: Homo sapiens | place: USA: California
CTACCCGTTGCTGGTGGATGAAGACGGCACGCCCATTGACGAGGATGCGCCCGACTTCCGGGACAACGGCCGGCCTCGGGACAGTTTTCCGCGCAGCAAGACAATGCAGGCGCTGCTGCGTTACCCCACGCTGACAACGGCCGTGGGGCTGGCCGTGGCCGTGCCCATGGCCACCCTGGTGCTGCGCACACCGGCCGCCCGGCAGACACTGCTGCGCATCGGCAAGTTTGCGGCGGAGCAGGAAGTGTGGAAGTACGTGCGCAAGCTCAGCAAGTAGAGCAAGCCGTCAGTCCAGATCCGGCAGCGCCTCGGTGCGGGTGCGGTGCGCATCCAGCGCCTGCACTTCACGGCGCAGCCACCACAGCATGAAGAGGCCCGGCAGCGCCGCAGCCACCGTCATCAGGAAGAAGCTGGGCCAACCCTGCTGCTCGACCACCATGCCGGCCACCGGCCCCACGTAGACCCGCCCGATGGCTGCCAGCGCCGACAGCAGCGCGTACTGCGCAGCCGAGAAGCGCCGGTCGGTCAGGGTCATGAGGAAGGCCACGAAGGCGGCCGTGCCCAGCCCCCCGCAGAGGTTCTCGATGCCGATGGCACCGGCCATCAGCAGGTAGCTCTTGGGCAGCACCGACAGCAGCCAGTAGCCCACGTTGGAGAACGCCTGCAGGATGCCGAAGAACATCAGCGACTGGTAGAGCGAGCGCGACGACAGCCAGGCCCCACCCAGCAGCGCGCCAACAATGGTGGCCAGAAGACCCAGCCCCTTGTTGATGGCACCGATCTCGGCCTGACTGAAACCTACACCGCGCAGCAGGAAGCTGGTGGACAGGCTGGCGGCAAAGGCATCGCCCAGCTTGTACAGCACGATGAGCAGCAGGAAGGCCAGCGCATGCGGCCGGGCAAAGAAGGCATCCCAGGGCGCCACGAAGGACGGAAAGCCCACGCGGCGCGCCACCAGCACGGCACCCACGCCGGTCAGCAGCATCACCAGGGTTTCGGCCAGCAACTGGCCCAGCGGCCCGGCCTGCAGCCACGCCAGCACCGGCCGGCTGGCCTGCGTGCACAGCCACCACAGCAGCGCACCGCCCAGCACCATGGCCACGAAACCCTTCAGCTCGGCCCCCGCGCCGCCACTGGCCTGCTGGGGCCGGGCAATGCGTGGGCTCCAGACCGTGGCCCCCATCAGCAGCAGCAGCATGACGCCCATGATGCGATAGGTGCCCGGCCAGCCCAGCCAGGTATCGGCCAGGATGAAGCTGCCGCCCCCCGAGACCAGCATGGCCAGGCGGTAGCCCAGCACCGAGACCGCGGCGCCGGCGCCCCGTTCCTCGGGCGAGAGCAGATCGGCCCGATAGGCATCGAAGACCACGTCCTGCGAGGCCGACAGCCACGCCACCACCACCGACAGCACGGCGATCAGATGGATATGGTGGGCCGGATCAAGCTGGGCCAGCCCCAGGCAGGCCAGCGCCATGGCCAGCTGAAACACCAGGATCCAGCCCCGCCGCCGCCCCAGCAGCCGGGGCTCGAAGCGATCGAGCAGCGGCGCCCAGACGAACTTGAAGGTATAGGGCAGCCCCACCAGCGCAAAGTAGCCGATGGTGTGCAGATCGATGCCATTGACCGTGAGCCACGCCTGCAGCGCCCCCGCCGTGAGCGCCAGCGGCAGCCCGCTGGAAAAGCCCAGCAGCAACATCGCGGCAATGCGCCGCGACGCGAAGACTTGCCCATAGGTCTGCCACAACCCGGGCGCGGGCTTGGGGGAATCGCTCATCCACCGAGTGTAGCAGCGCGTGGCCCCCAGCTTCATGGCCGCCATTCCACCCCCGTCCATGCTGCTGACGGCCGGGCAGCGACACGGCATGAATGAAGGCGGGATGCGTGAAATACGCGACACCGCTACCCGGACCCACCAGCCACCACGACCTCTGCACGCACCGCCAGTCAGGCCGCCAGGGCCCAACACATGAGCCCCCCATGAAGCCCCCTCTGCCTTGTGCCCCACGAAACCGTGAAGGGTGTAATCTTCTGTGTTCCGCCGCCCCTCAACCCTTTACAGATTTCATGACCAAGAAGCTCTCTGCTGCCGAATCCGCCCTGCGCGATGCCGCGCGGGAATACCATGCCCTGCCGTCGCCGGGCAAGATCACCGTCCGCCCCACCAAGCCGCTGTCCAACCAGCGTGACCTGTCGCTGGCCTATTCGCCGGGCGTGGCCTATCCGTGCCTGGACATCCAGGCCGACCCGGCCAAGGCTGCCGAGTACACCTCGCGCGGCAACCTAGTGGGCGTGATCACCAACGGCACCGCCGTACTGGGCCTGGGCGACATCGGCCCGCTGGCCGGCAAGCCGGTGATGGAAGGCAAGGGCTGCCTGTTCAAGAAGTTTGCCGGCATCGACGTGTTCGACATCGAGCTGGCCGAGCGTGACCCCGACAAGCTGGTCGAGATCATCAGCGCACTGGAACCCACCCTGGGCGGCATCAACCTGGAAGACATCAAGGCCCCCGAGTGCTTCTACATCGAGCGCCAGCTGCGCGAGAAGATGAAGATCCCCGTCTTCCACGACGACCAGCACGGCACCGCCATCATTTCAGGCTCGGCGCTGGTCAACGGCCTGGAACTGGTGGGCAAGCCCATCGGCGAGGTGAAGGTGGCCGTCTCGGGCGCAGGCGCTGCGGCCCTGGCCTGCCTGGACATCTTTGTGGCCCTGGGCGTGAACCCCAAGAACATCTACGTGGCCGACTCCAAGGGCGTCATCTACAAGGGTCGCCCGGGCGGCTTCGATGAGTCCAAGGCACGCTACGCGCAGGACACCGAGGCCCGGACGCTGGCCGACATCGTGAAGGACGCCGACGTGTTCCTGGGCTGCTCGGCCCCCGGCGTGCTGACCGGCGACATGGTCAAGACCATGGCCCGCCAGCCGGTGATCCTGGCTCTGGCCAACCCCGAGCCCGAGATCCGCCCCGAAGATGCCCGTGCCGCCCGCGCCGACTGCATCATCGCCACCGGCCGTTCGGACTACCCGAACCAGGTCAACAACGTGCTGTGCTTCCCGTACATCTTCCGGGGTGCGCTGGACTGCGGCGCATCGCGCATCACCGAAGAGATGAAGCTGGCCTGCGTGCGCGAGATCGCCGCCCTGGCCAAGGCCGAGGCCAGCGATGAAGTGGCCAGCGCCTACACCGGCAAGGACCTGAACTTCGGTCCTGACTACATGATCCGCACCCCCTTCGATCCGCGCCTGATCCTGCGCATCGCCCCGGCCGTGGCCGAGGCCGCTGCAGCCTCCGGCGTCGCCGCCCGTCCCATCGAGGACATGGATGCCTACCGGCAGTCGCTCTATCGCTTCATCTACTCCACCGGCCTGCTGATGCGCCCGGTCGTGGCTGCCGCCAAGGCCGCCGCCCCGGAATTCAAGCGCGTGGCCTATGCCGAGGGTGAAGACGAGCGCGTGCTGCGCTGCGCCCAGACCGCCATCGACGAAGGCCTGGCTCGCCCCCTCCTGATCGGTCGGCCCTCGGTGATCGAGGCCCGCATCAAGAAGGCTGGCCTGCGGATGAAGGTCGGCAAGGACATTGAGATCATCAACCCCGACGACGACCCGCGCTTCCGCACCTACTGGGAAGAATACTGGCGTCTGATGGGACGGGAAGGCGTCTCGCAGGAAGCCGCCAAGGCTGCCGTGCGCCGCTCCACCACGCTGATTGCCGCCCTGATGGTGCGCATGGGCGATGCCGACACCATGCTGTGCGGCACGCTCGGCCGCTTCGACGTGCACCTGGGCAACGTCCGCGACGTGATCGGCGCGCGCCCCGGCACCCCGCTGGCCACCGTCAACGCCATTGCCATGGGCAACCGCACCCTGTTCATCACCGACACCTACGTCAACGATGACCCCGATGCCGAGACGCTGGCCAAGATCGCCGTCATGGCGGCCGAGGAAGTGAACAACTTCGGTATCCCGCCCAAGGTGGCCTTCGTGTCGCACTCGCAGTTCGGCAGCTCGCGCCGCCCGTCGGCCATCAAGATGCGCCAGGCGCGCGACATCTTCCGCAGCGTGGCCCCCCACGTCAACTGCGACGGCGAAATGCACGGCGACGCCGCCCTGCTGCCGGAACTGCGTGACCGGCTGGTGCCCGACAGCACGCTGGATGGCGACGCCAACCTGCTGGTGTGCCCGAACCTGGATTCGGCCAACATCCTGTTCAACGTGCTCAAGACCACGGATGGACACGGCATCACCATCGGCCCGATCCTGCTGGGTAGCGCCTTCCCCGCGCACGTCATGACGCCTTCGGCCACCGTACGCCGGCTGGTGAACATGACCGCCCTGGCCGTGGCCGAAGTGGCTGCCGGCAAGAAGCACAAGGCTGGCGGCGTGGCCTGATGGCCCTGCGCTCCTGCCTGACGGGCTGACGCCCCAAGGCAGGACCGCTCATTACCCCGCGGCAGTACAGCCTGCCGATGATCGCCCGATGGGTTTGCGCCTGTCGGGCGATTTTTTAAACTACATGACAAAGATAAAATCAACAAGGAGGCCAACCATGCTCAACATGTTGAAATCACTGCTCAATGAAATCAAGAAGAACGGCCTATTCCCCATGTTCTCACACAGGAACATCGTTATCGTCGGATTTATTGTTTTAATTACGTATCTATTCGGAATAGACTATTACCCAACAAACATGTCCATAGAAACTGGGGTTACCATCTTTCTTATATCGTATATATCTGGGGCACTTTACATTACACTATGGAGCGCCATCATATCCCTTGGATGGGGCGTTTTTTATTTAATAAACAAATGCATACCGTCCAAAAAAATCCGTTTGCTAGGAATAATTGGCGATGCATTAAAAATTGACATCGACGACTGCGAAGAAAAACTACCCAGAACCATCTTTGCATTATTATTTCTCATTTATCTCACATTCTCGACGGAATGGCATATGTCAGCGCTGTCAATTATTGCCTCCGCAGTTTTCTATGGCGCAATAGTAATGCTAACATCCGCAATAAAAACACAAAACAAACCTGGGTTTCGCGCGCACAATGAATATTTTGCCCCCCTTCTCCTCCACATCACCATCCTTCTCTTTCTCATAATTCCCATGGCGATGCCCGTAATCTACGACTTCGCAAACATCGGCCAATTTACCGAAAAAACAATGGAGATCGTCGGCATCAGGATCAAAAACAAGGACATCTACATCAAAGCCCCCTATGGCGAACTATTCGCTGCCAACTCCCGGAACACTGCCCCTGTCGGCAACAATTTCATCATCCTGAAAAATGCCACGATCCTGCTCAACGACATCGGAGGGGAGACCCTGATTTCCTATGGAGACGCCAGAACCGCCAAGAGGCTCTCCATCCCCAGCGCGTACGTGAGCATCGGAGAGACCTTTGCCCTGAACAAGAAAGCATCTCTCCCAGGAGAGCCATCGGCCGTTGGCAGTCAGAAATGACCGTCCGGCTCACCGTGCGCCCCCCTCACCCCCTAGGCCAGTCATAGTCAATGATCAGCGGCGCGTGGTCCGAGAATCGCTCGTCCTTGTAGATCTCGGCGCGGGTGGCGGTGGCGGCGATGCCGGGGGTGGCGATCTGGTAGTCGATGCGCCAGCCCACGTTCTTGGCCCAGGCCTGGCCGCGGTTGCTCCACCAGGTGTATTGCTCGGGGCGGGGGTCCAGCTGGCGGAACACGTCGACGAAGCCGATGTCGTCCAGGAGGCTGCTGAGCCACTGGCGCTCTTCGGGCAGGAAGCCGGAGTTCTTCTGGTTGGAGCGCCAGTTCTTCAGGTCGATTTCCTTATGGGCGACGTTCCAGTCGCCGCACAGGATGATCTCGCGGCCGCTGTCCTTCAGTTCCTGCATGTGGCGTGCGAAGGCTTCCATGAACACGAACTTGCGTTGCAGGCGCTCTTCGGAGGAGGAGCCGGAGGGGACATAGACCGAGATGATGGCGTGGGTGCCGAAGTCCATCTCGATGTAGCGGCCCTCGGCGTCGAATTCGGGCTGGCCGAAGCCTTCGCGGATGGTCTGGGGGGTATGGGGGGTGTAGATGCCCACGCCGCTGTAGCCGCGCCGTTCGGCCAGGTGAAAGCGCCCGACGGCCGGGCCGATGGCCTGCATGGTGTCGTCCATGTCGGAAAGCTGGGCGCGCACTTCCTGCACGCAGATGGCGTCGGCGCCAAGGGTGGCCGCCCAGGGGAACCAGCCCTTGCGGGCGGCGGACCGGATACCGTTAAGATTCTGGGATACGACTCGCAACATGCAGGCACCTATGATGAAAGATCTTTCCCACGAGTTTATCCAGTTCGCGCTCGACACCGGAGCGCTGCGCTTCGGCGAGTTCAAGACGAAGGCGGGGCGGCTGTCGCCGTACTTCTTCAATGCGGGGCTCTTCCACGACGGCGAGGGGCTAGGCCGTCTGGCCGGTTTCTATGCCGACCGGCTGCTGCAGGTGGAAGAAACCGTACCGAAGTTCGATGTGCTGTTCGGACCGGCCTACAAGGGCATCACGCTGGCCTCGGCCATGGCGGTGGCCTGCGCGGCACGGGGACGCAACCTGCCCTTCTGCTTCAACCGCAAGGAAGCCAAGGACCACGGCGAGGGCGGCAATCTGGTGGGAGCACCGCTCACGGGCCGGGTGGCCATCGTCGATGACGTGATCTCGGCCGGCACGTCGGTGCGGGAGTCGGTGGAGATCATCCGGGCGGCCGGGGCCGAGCCGGCAGCGGTGTTCATCGCGCTGGACCGGATGGAGCGCGGCGGCAACGCCGAGGTGGTGGCGGCGCAGTCGGCCGTGGAGGAGGTGCGCGAGCGCTGGGGGATCGAGGTGTACGCGCTGGCCACGCTGGACGATCTGCTGGGTTATCTGGAGTCGGGCGCCCGGCCGTCAACCGCGCGCTACAGCGCCGAGGTGCTTGCCACTCATCGTTTGGCCATCGCCGACTATCGCGGCCGCTATGGCACGGGGCGTCGCCCCTGACTACAGTGGAGGCTATGAGCCTCGATCGTGTCCGTTTCGTGCTGTCTACCTTGTCCCTGGCCCTGATGTCGGGGACGATGGCCATGGCGCATGCCCAGTCGATGCCGGTCTCGGACAACGCCCCCCGGGGCGGCACCTCCATCTACGTCTGCAAGGATGAGAATGGCCGGGTGATCTCGTCGGATCAGCCGATCGACGCCTGCGCGCGGCGCAACATGCGCGAACTGAACCGTGACGGTTCGGTTCGCCGGGTGCTGCCGCCGCCGCTGACGCGGCAGCAGGAACGCGAGGCGGCCCAGCAGGCGCTGGTTCGCCAGGAGAAGGAACGGGCGCTGAAAGCGCAGCAGGCGCATGATCGGCACCTGCTGCTGACCTACAAGACACCGGAAGACCTGCGCAAGCGCCAGGAACAGCAGATCCAGCTGATCGACGAGGAAATCTCTGCGGCGATGCGGCGTATCCTGGTGCTGGACCAGAACCTGAAAGAGGAGCGCGAGCAGGCGGCCGAGTGGCAGAAGAAGCAGGATCGCCCCAACGCCCGCCTGCCCTATGCGGTGCAGCAGCGCATCTCGTCGATTGCCAACGCCATTCTGGCCGAAGATGCGCTGATCCAGGAGCGGCGCAACGAGCGCACGCGCCTGAACCGCGATTTCGAGGCCAATGCGGCCCGACTGGCCGAGCTGCTGTCACACCTGCCGGGGCAGCAGGAACCCACAGACTGATCGGCGCCGCCCGGATCCCGTTCCGGGCAGCCCCTGTCGATCTCAGCCCAGTTTCTTCTTCAGCAGTTCGTTGACCTGCTGCGGGTTGGCCTTGCCCTTGCTGAGCTTCATGACCTGACCCACCAGGGCGTTGAAGGCCTTTTCCTTGCCGGCCCGGTACTCGTCCACCGACTTGGCGTTGTTGGCCAGCACCTGGTCGATGATCGGGCCCAGCACATCGTCGCCGCTGATCTGACGCAGGCCCTGACGGTCGATGAGGGCATCGACCACTTCCGGTCCGCCCTGCACGGGGCCTTCGGCCCACAGGGCGTGGAAGACTTCGCGCGCCAGCTTGCCCGAGAGGGTGCCGTCAGCAATGCGAATGACCAGTCCGGCCAGCTGCGGGGCGCTGACCTTGCTGTCGGCAATGTCCAGTCCGTCACGATTGAGCTGGGCCGCCAGCTCACCCATCATCCAGTTGGCCAGGGTCTTGGCCTGGGCAGCGGCATCGGGCAGGGCCGCCAGCGCGGCCTCGAAGAACTGGGCGCTGGCCAGGCTGCTGGTCAGCGTCAGTGCGTCGGCCTGCGGCAGGCCCAGCTCATCCTGGTAGCGGGCGCGCTTGGTGCTGGGCAGCTCGGGCATGTCGTTGCGCACGGCCTCGATCTGCGCCGGATCGATGACGAGCGGCGGCAGGTCGGGCTCGGGGAAGTAGCGGTAGTCATCCGCGTCTTCCTTGGTGCGCATCGAGCGGGTCTCGTCGGCATCCGGATCGTAGAGCCGGGTTTCCTGCACCACGCGGCCACCGTCCTCGATCAGCTCGATCTGGCGACGCACCTCGAACTGGATGGCCCGCTCCAGGAAGCGGAACGAGTTCAGGTTCTTGATCTCGGCGCGGGTGCCGAATTCCTTCTGGCCCAGCGGCCGGACCGAGACGTTGGCATCCACACGGAAGGAACCTTCCTGCATGTTGCCGTCGCAGATGCCCAGCCACGTCACCAGGCCGTGCAGCGCCCGCGCATAGGCCACGGCTTCGGCGGCACTGCGCAGCTCGGGCTCGCTGACAATCTCCAGCAGCGGCGTGCCGGCCCGGTTGAGGTCGATGCCCGACATGCCGGCGAAGTCCTCGTGCAATGACTTGCCGGCGTCCTCCTCAAGGTGCGCACGGGTGAGGTTGATGGTACGGATGCGCGGCGGATCACCGGCCTTCTCGGCGGGGATGGCGATGTCCAGCGTGCCGCCCAGCACCACCGGCTGCTCATACTGGCTGATCTGGTAGCCCTTGGGCAGATCAGGGTAGAAGTAGTTCTTGCGGGCAAAGATGGAGACTGGAGCGACCTGCGCGCCGATGGCCAGCCCGAAACGGATGGCATGCTCGACCGCCTGCCGATTGAGCACCGGCAGGGTGCCGGGCAGCCCCAGGTCCACGGGGCAGGCCTGGGTGTTGGGCTCGGCCCCGAATCGGGTGGAGGCCCCGGAAAAGATCTTGGACCGGGTCAAGAGCTGGGCATGAACTTCCAGCCCGATCACCACTTCCCATTGCATGAGCGTATTTCCCGTATCAGCGGTTCAGACTGGCACAGCGGCCCGTCTGCGGATTGAACATCACCGGCCAGGCTTCCTCGGCCACGCTGCGCGGCGTGCAGAACAACTGGCAGTTGGCGTGGGCCAGGGTCACGCGCCGGGCGTCCTGGTAGATGAGCAGCTTGCAGGCGCCGCGGCTGCGCGAAGCCAGCTCGATGTGCGGCGCATTCTTGGTCTGGCGGAAATCACGCAGGTTGAAGTGGCACTGGCCACGCTTGCCCACCTTCACGTGCCAGTCCAGCTGCTGCACCTGACCCCCCGTCACGCGCAGCGTGGCGTTCTCGCCAAAACCGTCGATGTCGGTCTGCTGGCAGGTGCCGGCAAAGTTCTGCAGCGTGCCTTCGCCCGGTAGCGCCCGGGTGGCCGGCTGCGGTGCCGTCACCGGCGGCCTGGTCGTCGTGGCCGGTTTCTTGGTGCGCTTGACCATGGGCATGGTCGTGCAGGCCGCCAGCGCGACGGCTGTCAGCAACAGGGCCGCCCGTTGCAGCCAGCGCTGGCGGCGGGGGACGTGATTCTGTAATTCTGCATTCATGGTTGACTGTTCCTCGTTGTGTAGGACTTCCCATGGACCTGCCGGGTGACTCCGTCGGCATGGCGCGCTTGCATGCGCCTGCCTGCAGGGTAGCCCCGGCGGCCGGATGTCATGAGAAAGCCCTGACCCTCGGAAGGAAGATGCCTCAGCCCCCCTGCCCCGGCCGGCGCAGGTGCCAGTCGGTGTGCTGCTGGTAGGTGTGGCCAATGGACAGCAACCGCGCTTCGGTCAGCGCAGGCCCCACCAGCTGCAGGCCCACGGGCAGGCCGGCGGCGTCAAAGCCGCAGGGCAGCGACAGGCCCGGCAGGCCGGCCAGCGAGGCGGGCAGCGTGTAGATGTCGGCCAGATAGTTGCGTACCGGATCATCGGTCTGCTGACCGATGGGCCAGGCTGTCTCGGGCGAGACCGGACCGGCAATCACGTCCACGTCCGCAAAGACGCGCGTGAAGTCATCGGCGATCATCCGACGCAGCTGCTGGGCCTTGCGGTAGTAGGCGTCGTAGTAGCCGTGCGAGAGCACGTAGGTGCCGATCATGATGCGGCGCTTCACTTCAGGACCAAAGCCCTCGGCGCGGCTGTTCATGTAGAGCGACTTCAGGTCGGATGCATCGGCGCTGCGGTGGCCGTAGCGCACACCGTCAAAGCGCGCCAGGTTGCTGGAAGCTTCGGCCGGGGCAATGACGTAATAAGCCGGGATGGACAGCTCGGTATGCGGCAGCGAGACCGGCACCATCGTGGCCCCCAGGGCCTCGAAGCGGGCCAGCGCCGCCTTCACCGCGTCACGCACGGCCGGGGCCAGGCTCTCGCCCAGGAACTCGTCGGGCACGCCAACGCGCAGGCCCTTGAGCGGCATGTCGGCGCTGCCGCCCCAGTCGGCGGCGGGCACGGTGGCCAGGCCATCGGCCGGGGCGCGCAGGCTGGTGGCGTCGCGCTCGTCGAAGCCGGCCATGGCCGACAGCAGCAGCGCGCAGTCGGCGGCCGAGCGGGCAAACACGCCGGCCTGATCCAGACTGCTGGCGAAGGCGATCATGCCGTAGCGCGAGACGCGCCCGTAGGTGGGCTTGATGCCGGTGACGCCGCACATGGCGGCCGGCTGACGCACCGAACCGCCGGTGTCGGTCCCGGTGGAGACCGGCACCAGGCCGGCCGCCACGGCAGCGGCCGAGCCGCCCGATGAGCCGCCGGCCACGCGGGACGGATCCCAGGGGTTCTTCACCGGGCCAAAGAACGAGTTCTCGTTGCCCGACCCCATGGCGAATTCGTCGCAGTTGAGCTTGCCGACGCAGACGGCACCGGCCTCGCGCACCTTGCGCACGACCGTGGCGTCAAAGGGGCTCTGGTAGTCCGCCAGCATCTTCGAGCCGGCGGTGGACTTCCAGCCACGGGTGACGAAGACGTCCTTGTGGGCCATGGGCACGCCCAGCAGTGGGCTTGCGCGCTCGCCGGACTGGCGGGCAGCGGCCAGCCGGGCATCGGCCTCGTCGGCCTGCGCCAGCGTCAGCTCGGGCTGCACGTCCACGAAGGCGTTGATGTCGCTGGCAGCAGCGGCCGCCAGGCAGTGTTCGGCCAGTTCACGGGCCGAGACGTCACCGGCTTGCAGGGCGGCGCCAATGGCGCCGAGGTTGCCGGTTTCCAGCAGGGTCTTGGTTGTGCTCATGCTTACTCCACCACCCGCGGGACGAGGTACAGGCCATCGGCCACGGACGGTGCGGAACGCTGGTTCTCGGCGCGATGGTCGCTTTCGGTGACGACATCGTCACGCAGCCGCTGGCCGACATGGCCGGCGTGGGTCATGGGCTCGACGCCGGTGGTGTCGACGGCACGCAGCTTCTCGATGATGCCGAAGATGTCGTCGAGCTGGGCCAGCATGTGGGCGCGCTCCGCATCATCCAGCCGGATGCGGGCGAGTTCGCCGAGACGTGAAATGTCGTCGGACGTGAGTGACATCGGGGATCCCCTGGCGGAACCGGGCGGACGGCACGGCGCCCCGCTCCGGTACAAGAAACTTGAAAAGGCCCGCAGCCCGCAGGGGGCCCAGGCGGTGGTATGCCTGCAACGCAAAGGAAACGTTTACCACGGGCCAGCGACCGGCAGTCCCCGGCCGGACCCATGGGCGGACATGCGCAGAAGTATAACGGTATGATCCTTCGGCCATTTCGGAAACATAAAGCGACGTGTCGTCATGTTCGGTTTCATCAAGAAATACTTTTCGAACGACCTGGCCATCGACCTGGGAACGGCCAACACCCTGATCTATGCCAAGGGCAAGGGCATCGTGCTGGACGAGCCTTCGGTGGTGGCGATCCGGACCGACACGGCCCCGGGCGGCAAGCGCACCATCACGGCCGTGGGCCGCGAGGCCAAGCTGATGCTGGGCAAGGTTCCCGGCAACATGCAGGCCATCCGCCCGATGAAGGACGGCGTCATTGCCGACTTCACGGTCACCGAACAGATGCTCAAGCAGTTCGTGCGCATGGCGCATCCGGGCACGGTGTTCGCCCCCAATCCGCGCATCGTCATCTGCGTGCCCTGTGGCTCCACCCAGGTGGAACGACGCGCCATCCGCGAATCGGCGCTGGGCGCAGGCGCTTCCGAGGTGTATCTGCTGGAAGAACCCGTGGCCGCTGCCATCGGTGCAGGGCTGCCAGTCTCCGAAGCCACCGGCTCGATGGTGATCGACATCGGCGGCGGCACCACCGAAATTGGCGTGATTTCCCTGGGCGGCATCGTGCACGCCAATTCGCTGCGCGTGGCCGGTGACCGCTTCGACGAGGCGATCATCACCTACGTGCGCCGCAATTACGGCATGCTGATCGGCGAAAGCACGGCCGAACAGATCAAGAAGGAAGTGGCGTCAGCCTTCCCCGACGGGCAGAGCAAGGAAATCGAGGTCAAGGGCCGCAACCTGTCCGAGGGCATTCCGCGCGCCTTCCGCATCAGCACCAACGAGATCCGCGAGGCACTCACCGCACCGCTGAACCATATCGTCTCGGCGGTGAAGATCGCGCTGGAAGAGGTGCCGCCGGAAATTGGCGCCGACATCTCGGAACGCGGCATCATGCTGACCGGGGGTGGTGCGATGATCCCCGGTCTGGACCGGCTGCTGGCCGAGGAGACCGGGCTGCCCACCCTGATTTCCGATGAACCCCTCACCTGTGTCGTGCGCGGCTGCGGCCTGGCCCTGGAGCGCATGGACGAACTGGGTGGTATCTTCACCCACGAATGACTGCCCGCTACCACGCGCCGGATGCTCCAAAGCCCGGCATCGCCATCCTCCTCTCGCTGCTGGCCCTGGCACTGATGTTTGCCGACGCCCGGCTGGGAGTGCTTGCGCCGGTGCGTCAGGTCCTGGGCGGTGCGCTGTATCCGGTGCAGGCGGCGCTGGCCTGGCCCATGCAGCAGGTCGAGTCCTTCGAGGGCTACTTCGACGACATGGAGACGTTGCGCAACGACAACAGACTGTTGCGCACCGTCCTCATCCAGCAGGCAGGCGTGCTGGCCGCCACCGAGCGGCTGCGCCAGGAGAATGAGTCGCTGCGTGACCTGGCCGGACTGCGGCTGCAGATCCCGCAGGCCGCCATCGTGGCCGAGACCGTGATGCAGCCGCGCAACGCGGGCACGCGCCGTCGTCTGCTGGACCGGGGCAGCCACCATGGCGTGGCCGCCGGACAGCCGGTCATCGACGCCCGGGGCGTCATCGGTCAGATCACGCGCGTCTATCCGTTCAGCAGCGAGATGACGCTGATCACCGATCCCGTGATGAGCGTGCCGGTGAGCGTTCGGCGCAACGGTCTGCACGCGCTGGCCTTCGGTACCCCCAGCCCGGCGCTGATGGAGCTGCGCTTCCAGAGCAAGGAAGCCGACATCCAGATTGGCGACGTGCTGCAGACCTCGGGTCTGGATTTCCTGTATCCGCCCGGTGTTCCGGTGGGCGTGGTGGAGGACGTGACGCTGCCTGCCGATGAGCCCTTTGCGCAGGTGACAGTGCGGCCGCTGGCCAACCTGACCGACCCGCGCCTGGTGCTGGTGCTGCAACCCGATACCTCGGCCATTCCCGCCCAGGATGAAGCAGCCCCGCCCACCCGGCACACGCCGCAAGCGCCAACGCCGGACATGTCCTCCCCGGATACGTCTGCCGGGATGTCGCACGCACCGAGCCATGCGGCGGACGCTGCCGAGCAGAACGATGCCGATCCCACCGCATCCACACCAGGCGCTGCACTGCCATGAACGCCCCTCCATCGCTCCACGGTGTGGCCGACTGGCCCCGAATGACCGTTTCACTGCTGCTGGCCACGCTGGTGGCGCTGGCCCCCTGGGGGCAGAGCCCGATCATTCCGGACGTGCTGGCGCTGGTACTGGCCTGGTGGGCACTGCATCGCCCGCAGCGCGGGCTGCTGGCCGCCGGTTTCATGCTGGGCGTGCTGATGGACACGCACACCGCAAGCACGCTGGGTGAACACGCGCTGCTCTACACCCTGATTGTCTGGATGACGCTGCAGTTCCAGCGACGCATTGCCTGGTTCCGGCTGGGCGGGCAGATGCTGCACATGCTGGGTGTCTTCCTGATGGCGCAGGCCGTGCTGGCCGGTGCCCGCTTCCTGCTGGGGCTGCCCTTCCTGGGGCCGGAGCAGTTCCTGCCCTGGCTGGGCACGGCCCTGCTGTGGCCGCTGGCCGACCTGCTGCTGCCGGCACGCCACGCCCCCCGCCGCACGACAACCGGTGCGGCGGCTTACGGCCCGCGCACCGCCCCCTTTGTCGATCCGGAGCGGGTGGCAGGTGAAGAAACCGGCAGGGACGCTGCGACACCGACTGGCGTACCGATCTACGCACACGCCGACGAGCCGGTTGCAGCCCGCGACAGCCACGCCGCCCAGGCCGCGCCCACACCGCAGGTCCAGAACGCTTCGCCGACCTGGATCGATCCGGAAGAGCTGGTCATGCAGGGTACGGCCTCGCCCCAGCCCCAGCCTCAACACGCGGCGCGCCGGCGACCGGCCTACTGGCATTACGCGCCAGACGACCACGGCCACTGAGCGCAGAGCATCGTGGCCATGCGTCGTCCGCCCCAGCCCCCCAGTCCGGCCCGCTTCAATCGCCGGCTGCTGATTGCCATGGCAGGCAGCCTGGCAGGCTTCGGGCTGCTGGCCGCCCAGGCCTGGAATCTGCAGGTGGCCAGCTACGACAAGTACCACGCGCTGGCCGAGGACAACCGCATCACCATGCTGCCGCTGGCGCCGCAGCGGGGCCGCATCCTGGATCGCAACGGCATCGTGCTGGCCGAGGATGTGTACACGCCGGCCCTGGAAATCGCCACCAGCCAGGCGCGCAACGTGGACCGGCTGGTGCAGCAGCTCTCGAAGATCGTCCCGATCAGCCCGCTGGAAGTGCGCCGTTTCAAGCGACTGGCCGCCGGCAACAAGAACCCCGACGGCACCATTCCGCTCAAGACCCGCCTGACCGACGAGGAGGCTGCCCGCCTGGCCGCGGTGCGCTTCCGCTTCGATGGTCTGGAGATCAAGGCACGGCCGCACCGCCACTACCCGCTGGGCACCACGGCGGCACACGTCATCGGCCACATCGGGCGCATCTCCAACGCCGACAACGACATGCTGGCGCGGACCGAGCGGACCTCCGACTATGCCGGCAGCACCCACATCGGCAAGTTGGGGCTGGAGCAGAGCTACGAGACCCAGCTGCACGGCAAGGTGGGCCTGGAGGAAGTGGAGATCACCGCCAGCGGACGGCCCGTGCGCTCGCTGTCGCGGCAGCCGGCCACACCCGGCCAGGACATCCGGCTGGCGCTGGACATTCCGCTGCAGCAGCTGGCCGAAGAGTTGCTGGCCGGCTATCGGGGTGCGCTGGTGGCCATCGAGCCACGTACCGGTGAAATTCTGGCCTTCGTGTCGATGCCCAGCTTCGACCCCAATCTGTTTGTCGATGGCATCGATCACCGCAACTGGCAGGCCCTGAACGGCGATCCCGATCGGCCACTGCTCAACCGGCCGCTGCGCGGCACCTATCCGCCCGGCTCCACCTACAAGCCCTTCATGGCGCTGGCCGTGCTGGAAAACAAGGTCCGCAAACCTGAGGACACAATCCAGGACCCGGGTTACTGGATGCTGGGCAAGCACCGCTTCCGCGACTCCAAGCCGCAAGGACATGGCCGCGTGGATCTGTACAAATCCATCGTGGTCTCATCCGACACCTATTACTACGGCGCCGCCTACGATCTGGGCGTGGACCGCATTCACGACTTCATGGCGCCCTGGGGCTTTGGCCGTCTCACCGGCATCGACCTGCCGGACGAGCAGCCCGGCCTGCTGCCCTCGTCTGCCTGGAAGCAGCAGCGATTCAAGCAGCCGTGGTTCCCGGGCGAGACGCCATCGGTCGGCATCGGCCAGGGCTACAACGCCTTCACCATCCTGCAGCTGGCACACGCCACCGCCACGCTGGCCAACGATGCCGTGGCGCACCGCCCGCATCTGGTCACGCACGTCGGCTCCGTCATGCCCGACAACGGCGAAGCCCCCGACGGCAAGCCGATCCGCGTCTCATCCCAGAACCTGAAGCTGGTGCAGCGCGCGATGACCGATGTCACCCGCAAGGGCACGGCGCGCACCGCCTTCCTGGAGGCCGAATACGAATCGGCCGGCAAGACCGGCACGGCCCAGGTCATCGGCATCCGCCAGAACGAGAAATACGACGAGGCGAAAGTGGCGCACCATTTCCGCGACCACTCGCTCTATATCGGTTACGCCCCCGCGCAGAACCCGCGCATCGCGCTGGCGCTGGTGGTGGAGAACGGCGGCTTCGGGGCCCGCACGGCAGCCCCCCTGGCCCGCAGGATCTTCGACTTCTACCTGCTGGGCAAGCGCACGCCGATACCGCCTGCCCCTGTGGAGGCCACCCCATGAACGCTGCCGCCCTGTGGCGCTTCCTGCGTCATCGCGTCTTCATCTTCGACCCCTGGCTGTCGACGGTGCTGCTGGCCATCTCGCTCATCAGCCTCGTCACCATGTATTCAGCAGCTGGTGAAGGCAGCGAACGTCTGGTGGTGCATGCCCGCAATCTGGGCATGGCGGTGATGATCACCTGGCTGGTGGCCAGTCTGGACCCGCGTCACCTGCGGGCCGTGGCCATTCCCATCTATCTGGTGGGGCTGGCGCTGTTGTTCGGCGTCGAACTGGTGGGCATCACGGCCAAGGGCGCCAAGCGCTGGCTGGACCTGGGCTTCACCCGCATCCAGCCGGCCGAGCTGATGAAGATCGCCATCCCGCTGATGCTGGCCTGGTTCTTCCACATCAGCCAGAACCGGCTGCGCAGCCGCTACGTGCACCTGATGGCCATCATGCTGCTGGTGCTGCCGGTGGCGCTGGTGGGTCGCCAGCCCGACCTGGGCACCGCCATCCTCATCGGGTCGGCCGGCGCCTTCGTCATCTATTTTGCGGGCCTGAGCTGGCGGGTCATTCTGGGCAGTCTGGTGGTGGGCCTGGCCGCCATGCCGCTGCTGTGGCTGAACATGAAGCCCTACCAGAAAGAGCGCGTGCTCACGATGATCGATCCCACCAACGATCCGCTGGGCAAGGGCTTTCACATCATCCAGTCCACCATTGCCGTGGGCTCGGGCGGGATGCAGGGCAAGGGCTGGCTGCGGGGCACCCAGGCCCACCTGGACTTCGTGCCCGAACGCACCACCGACTTCATCTTCTCGGTCTATGCCGAGGAATTCGGCCTGGTGGGCACCGGCATCCTGCTGGCGCTCTACACCGCCTTCATCGCCCGCGGCCTGATCATCGCCAGCCAGGCGCAGAGCCTGTTCTCACGCCTGCTGGCTGCCTCCATGACGATGATCGTCTTCACCTACGCCTTCGTGAACATCGGCATGGTGATCGGCATCCTGCCCGTGGTGGGCGTGCCGCTGCCCTTCATGTCATACGGAGGCACCGCCCTGGTGACGCTGGGCGTGGGCTGCGGCATGCTGATGTGCATCGCCCACGAGAATGCCATGCAGCGGCATCGGGCGGGGCGGCAATTTATTTTTGGGTAATCACTCGATACCCGTCTTCACCGCCAGCAGGATCTTGCCCACGTGCTCGGAGCTTTCCATGCGGCGATGGGCCTCGGCGGCCTTTTCCAGAGGGAAGGCACGGTCGATGACGGGCTTCACCTTGCCGGCCTCCAGCAGCGGCCAGAGATTGTCCTGCAGGGCACGTGACAGCCGCTCCTTCTCTTCCGGCGAGCGGGCGCGCAGCGTGGAACCAGTGAAGGTCAGACGCTTGAGCATCAGACGCATCCAGTCCACCTCCACCTTCGAGGCCTGCAGGAAGGCGATCTGCACCAGCCGGCCTTCCACGGCCAGGCTCTTCAGGTTGCGCTCGATGTACGGGCCACCCACCATGTCCAGGATCACGTCCACCCCCTGGCCTTCAGTCAGGCGCGAGACTTCCACCATGAAGTCGCGCCGCCGGTAGTCGATGGCCGCGTCGGCCCCCAGCTTCAGCGCGGCCTCGGCCTTCTCGGGCGTGCCCACCGTGCAGAACACGCGCGCCCCCAGCGCCTTGGCCACCTGGATGGCCATCACGCCAATGCCCGACGTGCCGCCATGCACCAGCAGCGTCTCGCCCTCCGCCAGACGGCCACGCTCGACCACGTTGGCCCAGACCGTGAAGGCCGTCTCGGGCAGCGAGGCGGCCTGCGCCATGGAGAAACCGGCCGGCACCGGCAGCACCTGCCCGGCCGGCGCCGTCACGTATTCGGCATAGCCGCCACCATCGACCAGCGCGCACACCCGGTCGCCCTTCTTCCACTCGGGCACGCCCTGCCCCACGGCGGCCACCACCCCGGACACTTCCAGGCCCAGCCAGGGCGATGCTCCGCGCGGCGGCGGATAGCTGCCCATGCGCTGCAGCACGTCCGGGCGGTTCACGCCCGCATAGGCCACGCGGATCAGCACCTCGCCTGCCCCCACTTCGGGCATGTCGCGCTCGGCCAGCTGCAGCACGTCGGCATCGCCGCCCCGGCCGTGATCGATGTATTTCATGAAAGATATCCCTGGTTACTGGGCAGGTCCGGAAGCCAACCCGTCCTTCGGGGCGCTCCGGACACGCACCTGGTTTTGATCATCGGCACGATTCTACCGAGCGGGCGACTGCCCCCCATGGCGGGTCCTGTCCAGGACAAGCTGCTTCATGGCCATGACAGCGACCCTTGTCCTGGACTGAGCTTCCTTCTGACCTGATCTGGCCTGGCCCCCACGACCAGCCTTGCGACCAGACTCCCCCACATTCGGGGCCACTCCCAGCGCGTGCGTTTCGCACACATGCGCCCGATCGGGCAGTTGGGGTAGGATGGCTACCACTGCCCTTTATTCCAGACCCTTATCCAGACCCGTGTCCCACGCTGAAACTCCTGACGCCCCCGCCAGTACTTCCCACCCCACCGATGCCACCAGCCAGCGCCTGATCGATGCGGCTGCCCGGCTGCGCGACGAGCTGGAAGCGCTGCGCTTTGCCCCGCCGGTGGCGCACGTCTACAACCCGCTGCAGTACGCCTGGGAGGCCCACGCCGCCTATCTGACCCGCTATGGCCAGGGGCACAAGAAGATCATGTTCCTGGGCATGAACCCCGGCCCCTTCGGCATGATGCAGACCGGCGT
>QWCZ01000557.1_pt1 | contig 19442 bp, 25 predicted proteins | sample 1972651 | NCBI WGS metagenome assembly QWCZ01 (sample SAMN09866695, study PRJNA288562) | Human oral metagenome isolate pre1_saliva, whole genome shotgun sequencing... | isolation source: mouth | host: Homo sapiens | place: USA: California
CAAATTTACTTAAATATCTATATATGAATATTGATAAGATTATTACAACTGAACTTAAAAACAAGATATTATTCAAACAACTGTACCTCCTTGATAATAATATTTCTATTATATCATAGAAAATCCTTTATTTATAGTAAAAAAAAGCTAGTGACTAATCACTAGCATTATTATTTATATGGCTGGGGTGGCTGGATTCGAACTTGTTCGGTTTACAACTATTTTAAATAAAAATGAAATTTAAAGTATCTGAGAAATTAAAAGAAAAGAAATTCTCACACTTTTTTATTTTATTTCTCTTTTAACAAAATTTAATTTTTAGAGGAGTATTTTTTATGGCTATTATAAAAGTTTTAAAGAGGGAAAATCCCTATGTTCAAATTGATAAAATAGGAGTTGATGATTCAAATTTATCTTGGGAAGCTACAGGTCTTTTAACTTATTTAATTGGAAGACCTAACAATTGGAAAATAAATATAGCTCATTTAGCATCTGTTAAGAAAAATAAAGAAACTTCTACTAGAAATGCTTTATTAGAATTGAGAAAAGCTAAATATTGTCATTATTTTGAAGTTAGAAAGTCTGGGAAAATAGTTGAAACATTTTATTTAGTTTTTGAAATTCCTACTGAGTATGAAGAAATTAAATCAAATGTTGACATAGAGTTAAAAGAGGGAGAAAAAATTTTTTATAAATCTCTTTCTCAAAAGAAAGAAAATAATAATTTAAATATTCAACCAGAAGTTGAAAATCAACAATCGGCTAAAAGTATCGAAAATAGTCTTTCTTTACTGAAAGTTGAAAAACCAGAAATGGAAAAACCGAAAGTGGAAAATCAAGCGCTAATAAATATAGATATTAAAAATAATAGAATGAATATAAAAAAGAATCATGAATATGACTTTAAAGAAAATGATGATAATTTAACAAGAATAGAAGAACTTTTTAAAGAATTTGGGATAGATTTCTCTATAAAACATAAGACTAAGATAAAAGAATTGCTACAAAAAAATTCTGTTGATTTTTTAATTAGCCATTTTAAGAAACAATATGAAATTTTAAAGAAAAAAGAAAATGTAAAAAGTATAGCAGCTATAATGTCAAAACATTTATTTAACAATACTTGTGAAATTGACAATACTTTTGTTACACAAAAGGAAGAAGAAAGTAAAAAAGAGATTACTAGCAATATAAAAATGGATGATGTTATTGAAATATTTTTAAAACTTCCTATTGATAAACAAGAGGAGATAGAAAGTGAAATTTTGAAAAAAAGAAAAGAAATTAATCCTCAAATTAAGAAAATTAGTACACTTATTTTTTATAAAATGATTGCCAGTGATATAAGAAAAATACTTATAAAAGAAAATTTATTATAAGATTTTTAATATTCTGATGAGTATTACATTAATCTAAAACAATATAGAGAATTACTAGCTGAAATTTTACGATACAATTATTATTCTGATTTTTAAAGTTATGCATGTAAGTTCTATATAAAATAAAAATACAAATATAGTTTTACAATTAGCTATTTAAAAACTATATTTGTATTAAAATAATTTTTACATTATTTTTAAAGAATTTCTTTAATTTTTTTTAAAATATCATCATTATATGCTTTTGTTCTATTATTATAAGAAGATATTTGTTTTTTTGAACTGTTAGGGTTATTATTAGAATATTTTTTGTTTACTTGAGAAATTATATTAATAAAAAAACTTATCCTTATTTCTTTTTAAAATAAGAGCAGGATTATTATTATATGTTTCATTTGTTTTTTGAAGATATACACTTGTGAAAGCTCTAATGAGACCATGTAGAGTTATCACTTGATATTTATTTTTTATATCTTTATCTGTTACACCCATACGTCTAGCATAAAAAACTTTCAAGGGCATTTCTTTTGATTTATATTTTATATAATCTTGCAATTCTTTATGAAAAATTGTTAATGTAATAAAAGCTTCATCAGATACTGGAGATTGACGATTATTAGCTTTTACTATTTTAGCAATAACATCCATGTTATCAGTATGAATAATTTTTACAGGAATTAATAAATTTTTAGAAATATTTTTTGTATTAAAAATTTCATTAGTTGTTTGACAACCATTAACAATTTGAAAATCTCGTAATGAAAATTTATTTCCTCCTAAACTTTGGAACCCTTTTGTTATAATTGTAAGTCCATTATTCATTAAAATGAAATAATCCCTTGTTTCATTGTTTTCAATAGTCTCTCTTATTTCTTTATTTACAAAATTATCACTTCCTTGATAATCTCTCACGTTTTCATAAAATATTCTTTTTCTTAAGTAACCAGAAGTATCTTGGATTATTTTTAAAAATTCTTCTCCACTTAAATACCCAATTCTTGCTTCTTTTACATTAGGGATTTCATCCAACTGTAGTGAATTTTTAAAATAAATTTCTGTTGAAATATTGTTGGTTACTTCTTTATAAGCATCTATGACATATTGTTTTCCTAGAATATCAACATGAAAATTTTTAATATCACTACAAATAACACTAATATCCTCTTTTTGTCTAGCTTTCATTTCATTTAAACTAGAGTTTGAAATATCTTTAGACAATGTAACAAAATATATAAAACATTCAGGTGAATTTGAAGTAAATCTTTTTGTATATTCATAATTAGAAAAAAGAGTTTCATATATTTCTAGAATAATTTTTATATTTGAATTATTTTCTAACATATGATGATCCTTTTTTAAAAAATTTCTCACAGCTGTTGTAGTTTTTAAAAAATCACCTAAATCAATTTTTTCGGTAAGTTTAGATTGGATAAAAATAATTTTTACATCTAAATCATCATTTTTTCCATTATACATTTCCAAATCATCTTTACTTTTTATAAGATTTCCATTAATAACTATAGCCATACTATCTAAACCAAATTGACCTTTTTCATCAATATTTACAGATTCTATATCCTCATTATCAGAAAATGAATTTGGAGAGTATTTTGATATGGTAATGTATGAAATAAGATGTTCAAAGAGTTTATTATCATTTTTCTCTAAAAATATAAAGTCTTTTTTAAAATCATCCATAATACCTTTTATAACAGTTTCCATTTTAAAAACCTCCTCAAGTTTTATAATATTCTATAAAGTATAGTGTCTATATAACCATCATATTAAACAAAAAAAGAGTTTTTTTGCAGGGAGTGCACTTGTTAAAAGTCCATCCCCCATTTTTTTAAATATTTATTTGAAGCTCTTAGCAGCAGAATGATAGAATAAGCCTTATGGCAAAAAGGACTGGCTTTTTAGCCAGTTCTTTTGATTTTTTAAATAAAATAATAAGATATCTATATTTTAAATTTCAGTAATTTTGTTTGTAGGAAAATTTTCCAAAGATAGTGTAAAACCTAAAACAACTTTAAGTTTTGGAAATATGTCTTTATTTATCCTTTTTGTTTCTAATTTTAAATCATTTTCTAAATTACACCTAACTTTTTCAAATTTTTCTTTTCCTTTACTCCAATCAGCTACTGTAAAAATTCGTTTATAAAGGGTCTCAAATTCATCTACTTTTATAAAATAATTTTCTTCAAAAATATTCTCTATTTCTTCCCTATACTTTTGATTATTTTCTATATTATAAGTAACATATATCACAACTTTCATATATCTTTCTCCTTTTAATATTTTTTGCTTTGTTTAATTGATGCTAGTATTAAAAACAAAATTTTTATTAATTATATAGTGAAGTTTTCCTTTTTATTATTTTATAAAGTTTATTAAAACTTTTATTTAATTCACACTTGTAATAGCTAAAATCCTCAGATTTTCTATATACAATATCACCTTTGTAATTTTCATTTATTGTCATGTATCCAGGTTTTCTATCAGCAAAATAACTATAACATAATAAATCTATTGCCTTTTGATAATTCTCACTAAAATAAGAAAAATACTTCTGTAACTCTTCATCATCAAAATATGGTAATGGGTCTTCCTCAATTTCCATTAAAAAATCTGCTCCCGATTTTCCATTTACATAAAAATAATCTTCAGAATAAGAAACTCCAAAATTAAAATTATATACTTTTTTTAATAAACCTGATATATAAAAAAAACTATAAAGATTTTTCCAATTTTCAATATCTTTATCTGAAAGCCATTTATTTTTTTCTTTAATCATGGAAACTTGGTTTAGTTCAAAATTTTCTTTCTTTTTTTTGTCAAAAATTTTTCGTAAAACTTTATAGACTTTGTAAAGAAAAGGATTACCTACCCCACTAAAAATCCATTTTACATTTTCATAAATCCACTCCAATATTTTCACCACCATTTTCAACTCTATACTGATATTAAAGAATATTTATTTTTTAACCCTATATAGGAACTTTTACTTTTTTAGGATACCATATTTACTTATAAAAATCAATTTTTTGTAGCCTTAATATAAAAATCTTTTTTGTAAAATTTCTACTTCTTTCTCCTCTCAAACTCCTTCCTACCTCTAGCTTTTAACTTCTCTAATTTTTCTTCTGGTACATCTTTAAACCATAGAAAATAACCCAGTAGTATCTCACTGTCTACATTATCTATTCCAGCTATTTCTAATAATGCTCCTTTTTGTATTAAATGAGCTGCTCTCTCTTTTCTTGTTAAGAAATTTGTTTTATTCTTTTTACTCTCTAGCTTATTTAGATTACTTTTAACTTCTTTTATCTTTTCATCATAGTTTTGTTCCATATTATCACTTCTCCTTTAATCTGCTATACTTAATTCTTGTTTTCTCTTATTCCAATTATTAGTTTTTCTATTTTCTCCAATATTAAGTAGCTTATTGAGTTCATTTAATCTACTCTTTTTTTCTTTTAATATATCGGCTTTTTCAAACGGTCTTTTTACCTCTTCTTTTGCTCTTTCAAAATTTTCCTTTATCTCTTGTAGTTTTGTCTCTCTATCTTTTAATCTATCTGGTATTTTATCCAATAAGTTATCTAATCTTTGTATATTTCCCAAAGAATCATTTCCAAAGTCAGTAAAATGTTTTTCCTTGTATTCTAAAACTCCCTTATAAACCTTAGAAAAGGTATCATAGTATGAATATAGTGTAAAACCTCTATATTCTCCTATTTTAGTTGGAGTATTTGTTTTTACAGAACTCATAACCATTAAAAGACTAGCTCCTGCAATCTTTTTATTTGTTATCTTTTCTCCATTTAAAATAATAGAGGTAAACCTATTCTCTGTATCAGGTCGTATTTCAACTCTATCAATATCAATTTTCATATTATTTATTACTCTTTCCTCTTCTTCTATTTTTTGTGGAAAATGATTTAAAATTTTATCTTCTAAGCTATATAAGTTACTTTTATAATTAGCTTCTAACATAGATAATTTATTTACTTCTAAATCAAGATCCATTTTTTCCTTTATTAAAGGATTTCCAGTAGCAAGAGCTTTTTCTAAAATTGGGATTGTTCCAAATGCTGCAAACTCATCTAACATCAATAGAAGTTTATGTTTATGTACTTCTTCTCCTGATTCAAAATCCATTTCAGGTGCTAAAACTCCTATTACTTGAGTAAGTAACATTTTTAAAAGAGGTGCTAATGTAGCCATATCTTATGATTCTACAACAACATAAAATGATACTGGTGTTTCATAATCCATTAAGTCTTTTATTCTAAAATCAACATTAGTTATATTTTTCCTAATAATAGGGTCTTTAAACAATGTTAATTTAGACATAACTGATGATATAACAGAAGCTCTTTCTTTAGGGTCTTTGTTAAGCATTTCTGCCGCTGTTCTTGCTACCACTGGATGTACTCCATCTGGTATTCCTGACATTTGTTGTTTAGAATATATCTTTTTCCAACTCTTTATACATTCCAAATCTGATGTTAAAGGAATAGTCATTAAATCTTGCCAAGCATCATCTAGTGGTCTTGAAGTATCTGTAAGAAAATCTACTATATCTCCTATACTTCCCATTCTTCCTTCATTCTTTGCCTTATATAGAACATATAAGATAAGTCCAACAAGCAATGAACTTGCACTATTAGCCCAGTGGTCTCTTTGTTTATTTTCTCCTGGATCAGTTAAAATATCTGCAATAACTGTTGCTCCTTTTACTTCTTTCACTGTTCCCAGTTCTACCTCTGCAAGTGGGTTGTATGATACACTTCCATCAAAGCTATATGGTCTAAATTTAAGTATTTTTTGACCAAGAACTTTCATTCTATATCCAGCTGTAAAAGCATAGTTTTCACCCTTCATATCAAATACAAATATTGAGCCTAACCAGTTTAGAAGTGTAGGTATAATAATCCCCACTCCTTTACCACTACGAGTTGGAGCTACCACTGCTATATGTGTTTTTAGATTATCTATAATAGTTTTTAACTTTGAAAGTGATCCCTTTTTATATTCTCCTGTTCTTCCTAAAATAAGTCCATCTGTATATTTAGGATAATCACTTAAAAGCCCTGCTTTTTTCCATTCATTTAACTTTGCCCATCTTGCTGTTCCGTGCGAATCTTCTTTTACTTTGCTTCTCTTTAATAAAATTACAAGCATTAAAATACTAATAATATTTAAGAACAGTCCTATTTTTCTCATAACTGTTGATGTATACAAAATCTTTTTTATATTTGGAATAAATGCAAGTTTTAGAATAAGGAATGGGCTATATAGATTATGAAATATTGGCTCTCCAACTATTTCAGAATTATATCTATAATGCATAGCTATTTTTTGTGAACCCCAAAAGTATGCCATAATTAGTATTAGAAAAGCAAAAATAACTCCAACAAATCTAACTATACTTAACTTATCTTTTATTTCTTCAAAATTTTCTGATATATAATAAACAAGAGAGAAAATAATTATTAAAATTATTGAAAATATAAGGTAAAACATATCAATCTGTTTTTATAGAAAGTCCTGTATCATAGGTTTTTAAAAGTTCTTTATCTCTTTCTAACTTTCTATTCCAACCCTTATTCTCCTCTAATCTTGTTAAGCCATTTTTTAAATATATTCCCTCTTGTGCTAATCTATTTTGTATCTCTTTTGCATTTTCTATAAGTTCTGTATCTTTTCTTAATAGTAATTGCTCTTTTATCTTTTGAACTGCTTTTAATATAAATAACTCAAATTCTAATTTCTCTTTATTCCTATTAAAAATTTCTCTATCTTGCCAAAGTCTTAAATTAGTTAAAAGTAATATAATAATTGAAATCGTAAATTTTAATCTTCTTATCTCTTCTTCCTGTTTTATTTTCTCTCTAATTAATCTTTTTCTCTCTTCTTCATCAATAATTCTTCTTTTTTCTTTTTCAAGATAGTAATACAGTTCAAACATAGGTATCACTATTCCTTATATGGCTCTAATATTAAATCAGCATTTACAATTATGTTAAATCTTGAACCTGGTTTAATTGTGATTGTAGGTTTTATATTTAAAATCCTTTCTGATAAAGAATCTCCTATATCAATTATTCTCTCTCCTGCACCAGAAGCCATAGCATTTTCCCAACTTTGTATTCTTGTATCTTTACTCCTATTGACTAAGGCTGCTCCTCCTCCCAAAACAGAAGATAATATAACTGATTTTAAAAGTTCTATATTATGATTATTAACTCTACCCTTCATTCCAGCATAAGCACTTAAATCTACTCCTGGAAAGTTTTCAAGTGATATTGATTTTCCATTAGGAAAAATAAGTCTTTGCCATATTATTAAAATTCTATCTTGACCATAAGCAACTCCACTGCTATATTCTCCTATTATTTTTGTTCCTTTGGGAATTAATAAATATTTTCCTCTTATAGAATCATATACATTTTCTCTAACAAGTCCTACCATTTTTCCTTCAATTTATGAATCTACCCCACTTACTAAGATACCTGGTATAAAACTTCCTGCTTTTAATTCATAAGGTGATTTCACTTCTTTTATTGAATATTTATTATATTCAGTATCTTCTGTAATATTTTTACTTTCTTCTGTTGAAGTAGATATATCAGCCTTTATATTATTATTTTTGCTGATAATAGAGTAATCTATATCCGAAAGCCTTGACTGCATTTCTTCTTGTAGTAGCTGAGTATAGTATTCTTCCATCTTTATATTTGGACCTAAAATACTATCATCTACTTTCTTTTCTTCCATTTCAGTTTTCACAAGCTCTCTATATGTTTTTTCTTTTTCCTCTTCTTCAATTTTCTTTAATTTTGAATAATCACTTTCAAGAAAATCAAAATTAGGAGCTGTCTTTTTAACTACTTCTTCATTCTCTTCTTGAGATTTTTGAATATTATTAGCTTTCTTCACTTTAATTGAAGCATTAATAAAAGCATATGTTATTACAACAATTACTACTGCTATAAGGGCTAAGACAAAACTTTTCTTTATTTTTACAGAAGGTTTTTTGATAACTTTTTTATTTACATCTTCTTGTGGAGTTTCTTTCTCTTTATTTTCTTCTGTCATCTATATCAACTCCTCATTTTTTCCTTTTTATTATTACTTTTTTTCTATCCAGTACAAGCTCTGCCTTATCAAAAAGTCTATCTACAACAAGTTGTTTACCTTGTCCTTTTATTCTGTAATTTACAACATAGCCCTCTTTACTATCATCTAAAATATATAGAACAGGTAATTCTTGTAAATTTTCCTTCAAGATGATTACAGTTTTTTTACCATCATCAAATACTTGGGAAGGAGAAAATCTATATTTATTTGTACTTAATGTATAATCATAATTTAGATTATCTATATCTATCTTTTCCTCATTTTCTTCCTTTAGCTTTAAATCATTTTAAATCTTTATCTGTTTTACCATTTCATCATCTGGATATTGCCATTTTATAAGAGGGTTATACAAATTTTTATCTGATATTAAATTTATTTGATAAGTTCTTTTATCAGTGTTTATAATTAAATTTGTTTTTAACCCAATAGAAGTAGGCTTTATATATATTACTTCTCTTTCTCCATCACTTGAACCTGTTCTAGCTGTTGCTCTTCTCCATCTAGCAGTATCTCCTCCACCAACAAAACCAACACTTTCTCCTGGCTGTAATAAAATACTTGTTATATAATTTACTCTTGTGTAAATTGTATACATAGAATCCTCACTATATGTAAATATAGTTTGAACTCCTTCTTTTGCTCCTTTATATCCACTAACTATTTTTGCAGGACCAGGAGTTATTTCTGTAAGTACCTCTTTATTATCTTGAATAGTACTATCTGAAAAAGCATTAAAAGTCATTAAAAATATTCCAATAATAGCCAATATACATTTTTTCTTCATTTTTTCCTCCTTAATCTGCAATTCCTAAACTTCCCTTTGTCTTATTTCAACTATTTTCCTTTTCATTTGCTAGTTCTACTGCTTTTATAACCTTTGATAATACCTCTGTATTAGTTATATATACAGTTTTTGTTTTTGCTTCTTTTTCAATATCATTCCCTTTTTCATCTTTTGCTATATATTTATATGGCTCTTTTAATGGTGTTCCAACTTCAAATACTAACTTATTATTTGTAAGTTCTTCCCTAGCTTTTTTTATTTGCTCATTTGAAAGTCCTGTTATACTTTCCATTTCCTTTGTTGTTAAACTAGAAAAGGCAAGGTTTTTCTTAGATGTTTCTATTAATGAAAATATAGCTATTGCTTCATTTGAAAGATTTTTTATATTATTTATTCTTTCTGCATATTTTAGGAAATTCCCAGTTAATTTTTCCATCTCAAATTTTTTCATTTCCTTAGAATCATTTTGAAAGACATCTTTATCAATATATAGCCTTTGTTTTAAAGATTGTCTTATCTCTCCTGTTTCTAAATCAACACTTCCTATATTTTGCTCAACACTGTTATAGAATAGTTTTCCTTCTTTTAAAAGTTCTCCTTTCGCTGCTTTAATCTCATCTGTTGTAAGTCCACTTCCTTTTGCTAAGGCAACAGTAGAAATTGTTGTGTACCCTACATTTATAATTCCTTGTTGATTCTTTATAATCTCATATACTTTTTTTGCATTTTCATTCATAATATCCTCCTTAGTCTGCTATCCCTATTCCTTGACTTCTTTTATCCCAACTATTTACTTTTTCATTAGAAAGTTCATATTTATTATTCTTAATGTTTTCATTTAAACTATCAATTTTCCAATCACTTCCATAATATGAAAATTCAATCTCATTAAAAGATTTAGCTTCCTTAACAGCTTTATAAAAATCATCTTCCAATATTGCAAATGAAAACTCATCATACTTATATTCCATAGTTTCAATTGTATCTCTCAAATCTTCAATAAAACTTTTATTGCATACTTCTCCAAATTTATCTTCAATTTTTTCTAATATAAACTGTGAAGCATAATAAATATTTTTATCATCAAATTCAACTCCTCCAATTTCTCCCTTAAATTCTTGAATTATATTACATTCCATTTTTAACTCCCTTCAGTTGTTATATGAAAATCAACTATATACACTCCTAATGGATTTCTATCTAATTCTTGCAATGTCTTAGGTTGTTCGATAGAAATAGTAAATATACCTACTAATGTCTTATTTAAAAGAATATCTCCACTAGAAGAATATAAAATTTCTCTCCACTTAATTTGATAAGTATTTTTTGTTCCAGCAACTTTTATCGCACTATTTATTTGAACATCTCTTGTATACTTTTCTTGTATAAGGTTTGATAAATTTTCTTCTAAGGAAATTTCTTTTAATTTCTCTTGCATAGGCTCAGTTAATAAATTCATTGCCTTTGAATAAAGAGAATTCTGTACAACAGGATCAAGTGAAATCCATCTAAAATTTCTAACAAATTCTTTTAATGAATAGATTAGAAACTCTTCCTTTGGCTCATAGTTCTTTTGATATGCTGGATTAATAGCCTTAGCATTACCAGCTTCATCTACTTCAATAACATAAGGAATCAGTGTACTTCTTGTTGACAGATATATATTTCCAGATAGTGCTAAAAAAGCTATTCCCAAACAAATAAATGCTAATATCTTCCAAGTATGAAGTACTTTTGAAATATTTAAAAGCTGGTTTTCAAATGCTTCTACTGCCTTTTCATAATTTGTAAATTTCTTATTATTTCTCACATTTATCACCCTCTTTTAAGAAATTAAAGCTCCTCCTGTTAATCCAAACAATCCATAAACAAGTGTTCCTGCTCCCCCTGCAATAGTTAGTGCTAAAACTATTCTAATTGCTTTTCCTGTCATTGACCCTCCATCTGTAATAGCCCATCCAAGTGCTGCTACTACAATAGCTATAGTTCCTATTCCCATTGCAACAGGTCCTGATACAGAAGCAGAAATATCTTTTGTATTTTTCTCCCATATCATATTTGCATTGGTTGAAGCAAGTAAGCTCATAGAATTAAAAAGAAGTCCCAAAAATATTACAAGTTTAAACTTCTTCATAAAAACACCTCCTTTCAGTATGGATATTCCATACTGAACTATTAAAAAAATTGCTAGCCGTTTTTTAGCTAACAATTTGATAATAAAGTATATTAAATTTTAAATCAAGTAGAAGATAAAATTAAGCCTCTAAAATCTTAATTATATCTTTGATTTTATCAGCAGTTAAGTTATTTATATATATTTCTGGTATAATTAAATTAAAGTAAATTTCTAAGAATTCTACTTTTTCTTTTAAATCTAACTTATATACAGCAAACAGTTTATTTAATATTTCTACACTTGGTAGTTTTGCCTTATCTCTATTATGTGTTTCTAAATGTGAAAGATAAGGAAAATTCATATCTGCTTCTGCTCCTACATCTCTTAAGGATAATTTTCTCTTAATTCTAACTTTTTTTAAAAAATCTCCTAATTTCTTTTCATATTGAATTCGTATTTTATCCATCTTTTCGCTTTCCCTCACTTCTAAAACCCCCTATGCTTTAAATAGTTAATACAAAGTAAAAAATATTAAAAATTTTTTTACCTTTTCCTAAAAACTATTATATCACTTTTGTCTGGATATTCCAAACATTTATTTAATAGATAAAAGTCAATAAGCTGTTAACCAATTAGCTCAAATCATATTTATCTTTTTAGAATACCAAGTTTTGATAATAGCTTAAAAATATATATTTAAAATCTGCATTTGATATTAATTCTTCAAATACCTGATTGACCTGAGATTTTGAGCAAAATTTACTTTTTTGTTTATTACAAGCTCTTAAACCTGTTTTTCCTTTAATAACTGGATTATCATATCTTGATATGGTTTCTAATAAGTGGTAATTCGTTGAATATTGTCTTGCATTATATGGAGGATCTAAATATGGTATATCTCCTTTTACTTTTTTTATTAAAGAATTTACATCCTTATTATACACTTTCCCTTTCTTATTTCCTTCAATAATAGGAAGTAATTCAAGCTTAAATTTTTTTTCTGCTTTTTTTTTTAAAGATTTTAAAAATGCACCATAAATTGAAACTGTATTAGCATATTTATCTATTGAATTTATCAAACTTGCTAAGAAATAATTATACTGATGTTTATCTATTTCTTTATTCTTATAAAGTTTTTTTAATTCCTGTCTAATAGCATCACATTTTTTCCCATTAAAATCTGAAAAATAATTTCTTTCACTACCTGAACCCATACAATAATTATTATAAATGAAGCCTTCTTGTCCTTTAAGTGAATTTAAATGTTCTAATAATTTTGTATTCATTGGATAGTTATTCTCTATATAATGCTTATTTAAAATATAACTATAATGCTGTATATCATTAGATATAACCTTATAACCCATCTTTTTAAATTCATTTCCTATTACTCCTGTACCTGCAAATAAATCTCCAAATACCTTATCTTCCTTATCTAACCTTGAAACCTCTAAAATCTTTTCTTTTATAAATGGTTTCAAAGAAAGTTTTGAACCTATATAATTCATATTTATTTTACCTCCTCTCTAGTAATATTTTTCTTATTATACTGTATCTTTAAATTTTTTTATAAAGTTTCTAAAATCTTATATAAAAAAAGATACATAAAATATACTAATATTTAAGGGGTTACAAGGTACTGTTATAAAATTAAAAAGAAAAAGGACTTAAAGTTTTTTAGCTTTAAATCCTTTATAAATTCTATTTAAATTTTTTTACCTAAAATAATCTTTTTTATGAATTTAATTCTTTGGCATCTAAAAAAATATCCTCTTTAGATATAATAACATCTCCATTTTCTCCATTTTCTATTCCTATTCTGGACTTTATCCAAGAATATTCAAGATGTGTTAAATGACTTAGCTCATATGAATTCATATCTTTATATTTTTCAAATATGAAATCAACTATTTCAATATTTTCTTTCTCTAAAAAGACTCTATCTTTAAATTTTTGAATTTTTTCAAAATCTTTTCTTATTGCTCTACATACTGGACCTAATTTCCAGCCTTCAAAATCCTCTTCAAACATTGGTTCTCCATATCTAGAAAAAGATTCTTTCTGGATAAAAAAGGTTATTTTATGTAATTTCATTTCATCAATTAGTTCTCCTTTTTCAGAAAAATACTTCTTTGAAAGGTATTTTGCGATATCAACAATTTTTTCCATAATTAATCCTCCTCTTTTATATATTTATCTTTATATTTTTTTAAGATACTAATAAACTCATTTGTATTTAAAAAGTAATTGGGATAAACATTTTTTAATTTCTTAATATCTCCTAATGTTAGTAATAATAAAATATATTCTCCTTTAGTATTTTTTTCTTCTAATCTCCTATAAGAAGCATTTATTAAAAATGTGTCTTGTTTGTCATTTTTTTCTATTGGGTCAGTTGTAAAAAATGTAGTTTTCCCTTTATTAAGATCAGTAATTAATATAAATACTTCATCACTTCCTAAAGTCTTAGGTAATTGAATATTTTTAATATTCTTTATTCCTTTTAATCTATTATATATTTCCACTAAATCTTTATCCCTAAAAATTTCATTAATATTAATTTTTATTTTTTCTACATCATTACTTTCTATGCCTTCAAAAACTAAACTACACTTTTTAAAAAATAAACCTTCCTTTGTTTCTAATTTATTATGAGTTCCAGTTTTAATATTACTTTTGTTAATTATATCATAAATCTCTACAGTAGTTGCCCAAATATGCTGTAATCTAGTTCTTAACTGTAATTCAATTTTTTTATTTTCTAAATTAAAGCTTTTTTCATTTAGAGTAGAATAAGGAATATTTGAAGAATAGTAAAATACTTTATGTATGGATCTGTAACCATCTGACTTAGGATTCTTTATATAATTATACCGATTTTTGTCTTCATTAATTTTTTCTTTAAAATTAACTAATTCAGTATTTTCCAATATATCTATATAATCCTCTAAACTTTTTATATTTTCAAATATGATTCTTGTTCCTGCTATATCATGTATTCTGTCTAATTTAGGTTTTTCAGGTCTACATAATTTTGAAATAATAGTCTCAATCCTCTTATTTCTACTTGCTGTCAAATGTTGTTTAGAAAAATTTACTTTTTTTAGTTCAATAGTAAATAATTTTATAATTATATTATGTGCCTCTCTAAAATTATCAAATTCTAATTTTTCTTCTTCAGTTAGCTCTATTCCCTCTCTTAATTTCTCTCCTATTTTTCTTATACTCATAATTCTCACTCTTTTTTATATTAATTTATTTTATAAAAATAAGAGAGGTAAAACCTCTCCGTTAACTTTAAAGTTTCACCTTTGGGATGTAGGTAGTGAGACACCTTTTCTTAAGAAGAGTATAACAAAAAATTTAATATCTGTCAACTTATGATACCATAAATTTAACTTCTCAAGTTTTCTTATATCTCTTTAAGCCTATTTTAATTTGAAGTAAAATAAACAAAAATTTACTTGACTTTTATTTAATAAAGATATATTATTTAAGTATGGTAATACCATACTTATTATTGGAGGTATTTATGGGAGAAATTATTCAAATTAAAGTTGAAAAAGGTGGTGTGGGTAAGACCTTTATTGCTTCTAACTTGGCTCATTTACTTACTCTTTTAGAATATAAGGTAATTATTCTTAGTATTGATTCACAGAATAATGTATATAGTATCTTTAATAAAATAAATCAGAGAATAAAAGGAAGTTTAAAAAAATCTATTTTAAGTAATGAGATTTATAAAATAAAACTAAGAGAAAATTTAGATTTTATTCCTATTGAGCTATATTTAAGTCCAAATATTTTAAAAGAGGTACCTGCTTTTTTAAGAAAATTTAAAAAGAATTATGATTATATAGTAATAGATAGTCTTTCAGCATTAAAAGTTGACAATATCTTTTTAGAAAACTCTGATAAGATTATTATACCAGCACATGGTGATAAAATGACATTGCAAGGTATAATCAGTATAATAAAAGAGCATAGAGAGAAAATACATTCTATAATATTTAATAAATATATCAATACCAAAATTAATAAAGAATATTACGAGGAAATTAAAGAGATTTGTAAAAATAGTGATATTTATATATCAAAACCTATAAAGAACAATGCCTTTATCGCTGAGTTAATAGAAAGAGGTAAAACAATTTGGGAAAGTAGATCTAAAAAAATAATAGAAACACAGGAAATCTTCAAAAATATAGTTAGAAGATTTTAATTTTAAATAATTTGTATGGTTATTCCATACTATCGAAAGGAGAATTATGACTATTAAATTAAATTTAGATGATTTTAAAAAAGAAATTTTCCTAACTAAGAAAAAAGATGAGAATTTGATATATTTAAAAGATTTTGAATATATTTCTTATACAAATAATAATGAAGTTGATGATTTCCTAAATGAAAAATCTTTTATGTTAATTAATTTTATAGGAAAATCTAATATTTTCTTAGGAAACATATTTTTAGAAGTTCAAAATTACTTAAATGATAATTCCATTGAAGAAACTACTTATTGTGATTGGCTCCAAAGAAATGGTTTTAATAGAATGACAGCATTGCGATACAAAAAAAGAGCTGAGATATATAATTCTTTATTATCAGAAAGTTCTAAAAAAATTATTGCACTAGCAAATCAAAAAACAATAGATGAGATTTATAAGTTCAATGATAGACAAGGTATATTAACTTATCTTGAAAAAATTAATAATATCTCTGAAATTGAAAATTACTTAAATAATGCTCTAACTTTAAAAAAAGATGAAGAGGAGGTGGAAATAATTGAAGTAGATAACTTGGATTTAGAAAATAGAGTACGAAAACTATCTATTTCTTTTGAAAATCTTGAGCCTAAAAAACAAAAGAAGGTAGACAGTTTACTTAAAAAGATTGAAAGAATTATGAGCAGTTAATTTATTACGTAACAACTTGTTACATAGATATGAGGTTAAGACTAATGGAGAGGACTAGAAAATTTAACAGTAAAATGATTAGAAAAAGAATTATTTTAGGAAAAAAACTTACAAGAGGAATGTTTGATTATATAAGAAGAAATCCAGATGAATTTAAAGATTTAGTATTTGTTAGAAGAAGATTTAAAAATACACAGAGGTAATAGTATGAAACATTTTTTGAAAGTTAAAGATATTAAGGATATTGTTTTAAAAGAATATGGAAAAGCTATATCCAATAGCAAAGCATACGAAATTATTAGAATCTTAAATTTAGAGTTAGAAGAAAAAAATATATTAACTATTAGAGGTGCTGTCAGTCAGAAATACTTTAATGCTAGGCAAAAGATTATATCTCAACTCTTAAAGGGGGTAAAAAAGAATGAATGAAAGAATTACTAATATAGATATTAGAAAAATATTTGAATGTTCTAAACCTACTGCATTAAAAATAATGAAAAGAATTTTAAAAGAAAAAAACTTAACAAAAGGAAAAATAAGCAAAAATGATATAAAGAAAAGATTTTATATTGATATATAAGGAGCTGATAAAATGTTTAGAATTAATGAAAGAAATTTAATAGGTATTGTTTTTACTGGATTTATAGCTATTTTTACACTAGGTCTCATACTTAGTAATTGTTATTCAGTTAATACAGGAGAAGTTGCTGTTATATCAACTTTTGGAAAAATCACTAGAGTAGATACAGAAGGTTTAAATTTTAAAATACCTTTTGTCCAATCAAAAGACTATATGGAAACAAGAGAAAAAACATATATCTTTGGAAAAACTGATGAACAAGATACAACCTTAGTTGTTTCTACAAAAGATATGCAATCAATATTAATTGACTTAACTGTCCAAGCGAATATTACAGACCCTGAAAAGCTATATAGAGCATTTCATAACAAACACGAATATCGTTTTGTAAGACCTCGTGTAAAAGAAGTTGTACAGGCTACTATTGCAAGGTATACCATAGAAGAATTTGTTTCCAAAAGGGCTGAGATTAGTAGAATCATAAATGAAGACATAGCAGATGATCTTGCTGAGTATGGAATGAATGTATCTAATGTCTCTATTGTAAATCATGATTTTTCTGATGAATATGAGAAAGCTATTGAAATGAAGAAAGTTGCTGAACAAGCTGTGGAAAGAGCAAAAGCAGAGCAAGAAAAATTAAAAGTAGAAGCTGAAAATAGAGTAAAACTTGCTGAATATGCTTTAAAAGAAAAAGAATTACAAGCAAAAGCTAATGAAATAGAAAGTAATTCATTAAGTCCACAGTTACTTAAAAAGATGGCAATAGAAAAATGGAATGGAGTTTTAGCAAAAGTTCAAAGTCCTAATAACAGTAATTTAATTAGTATAGACAATTAAGAGGTAAATTATGGATATGCAAACTATAATAAGAGATATTTTTAATGAAAAAAAAGAAGTTTATTCAACAGTTGAAGTAGCTAAAAAACTTGGTATATCACCAAAAACAATAATTAATCAAATAAATAGTGGAAATCTCATCGCTTTTAGAATAGGAAAATTATATAAGATTGCAAAATATAACTTAATAGAATTTTTAGAAAAAAATGTTTTAGATAAAGAATAAAAATTTTTTGAAAAAATTTTACTTTTGTTATATACTCTTATTAAAGTGTGAGAAGAAAGGAGGAATTTTGTATATTAGTTCTTATACTAGAAAAAGAGGCAAATTTTTTCACATGATAGTTGAGGTGTTTAAAAACAAGAAAAGACATTTTAAATCAAGGTCTTCTAAAACTTCTGATAAAGAAATCGCTGAAAGAATGTTAGAAGTATTTGAACAAGAGTGTATATCTCTTTTTAAACTAAATATAAATAAGGATAAAATTCTTAATAATGAAAGACTCTTTAAGAAAGTTCCTGATATAGCTGATATGTATGATAAGAATGTAAAGTTTTGTGTATTCGCTAAGCAATATGTTCTTATGAGATATAAATCAATATCTGATGAAACTTATTCTAGCTACCTATCAGTAGTTAAAAATTCCATTATTCCTTATTTCTTTAAACTGAATAAGAAGTTAAGAGAAATTGAGGCTCTGGATATTCAAAAGTACTATTTCCATGAACTTAATGTAAGAGAAGTATCACCTAATACAGTAATACATTATCATAATTTATTAAGTTTGATATTTAAATATGCTTTAAAATTAGGAACAATTGATAAAAATCCTTTACTTACAGTTGAAAAACCTAAAAAGCAAAAATTTATAGGTAAAACTTATAACCCAGAAGAAATCCATAGATTATTAAACTTATTGAAAGAAGATTATCCTCAAATTTTTACACCAGTATATATTACTCTTCAATATGGTCTTAGAAGAAGTGAACTTATTGGTTTAAAGTGGAGTGCTATTGATTTTGAGGGAAATACCTTAAAAGTAATTTCAACAGTTACACAAACTGCAATAGAGGGAACACAAATTATAACTTGTAAAAATAAGACAAAATCTATTGCAGGAATGAGAAGTTTTTTCTTAACACCTAAAACAAAAGAAATTTTATTAGAATTAAAAAGAAAACAAGAGGAAAATAAAAAAACATTTGGAAGTTCATATTGCAAAAAGTATGAGGAGTTTGTATTTGTAGATCCTATTCGAGAAAGGATAAAGCCTAAATCTCTAAGTGGAAGATTCGCTCATATACTTAAAAAGAATGGTTTACCATATATAAGGTTTCATGATTTAAGACATACAGCAGCAACCCTTTTATATGGAGCTAATACTAATATCAAAGATATACAAGTATTTTTAGGTCATAGTAGTGCAAAGACAACAATGGATATTTATATTCACTTGTTTAATAACAGCAATATAGGGACAGTATCGGCAATTGATGAAAGAATAAATATATAGTATAGATACTTTGAATTTCGGTTGTATAATAAATGGTGTTGATAGGAGAAATTTCTATCAATGCCATTTTTTTAATAAAAAAAAGTTGAGACAATAAAATTTTCCTGTTAAAATTAAATCGCCAAAAATAACTCAAAAAGGAAGTGATTTCATTGTCTCTATCTAAT
>QWCZ01001539.1_pt1 | contig 19429 bp, 22 predicted proteins | sample 1972651 | NCBI WGS metagenome assembly QWCZ01 (sample SAMN09866695, study PRJNA288562) | Human oral metagenome isolate pre1_saliva, whole genome shotgun sequencing... | isolation source: mouth | host: Homo sapiens | place: USA: California
AAATAATGGATAGTGTATTATACAATGATACATCGTATGATGAATTAGCATATATAGAAGGTCAAGTCGCTCTGCGTGAGGTCAATATTCTTTTAGAACAAGAAGAAACTGTATCTAAAATAGGTTTATACGGAGAAGCTGTAGGTGGAATATTACTTGGTCTTTTAGGTTTTATAAAATCTGCTATAGGGCTTATTCTTAAAATCTTTATCGGATTTAAAGGATTTATAATAGCACTCATAGTTGGATTTATAGCTAGATTTGTATATAAGAAAATTAAAGGTGGAGTTGATTCGACTGGTGGCGGAGGAGGTGGAGGAGGAGGATATTCTTCAGGTCCTCTTAAAAATACTGGTGTTTCGGCTAAAAGGTTAAATGTTGGTAAATTGAAAAAAGATGGTTTCCGTAGTAAGTATAAATTTGTAAGTAACTCAAATTTGATTAAGTTTTTAGACGAAGCTAAACTACAAAAGCTATCTAAAATTAAAGCTCCAATGGAAGTTTTATTAACACCAGCGACAGCAGAAACGCAACCTACAGAAGAACAAATTGAAAAAGCAATAGAAGAAGTTTCTGAAATTGTTTCTGATATGATAGTTGAAGAAGTTAGAGTTGCTGTTGATGAAGAAAACAATGCAGCGATGGTACTTCCTAGTGAGATAGACATAAAGAAATTATTTGAAGCTATAGACGAGTGTATAAATAACGACACAAGACCTAACGGTGGTAGCTACTCACAAATAATTAAATCTACACCATTTTATAGTCAAGTCACATCAACTCACGAAAGTGATATTGGTCAGCTATACAACGGGACATCTAAGCATATAATTCCTGATATTGTATCAGATTTTATATTGAATTATGATAGTGCTGTTGCTGCCGCTTTGAGTATTCAAATAGGGCTTCTTACAAATGTATCAAAAATCGTTGGTAATGATAATAACATCAACGAATGTTTAGCCTTATTTGATGAATTAAAGGCATCAATACCTTCAGATGTATTAAGAAATATTGGAGACTTACAAAAATCTTTTAAAGAGTACAAAGGTCAAGATTTTGAAAAGTATGTAAAACCTGTATTCAATAAACTTAGACATAAGTTTAAACCTAAAAATTATACAGACTATGCAAAGGTAGCTAGTTTACTTTCCGGATATGCAAAACTACAACAAAAGACTACCACAACATTGAAACAAAGTGGAATAGATTGTATTGATGTTTATACAGATGGAGACAGTAGACTTATTACTATAAATTTATACGGTACAAGTCGTAGTAATCATTCTGGTGTAATGTTACTTAAAAGATTAAAAAGTGTGCTATCAGATTCTAATTTTGATATAGGAAAGCTTAAAGATAGCTTATCAAAATTAGAAGGTATAGGAAAGAAAGTGCAAGGTGTCATAAATTCTTACAAATTTGATAGCGACGGTAAGAATTCTATAGATGTTGAGGAGTCTAAAAAAGCTATAGAATTCAGTATTTCTATAGTTTCATGTAGTGCATCTTCAGCGACTATAGCATCACATTTTATTGCTATAAACAATCACCCAATATATCAAGCTGTACAGGAAGATGTTGTCGCTCTTATACGTCAACAAGTATCAGACCCAGAAATCTATAAAGTTGTATTTAAAAAATAAATTTAATCCTCTCCAAACGGAGAGGATTAATTCTTATATATCAATAGTATTATCACTTTGCATAAATGCGTTAAATGCAGAGTCTGCTACTACATTATATGTGATGATTCCTAAATCATACATAAGTTCTTCATACACTTTACTTTGTGTATTATTAATAGCTGCTGGTCCTAGCATTATAGACTGATTTACTATAGTTAGTATATTTATAGAAAATTCTTGTACTTTCTTTATGAAAGCTTGATGTTTCTTAAGTTCATCAGTTTGCTTAGACATATCTATCTTATCGAAAGTATCTTTTAGTTTTTTACCATTTTCAGTCAAAGCATTGATTGATTTCTTTAGTCTTTCAGGACTGTAGCCATCATCATAATTTCCAATAGCATTTTGTGTATATGATAATATCTCTATCCATGTATACTTTTCTTCGTTATTATCAAATACAATGTCATATACGGGAACTCCTATAAGCTTTTTGTTTTTAACTACTTTCAATGCGGGATTTGATACCTGTTCAGTTTTTAAACTAGCATAGAATTTGCTCATATTATTATAAGCATCTATAGATTTAAGTTTAAATTTACAACCATCTAAAACTTGCATAAGCTTTGCTTCATTGTTTGTATCCGAATTATCTATAAACATGCTCTTGTATCTTGTAGATAGCTCTGATACGCTACCTTTAGCTCTACTCGGTAGATTCTCAGTTACACTCTTGTATAGTTCATTGTAGTTTGTGCTAGAGTTCTCACCATCTAAAAATTGCATCATGGCAAGTTGTGTTATAAGAGACATCGCTATAAAACTATCACAATTTAAGATTACGTCTCCAGAAAATTCACCTATAGATTTAGTCTTAGCGTCACTGAATGCAGACTTTCTTAATTTATCGTCATATTTAATTCTGTAGAAAGGTTGTTTAGATATAAAGTCTTTATAAGAGTTACCTCTTAATGATACTCCACTCGTTATGCACTTTTCTAGGCATTTAGATAAGAAATCTCCGTACTTCTCTTTTGTAGCAAATGCTCCAATATTACGGTCATCTATTCCAAAAGATATAGCACTCTCTATCATTTCTAAATATTCCTTTGGTGGTTTATCCCATTCTTTTATATCCCAACGTACACTTGTCTTTTTACTTATCTTGATACAATCTTTTATAATCATATCAGAAAACTTATCATATCCGTCTACACCACGAATAAACTCAGTGATATTCTTAGTTTTATATTTCTTAGCTTCGTTAAGGATTTTTCTGCGAAGAGATTTATCTTCAGCAGCTTGAACTCTTTCTACAGTTATATTAGCAGTAGAGCTAGATGAAGATGATGAACCCCCACCACCTCCACCTCCAGCTGTATCTATATTATCTTTCTTAAAAGCACCTTTTAATTTCTTAAGTAGCCACATTATAAATAGAAGTCCTGCTCCTAATATTGCAGCTTTAAGTCCAATAACGATTTTCATAAGTAAAAGAATAGCACCAACTATGAATGCTCCTACAGCTTTTACATACGTGCTAACTTCGGCATACAGTGTATATCTTTCTTTAATGTAATGTAAGTCTATAAAGTTATTAGCTTCATATATAGCAAGACTACATTCACAATACTGTCTGTATAGTTCATTGTGGTTGACGTCTTTTTCTGGTTCATCTATATCTTCATGATACTTTTGTGCATCAAGATATAAGTCCATAAAATTCATAATACCACCTCTTAGTCTCCATATTTTTGTCTTAATGTGATACTTAATACACTTTGGAATGATTTAAAGTCTTCTTCTAATTCTGACTTATATTCATCTGGGTTACCCAAATCCTCTCTCAATTTCTTATTATTTTCGATTTCTTTTAGAAGAAAGGCTCTAGCGTAGCACACTCTATCCCAGTATATATGTATTGCGTTTGCTAACTGTAAACTTTGATATATGTACGGTACAGATATGCACGCATTATCAACTCTTACTGTAAGATTTGTAAGGTTAGTCATATTTTTAACTGTAGATTTAAGTATAGCTGAAGCGTTAGACACTAAGCTTTGAATAGCTGTATTTGAGCTAACCTTTTTCGCATCCTTTAAATCTTTTAAAGTATTTTTCTTAGCATCATCAAGTTCGTACTCTTCTTTCATTTGTGTCATATCTTTAAGATTTTCTCTTAGCACAGACTTAACTATTTCGCTATATGTCTCGGTAGCATTAAATGGCTTATTTGCCATAGTTTTACCCTTTTTGCTTTCTCCGAAGAATTTTAAATCAGATATCTTGTCCCCGGGTCTAACATCTACATTTATAAGACCTAAATTGTGTACACCGCCAGATAACATTTCTCCTTTTAAGATATTCATATTTGCTTCATACGCGTCAGCTTTAAAGTCTGTAGCACTTTTTACAACAGCTAATCCATTGATTTCGTCTAAGAAATCTTTCTCATTTATAATTGCATGTAAGTTAGATTTCCCGAAGCTATATAAATAAAATACTGGAGATAATGCTACGGCATCCATAGATTTTATTCCAAATATTTTATCTTCATCATTTACATAGCTTAAGACACTATTGTGTATACTATGAAACGATTTTGAATTACAGTCTGCGATAATTGAATCAATTAGTTCCTTACATATAGCTAATGCTTCTGCATCATTTGTCTTCTTCTCTATATCACTCATAGCCGCTGCTGTTTTTCCCGAGCACATCATTATATTTTTTATTACTCTGTAACTAGCGTCCATAAGAGCTATAAGTCTTTTCATATCATCATCTTTATTTGCTCCAAATTTTATTACTTCAAATTTAAAGCTCATACTTTTATGTGCTCTAGCATTCTCAAACATATCGGTTAAATCCGAACCTGCCATGTTAGCGTGCGAATTATCTAAAGATTCTAGTAAATCTTTATCATCAAATAACTTCAATCTTTTAACTAAACTAGATATAGTTTTCATAGGTGTTGTAATATTTACTTTTCTATATTTTACATACTCTGCTACCGTACTAATAGAGTCTTTCATTAAGTCTGTATCGACTATGCCTTCTTTACTGACATCATCTTTAGTTACAGATTTTACAGTTTTGATATATGATATAGTCTTATTCATAAGTAAAGTCAATTCCTTTAATGATGACCACGAATCTGAATTTCCTGTACCAACATTAGATGAATTAGAAGACCCGTCACTTCTTGTAGAACTTCCTCCACCAGAACCTGCACCACCAGAGTTATTAGCTTTATTCATTTTAAATCCAAAAGGTTTTGCTAGTATTTCTAAGACTTTTCTACATACATTCTTAATGAAATCTATAATAGCTTTCCAGAACTTTTTAAACATAGCCCATATTCTTTTAAAGAATCCTTGTTTAGCTCCGTCATCATCTGATTCACCATATAATACAGTATCATCATTGAACCCACGAACTAAATCGAAGAATAAGTTGTCTATATAATTTGATGCTACTACAAGCTCAGCTTCAGCATACGCAAATTCATTAACTTCAGCTTGGTATAGACCATCGTATAAGATTAAATTATCCATTTAATTTCCTCCTTATGTTATTAAATTATTTAACTAAAGGGGTGTTTTTGGGGGTAACGAACACCTTTATAGATATTTTACAAATAAAGGAGGTGTCTTTAGTTGGGTAATTTATACGATAAAACCGTAGACACAACCAATAAACTTCTAGCAAATCAGAATAGGGGTTATTATAAAAATAATATAAGAAGAATGGAATCAAAACCTATCTTCTGTACATATTATAATATATCAAATGCTGACTCTACTGTATCAAAAGGTATGGGACAAGTAAATGATTTTATATCAGAGAAATCTCCTGTTAGATATAGTAAGATTAATAATGTACCAATATACGCCTTTAAAGAATTTAATAGGGAAACTAGAAAGACAGATATTAAAGGAATAACTATAGAGCTTGATAATGAAGGGCTTATACCTTCATCGTTTAATCCACTTACTGGAGACTTCCTTATAATAGCTATACCTTCTGGACCTACTTTATTATTTAAGGTTACAGTAGCTGACCCTACAAATGTATTACAAGACCCACACTATAGACTTAGGTATACATACTATGCTGCTTTACAAAAAGAGCCAGAAAAGTTTACACAACTTGATAAGCAGTGTGTAAATGAGTATGATTTTGTACTTACAAATGTTGGAGATAATAAAGCTTCACTTTTAGATATAGGTACTATAGCGTATATAAAAAGATTAGTTGCTGTATTTGGTAAACTTAATAGAGAGTATTTAGAAGCCTTTTATGATGATACAAATAACTTACTTCTGCATTCACATGTATGTGAGGATAATCCTGAGCATCCTATTGATATGATTTATTATTCTCCACTTGTAGTTGAATTTCAAAGAAGACTTCGTCCTATAATGTATGAGTTTACAAAGACTTATTCTCAGGAGCTGATACTCACTCATGAGGATATGACACCTTTTTCTTTTGAAGATTCTATGTATGCTGATTTGATATATGATGATTTAACTTCTTTTTTAGGTTTATTTATGAGATTTAAACCTGAGTATTTCGACGAAGATGGAAAGTATTTAACTCTCATGAAGTGGTTTCCTGCTGATAGGTATATGACTGCTCTTAACATCTATAAGCGTCCTGATACGGTTGTTATGTGTGTTGGACTACCGTCTGATAAGACGGCTGAGTATATTATTAAAAACTCAAATAACAAACCATCAAATGTTAGAAAGTCTGAGATAGATAATTTCAAGAAAGCATTTGAAAAGAAGCTGGATGCTGACAGTTCTATTATCGCACATATTCAAGATATAATAGAAAATCCAAAAGAGATACTGGATATATGCAACGAAATAGTTATAGAAAATACTTTGGAATACTATATGCTTATGCCTATAGTATTATACTTATTAAGAAATGCAATAGAAGGGTCTCAACGTGACCCATCATATTTACTAGATGACGCTATGGAGGTTTAATATGGATTTTATAATGGCTTTTATAACTATTCCTGAAATAGTTCATTGCTTAGATGTAGGACTTTATAGAGATAATAAAGATACTATAGCAATAATAGAACATCAGGAAAAAGAACCAGAATATCAATTATAATAAATTAGGAGGTAAATAATAGATATGAATAATACAAATATGTATCAGTTGCTAATAACTGCAACTAATAAAGAACACAGTAACCTTAAAACGTTTGGTTATGGACTTAACTATCCTATTCCAATAGTAAATCCTGTATGGGTTGGAATGGACAAAATAATTGCTGCACAAGCAAGTGGGAAACTTGATATAATGATACACAATGTTGACCCACCTGTACTTCTTACTCATGAATTATTCGCGAAGTTCACAGAGCTTGGATATGTTGATGAAGAAGTAGTTGCTGAAACTCCTCATTCTGAAGAAGAAGGAGAAGGAACTCATGAAGGAAACCCTGAAGATAATTCTCATACTGAAGAAGCTCACGAAACTCATGAAGAAGAAAATCATATTACAGGTGGAATAAGTGAGTCTGAAGTAGTACCACCTACACCAACTGTACCAGCTACAGAAACTGAAACAGCACCAGCTGCTCCTGAACCTGAAGCTGAAGCTCCTTCACAAGTTGACTTCAGAGTTAAATTCGTTCCTACTGGAGCTTACAGAGCTGGTAAAAAGTTATTTGAAAATACAGACGCTATGGGATATGAAACTGGTGACCAAGATGTAGCTATACTTGTACAAGTAACTGGTTTAAAAGATACAAACGGAAATATAACTGAAGATAAGATTAAAGTTTTAGCAGGTAACCCATATTCTGCAGACGGATTAAGATTCCCTGTAGAACTTATGATGCAAAATGATAAACCGTTCTTCTCTAAAAATTCTAAAGGAATCATTACATTTATAGCTGCTTACAGTGTAACTGACTTAAATGGAATTAATAATATGGGTGTAGCATTACAAGTTAATGGTGAACAAGTTGGTTATGCTTCAATATATAAACATGCTGAAGCGGAAGACCATCTATAATAAATAATAATGACAGGAGGGAGTTATAATGTCAAATGGAAAGTCGCCATTCTCGGCTTTAGCAGACCATGTCGGTACTATACTTACAACTCTTTTATCGGCTTCGGTAATCGGTGTTATATCTATCGCTATAACTGTCTATCAACAAGCTATCGAGGTTAATCATATTAATGAATCTATCCACGATATGCACGTTACGTTAGAAGAGTTAAAGCATAGAAGTGTGAGTGCTGATGTTCGTCTATCTGTCATGGAAGACTCAGTTAAAAAACTCCAATCCGATATGGAAGATGTGAAGTACAGAGAGTACAGAAATCTTAAGTAAACTGCATAAAATGGTATAAATAAACATATTTTTAGATGTAAAAAATTAAAAATAAATTAGGAGGTAAACATAAATGGCTTGGGAAAAAATAGGAGAACACTCAATCGGATTCGATATGTTCCATAAACCAAAATTATATGGTGAAGCTGAAGTTGCAGCTGATGCAGCTGATGGTGCAGACGCTGTTGTAACTGCTGATGGTAATTCTGATGTTGATGTTACAGTTGAAGGAGATGAAGCTCCTGCAATAAATGTAGAAATACCTGTAACTGAAGATACAGGAGAAATCGAAAAAGTTGAAGTTGCTGTTCAATATGCTGAAAAATGCTCAAGATATGCTGAAAGCTTAATTGAAAGCTTAGAAGCTGGAGCTACTGCTGTTATCCAAGACGGACAAGTTCAAGTAGGAGCTACTGAAATAATGCCTGAATCTGAAGAAAAATCAGATGGGGAAGTTACTTTAGGAGATATGAATGAAAACAGAATTGAACCTGAAGCAACTGTTATCGAATCAGATAACGCTACAATGGATGACTAATAATATCTTGTACTGCCTTCGGGCAGTACATCTTATTTTCTTTTATTTTTAGAAGCAGTATAATAAAGGAGGGTGATAGTATGCTTACAGTAAATGAGCTTATAAAATATGCTATAGACACAATAGACATAGATAAAACTTACGAAGAAGCCTGTAGATACGATTACGATTCACAAGATGAGCTTTTAGATGAAATACATGATATTAAAAGAAAGCTTCTTGATGATTGGTATGAGAGATTTAACGGTAATAAGACTTTAGCACTATTTACACTGAATCACATTTATGATGTGTATTTTGAACAAGGTGGAGATGACAGTGTTTCTATAGAAAAATTTATATGGAACGATAGAGCAAGACAGCGTAAGGATTTTATGTATGAGCTACAAACAAGGTTACTATCTAATTTAGGTTGGGTATCTTTATAAGGAGGAATATAATGGATAAAATAAGTTTAGAAGAAATGATAAAATATAGTAAAGAAGTTGTATATTATTATAGAAATAAATACAATCTTTCAAGTGATGAAAAGGCTATAATGGTTACTAGAACACGTGAGCTAAAAAGTAAGCTATATGATGATTGGTGCAAAAGATTTGACAGCGTAGAACTTGCTAAGTTTTGTCTAAGAGCAATTCTTGCTGATAAAGATGAATTGAGTAGAGATGATGAGATTTATTTAGAAGAGCTTCTAAATAAAGATATAGATACAAGATATGATATTGTGTATGATTTAGAAGCTACAATGCTTTCTATATTACAACTTAGACATACTGATATAAAATATTTTTAAAGGAGAGTTAATATGAAAGATAATGTTAAATATACTGCGAAATGTGAACTATATGAAGAAACTGATATAAGCATTCTATTAACTTATATCATCATGAAGATGATAGTTTGCTTGTAAGTTCTGAAGTTGTAGGAACTGTAGGACCTGCTATAGATTATTATATAAAATATCTACTAGCTGGTAATAGAGGAACTACAGAGACTTATAGAGACTATATTGATGATATGGAAGAATACTTTATAGCTTGGGTAAATACAAGAATAGAGAGTATAAATGCTAATAATGCTGTGGTTGATATGATTAATTAATGTAAATATTGGGGTGGGAGTTTCTCCTACCTCGTTTTTTTTTTCAATTATATATAATAAACATAGAAGACAAGAGTAAACTCAAATGGTGAGAATTCCAATGTCTAAATTTATTAAAAGACCTGAGGAGGTTGATTGTTATGCTAATGAATTATGAATTAAAAGATGTTGATGTTATTGTTGAACTTATGCTTAAACCTTATAGAAACGCAACATTTACTACAGGAAGATATGGTAAAAACTTCGGAGGGCAAACCTTCGTAGAACGTTTCAAAGAAAACTTAAAAGAAAGACTGAAAGAAGAAAAAGAATCTAATACACCAGTTACACTACTAGAAATATTTCATGATGTATTCGATGAAAGCTTACTTCCAGAATAAAAAATATTAGTGGGGTTTCGGCTCCACTTCTTATTTTTTTTTTCTACTATCCTAATCGCTTTTTTCTAATATATATTATTAACATAGATGACAAGATATATTTCGATGTCATAATTTATATCAAAGGAGGTACTATTATGGTACAAGTAAGATTAGATGTAATCAATAAGGGAAGAAGATTGCTAAGTTTTTATCATAATAACCCAGAGTTATTACCTGACGAATACTTTGAATTAAATGGAGAAAAGTTTGTAAATGAAGTATACAATGATTGGAGTATACTTTTTACAACCATTATGGTTAAGCCATCTTTAAGGCAATCGTTTGCTGAAGCTCTGATAAAGGGAAGATTCAAGAAAGATGAAGTTATAACTCTTTCTGAATATGATGAACTTGTAAATGATTATAAAGCTAACTTCGATAAATCAGAAGAAGATTATATGCTTTATTATTCATATCTTCTTGCAGGTCTTGTGACTATCTGTGGAAGTTGTTTAGAAGTTTATATGGGAGATGATACAAATGATAACTAAAAGAATACAAGAAAGACTAATTAGCTTATACCCTTTCAAAAGGGGTAGTATTCCAGCCACTGATGAAGATATGATTCTTCTAAAGAAATTGTGGTATGATTACTTTGAAAATGATGTCTTCGCAAGAGAAGCCCGTAGAGCCGTTGTAGGCTATGCTACAGGCTATGCAGCACAATCGTCTAACTACATTAACCTAATTAGTAAGGAGCAGTTAAAAGACGTCATAGAGCTTTATAATAAGCATTTGAATGAACTTGAAGAATGCTGTAAGTTAGAAGTCCATAATGAGAAAGTAAATAAGAATTATGGACAATCAAAGCTTGAGCTTTATGCTGTGGCTTCAATGATAGCAGATTATGTCAGCGACGATAATAAGCCGATATGCAAATCATCCATGCCACTACTATCTAAATATCAAAAGGATTACCTACTTGAAGTATTCTCAAGCAATAAAGACTTAGCATATGATAGGTCAGTGAATGCAATTACAAGATTCACTTCAGAATTTACTGATAAAGCAAAAGATGGCTTTGATGTAGACTTTGTAGCAAAGCTTATGAATGTATTCTACTTTGATACACAATACTCTACACATTCTACAAGAGAGATACAAGCAATGATTGACTTAGCTGATGATTGGATAGCTTGTTATGTTCCTAGAATACTTGTAGCTAGTTATACAAGAGCTTTAAGAAATACTTTGGAAAGAGCTAAGGGGGAAATGTAATGGATAAAGAGGCTTTAGTAGAGAGAAAGAAGATAGGGGATAAACTGGAAATTCGTATATCTGTAAGAGAAAGATATATTGAAGATGGAGTATCATTTTATAGAAATCATAAAGAGATATTATTTATCTATATATTAGATAATAAAATAGATTATAAGTTGGGTAAAGATTATGATGAAAACTTAGCTGCTATGTTACTGCAAAATAAATACGTAGTAGATGCTATAGATGAAGTTCGTAATTCTGATGGTTTATTATGTGGCAAAGCTGTTATTTATCACACAGACATATATTGTCTTGTGAATAATATATTTAATAACGTAAAGAAAGGAGAGTGATGTAAATTGAAAGAAGTATTCAGTGTGGAAATGAAAAAGTCAAAGGAATTTGAAGATGGCAAATTGGATTCTATAAAGATAGAAGCTAGTATCTCACGGCATTTAGAGTTTGATGAAAGTAAAGAACTATTCGTTGGCTTAAATAAGGAAGAGAGTAGTCAATCTTTAGGACTGGTTATAATTGAAAGATATAACCTTAGTGAAGATGATATGTTGTGCGAGAAAGCTTACAGAATTGACGTCGTTCCATACTATAAAGCTGAGCAAAATCTTTACAGGTTTTTAAATGGTAGAGTGGTGTTTGAACGCATCATAAAAGAAATGGTAGAGCTTATGGGAAGAGTGGATAAGACAAATTCCACTATGTTATTTGATTTCGATTGCAATATAGACAATGTAAAGGCTAAGCTTATACAAGCAATGGAAATTGAAGCGGAAAGAGAATTGAAGAAATTTGCAAGAGACAGATTCTTCAATAAGGAAGAAGTAATAGTTAATAAATACAAAGGAGCTGATGAGTAATGTTGGAAAGAAAGATAGTAGATGGGAAATATGTAATGGAAGTATTAAATGCTGTTAGTAGAGGTTCAGATACTGAGGATTTAAGTTATGGTTGCAATGAAGCGTTTCAAGAATTAGAATCACATTTTGTGAGAAATGTATGTGGTGGTTCTGAACAAATCGCTTGGGACTTTATAGATGCTTTATCTTATGAAGCTACTGTTGGAAAACCAGTCGATATGAATTTTATCATAGGTTATGCACATCATGCAACTGTAGCACCAAAGGATATATTCTATATTAGATATATGGGAGTATTACTTTCAATGTATGAAAGAATGAATACAGATGTACTTGTTGCAAATAACCAATACAGAATGCACGATAATACTATCGGTGCATTAACATCAAACTACAATGAAGTTACTGTAAATTATGCGTTGTGGGTATATCAACAAGCTAAAGATGTATTCTCAGGATTTATAAATACTAATGTTATATCTGCTGATGATGCAGCTGCAATAATGTTTAGATATTATCAATCTCAAAATACAGCAGGACTAAGCATTGAGCATGTTATAAGACAAGCACTTGCTGATGGTGACCATATTAAGGCTTTAGTATACTTAAGTATAGTATGTAAAGCTAATGCTTCAGAAGCATTAAAATACCTAGAAGGTATTAGACTATATTCTATGTAATAAATAATGAGGTGGGGTTGTCCCTACCTCGTTTTTTTTTCAATTATATATAATAAACATAGAAGACAAGAGTAAACTTACAAGGGTAAGAGCTCGCTGTCTAAATTTAGCAAATGACTGTAGGAGGTCGATAGTTATGATGAATTATAATGAAATAGAAAAAATATTAAAAGAAAATGCAGGTGTAGAAGAACTATACCTACAATACGAAAATCCCGGTGCAATAGCTGGGATATTTACTGGTGGAATGTGGGTTAATAATCCGTTCCATCAAAACCCAGATGCAGATTTCTCTAAGTTTGCGTCTGTAATAAGTTTAGCGAAAGCTAAATTTAGAGACGTCTCACTATGGAACAAAAATGTGTGTATCGCACACATTAAGACATGGTTTGATGTTGAAGAATAAAAATATTGGAGGGGTTATTCCTCTCCTTTATTTTTTTTTATGTTCCTAGCGATTTATATATTTGATTATATATTATAAACATAGAAAGACAATACAATGTGTAGATGTCTTAATTTAATACTTTTAGATGACTTAGGAGGTCGATGTTTTATGAAGAGAAATATTAATTTAACTAAAAGTGGAATGCCTGCTTTATGGGAAAGCGGAGGAGCAATGACTAACTCCGCTGATTGTACAATCATTGGTGACAAATATGCACAGAGAAAGAAGCCAGTGTTTATAAGAACTGGCGGTCATCTTAGTAATGACAATCATGCCTTGTTTATTTTGAACAAGGGTGACGTTGTAGTAGTCGGAACTAGAGCACGTTCTGACTATAGTTATGTGATATTGAGATTCGTCTCTTGCGAAAAGCTAAGAGACGGGAAAGCTGTTGGGGAATTTGATGTGATAAATCATTTTTCGGAAGGTCAATGGGATAATGAGCTTGACCCTATGTATAACGACATCTTAGATGCAGCTAAGTCTAAGATGAGTAAGTACCACTGTAGAAGTACAGTGTATGCACTTGGTCTTAATGTGGTGGCTGACACATTAAGAGACATAAAGGCTGGAAAGATGCCTAAACTTAATAAGGTATTATCAACTACATTTGAGATAATCGATGAGTATTTCAAATGTAATAAAGGAAAGGAAAGAGAAGTCTTAGAGCAATTCGACTTTTCTGACTTTAATGGGGATGCTCTAGCAGCAGTTGTTAGATATGTCCCTTGGCAAATCCTAAGAAGCTATATCCCTAGCGATTTAAGAAGTAGATATGAGAATTGTAGAAATACAAACTACAAGTATCATTTTATCATACCTAGAGATGGTGTGGAAGACGAAACTTTAAGAGAGATGTTGTACAACGGTGTGTCTCTTGAAGAAGTAGATACAAGAGACTTCAATGAACTTCCTAGTGACAAAAAGACAAAAGAGTATTTAGGAAGAAAGGTAATATACATCAACTTCCTAAACTTGCCTGAAGGGTATAGTTATGCTTCAGGAGACGCTATCTTCTTTGGAATGGAGAAGCTGGGATATGGTAGACAAATACTACTGTATGACCACTTATCACATATAGTAGAATAAACAAACGAAAATAAGTCGTGGGCATATAGCCCACTTCTTATTTTTTTTTTGTTCTGAATACAAGCAATTTATATTAAAAAAGTTAAAAGAACTAATCCGGGGTACACTGTCACATTGAGGGCTCACTATTAAACCTTGGGTAAGGATTCCATTTTTACGTGCAGCAATTTCGACGCCTCAGCACTGACACCCCTGTCCGCCTATCGTTTACTACGCATACACAACCTCACCCGCTCTGGATTTAACTCGAGTAATATACCAGATGCCGTTTTTACAACATAACGTACGTGTACCAGAAATATGTTGTCTTATTTTCTAGTATGAACTTATACCTTCCATAAGCACTATATCAGACTCAAGTTCCTTTATATACTCGGCTCTATTTTGAGAAGCATTTTGCCAATCATCTATTCTAAGAGCAATATTATCATATCCATTAGATAGACCATCAAGTCCTTTAAGCTCACTATTCCATAGAAGCTCTTGTACATCATATACACCTAATTTGTGCATCATAATATAATGAGGCTCATCTATAGAATATAAGTTCTTAGGATGTCCAACCTTTATCCTAAGCTCATAGGTATCCACGTAAGGAGATGCTCCTCTCACATCAAACTCAATCATATTAGGAGCACGAAACTTAGCTTTTAATGGTTTTCTGTACATCTCCATAGCAGCTTGAGTCTGAGCAGCTCCTAAAAATGCTGACATACCTTGCATATAGTAAGATGGAGTGGCACTTGCAAGTCCAAAGCTTGAACCATATCCTCCCCCATCAGATACGGGTGGATACATAGTAGAACCATTAGGCATATACATCATACTGGTATCGCCTTCTACACTGGTAACAGCTGGACGAAGATGTCTTATATCTACGACACCTACGCCTTCAAACTTAAGTTCGTTGGTAATATACTCAGGTATTCTAAATGTAAGAACTCTACCATTATAAGCCATTTCCTTTGTAAACTTTATTTGTGGAATATATATCTCATGAGCATATATTCTTGAAAACCACATACGAGCAGATGCGAGTATTCTTTCGTATAAATCATAATCAGAAAACATAGTTACAATAAAAGTACCTATACCCAATTCTTGCTTTATACCCTTTATAAGTTTATTTGGATTCATATATCATCATCTCCTTAGAAATTAATGATAAAGTTTCTAAATCCTTGAGCTTTAGCATTTCTTTCTATTTCTTCTTTAGTAGCATATTCTATACCTAAAGTTTCAGAACCTGCTTTAAATGCTCTTATAGGAGTTATACCTTCAAGAGATGATTCAGCATATAATGCTGATGTCTTAGGTACATTAACTGTAGATATCATTCCAGCTTTATTCATTTCATTTATGATAGCTTCCATAGAGTATCCTTCAGAATACATTTTATTTTTGAAAGTTTCTTCTTTAGATAAAGCTGTAGCATCACTTGGTTGGAATACAGCGTCAAATGCGACAAGTTTTATCTTTTCTCCACCTTCAGGTTTAGGTATACCAAAGCCTCTAAATGATACAGCTATTTCTGCATCTTGCTCTATCATAGCACGTAAAAGCTTTCCATTACCAACATCTATAGTTTCACACTCAGCATACAGCTTATCCCCTTCAAAGAAGAAAGCATTAGTTCTGTAGCATATCTCTTTCATATTAACAGTTATGAATCTTTCGTAATCTGATTTAGATGGGTGGTCCATTTCATTATAGAATCTCTTACCTTTTATTCTATCATCTACAAATGGGTCTGCTACAGCTTCCATAAACTCATCTTTATTAAATGTAAAACCGTTTCTTGTTTGTCTTCCAAACGTAATACATTCTTGTGTCCATTTGATTTGATTTCCGACAAACTTTCTTTCAACAACTCTACTTCTTGGAGCAGTTTCAATAGAAGACTCTCCATATAAAGTAATCAACTTTCCTGTCATTTATATTACCTCCTAATTATTTTTAAATTAATTTATCTAAAAAATTGTTCGTAAACGGCATTTATTGGGGGCATTACGCCCCCAATTAACACCCGTATTACCTCAAGTCATCACATAAATCCAATATCCCCAAAATAAATATGTAGCACATACTCCCTAGAGTATATGAATATATGTGAGTTATGTTAAAGTATTCTAGTAATGTGTCCATAAACTCACACTCCTTTTACTACCTATATATTGGTTAAAATAAGCCTACTTGACGTATAACGAAGAGTTTATAGTAGCACTCTCTATCCTTTGTTTATCCTCTATTCTAAGTAGGTTTCTTTTCATCTTTCTATTATACTCTCTATCTAGTTCATCTTGTGATACACCACACATTCTCATAAGCATCTGTATAGATATTATAACATCTACCATCTCTTCAGTTAGCTCTTTCTTATTATCTACATTGCGAACTGATTTAGATACTTCCTTTATAAGTTCACTACACTCTTCCATAACTATAACCTTACTAACAGTATCACTCTTAGCCTTTAATAAAGCGTCTATATACTTCATATCTTTATTTAAGTAAGGTGCACATACTTCTATCTTATCACTATGTAAATCCATATTTATTCCCCCTTAAGTTATTCTACGGAAGTGTTAGTAAATCGCTGGGGTAATCCCCAGCTTTCACTAATGTTATTTATTTTTTAAAACCGTCTAAGACTCAAGTTCTTCATTCATATTTTTGTTTATATATTATATGCGTAGAGAAGAACGGGAACGGTGCCATAATATAGTGCGAGTCGCAATACATTATTAGTTAAATATAAACGTCTAATTTTCACATTTGTTGGCACCACACAAAGGTTCCCGTTCTTCTCATTATATATTAGTTTATTTTTTTTTTTAAGAAAAAAAAAATACTGTCCCGAAGGACAGTATCTTAATTTTTTATTAAGGTGCAACTGTATCAGAAATAGAGATTTCTCCAAGAATTGCAAATACATAGTTACAATCATAGTAATCATAATATGCTATTGCAGGCATATGTGGTCTTGAAGGATTTCTGAATGTTCCATCGGTATATAAAGCATGAGGTCCTTGTTGGAATTCAAATGTTGGTTGAGATTCCATATTTGAGTATGGAACACATTTGATTCCGTCAGCATCTTCAGCTCTTTCAGTTTCTACCATTTTACAAGTTTGTCCAGCTACTTGAAGTCCATATACAGCATATTCATTTGTAAGTCCTCCATAGCTTTCATTCTTAGTGATGATAGGAGTGCTTCTTATAAATCTTTGTACATTTATAGGAGAAGCCCACCAGTTGAATTGCATTCCTGATACTGACTTGAATTTAGTAGCCATTACAGAGTGCATTTCTTTGATTCTTCTACCAAGTTCATCTATTTCCCATTGTTCTGTAGATGTTGGTCTAAATCCGTTTGCTACACCCGGTTTAGTATAGTGAGTAGATGTCCAGTATCCAGAGTCTGAGTTTTCAAAGTCGAAGTTAGCAGCTTTCATTGCTTTAAGGTCAGTTAATACTCCATTTAAAGTATCAAAAGCATATTGGTCTTTTGCAGATACAACAACGTCGAATATGATTGATTGTCCTTCTAAAACTCCATCAATATTTTCTAAAGATAAGAAGTTTTGCATAGAACCCGGGTCATAATCGAATATCATGTTGATTCTGTTTTTGATTACTTGTATAATAGGTTTAGTTTCAATATCTATTGAAGCTGATTGTCTATTATAAGCACCAGACATATATACTTTGAAAGTTACTTCTTTAACTTCAGTTGAGTGAACTATTTTGATATCTCCAGTTGCGAAGTTTACTTCAGCAGCAACTATTGCAGTTGTGTTAGCTCCAGCAGTTGTAGATTTAACTTCTTTATATAATTTTCCCATTGTGTAGTTATTAGCATCTGGTAATACAGAAGACACTTTCATTTCTACTTCTTCATCAGTTCCAGTTCCAGCGTCAGCATATTTAACTTTAATGATGTCAAGTTGAGGAACTAAAGAAGATTCTCCTTTTGTACCTTTGTTAGCTTCTGTAAATATATTAAATGATTTTTTAGTCATGTCAGTTAATTTATATTCAAAAGCTTCTGAACCAGCACTTCTTAATTTTCTCATAACTTCAGGATTCTTTAAGCAATGAGGGAAATCATATTTTTTACCATCAATTACTACTTGTCTTGTAAGCATTTTTCTTGGTGGTAATTGTTCAGATACATATTCCTTTGTAGGCATTAAGAATCTTGAGTTTTGTGATAAAGTTTCTAAATACACGTGTGGTAATATAGCAAGTTGGAATGGGTGATATTCCCCAGCCATCATACTTTCTGAATATAGATTTATTTCATTAGCAAATCTAGTATTAATTGTATTAATATCTGCAGCTGCTATTCTTTGCATTTCTGCGTACAATACTTTACCATTTGTGTCATTTCCAAATTTTGATACCGCAACATCTTGAGTTATTTTTGAAGTTAAAGCATCTTGGAAACCTTTTATGTTCGCTTTCATAGATGCAGGTGCTGAAGGTGAACTTAAGTTTACTGATTGATTCTCAGCATAAGTTTTAAATCCCTTTAACACTGCTCCTACACCTTCAATAGCTTTTTTAGTCTTCGCAGTAACATTTGAAGCTTTTAAGCTAGTTCTTATTTGTGTAGTATTCATATTTATTTACCTCCTAATTTATTTTAAATTTAATAATTTTTAACTACCACTATGTTATTTTTGGCTTTTAAACGCCCTTTTATTGAAGTATATTGACATCTTCTTGGATATGAGATAGCTTTTTATTTAGAGTCACAAATGCAAGTCTAAACTCAACGAAAGTTTGAAATCTTATAACCCAAGTATCGTCATTATCATCAACATAGTCTACAAGTGCTTGGAGCTGTGTTTCGTACTCATCTATAATAATATTAAGAACTGTAGCCTTATCTCCCGTAGCATCTATATCTTTTAACTTTTGTATTAAGTCTTTATATTGGTCATATAAAAGAGCAAATGACTTATTAAGCTTTCTAGCCTTTCTTCTAAACTCTGGTGTATCTTCATCTTCCCCATCAGCAAACATATTCTCATCTTCGCTTCCTTCTTCTGAATATCCAGCATCAG
>QWCZ01000493.1_pt1 | contig 19276 bp, 25 predicted proteins | sample 1972651 | NCBI WGS metagenome assembly QWCZ01 (sample SAMN09866695, study PRJNA288562) | Human oral metagenome isolate pre1_saliva, whole genome shotgun sequencing... | isolation source: mouth | host: Homo sapiens | place: USA: California
GTATCCATCTGCTCTTGTTACTTTTATACCTTTTGTTGTTCTTCCTTGTTGGTATAATTTGTTCTGTTCTTCTGCTGTACTTACTCCTCTTGTGATTTTAAAATCATAAGGAGCTATTAAAATTAGTTCTTTCATAAAATTTACTACATTTGGATGTACTCCATTCATTTTATCCAAACTCGCTTTTGAAAAATTAAACATGTAACCTCCTTAAATATAAAAATTAGTAAAATTATAATTAAAATATTAAAAATAGATTTTTAGTTATGAAAAATACTAAAATTATATTTCAAAATCTAATTTTAAAAAAAATGACCTTATAATAAAGCGATTAAAGAGTTTTATCAAAGGTAGCTATATAAAACTACCTTTATGAATAAAAACTCATTTAATCCCATTTTATAGATTCTATTTCTTCAATTGTATTGCTATTTTTTATCTTATCTTCTAATTGATGGAATTTCTTAAATGATTCTCTTTCTCTATTTGAGTAAAGTTCAGGGACTTCTGCTAATTTGGAATAAGTAAAATTTCTATAAGAATTATCTAAAAGTCTCCACTCTTCCTTATCTTCTTTCTTCAATTTTCCTAATAATAAGCCTAATAAAATTCTATTAAATTTATCTCTATCTTCTTGATTTCTAACTTGAATAAAATATCCATCTAGTTCTAAATATGAATTTATAAACTCATCTCTTTTTCTTTTAAGCTCTTCCATTTTCTTTGTTTTCACTTCTTCAATAGTTAAAATATTTGTTTCAACTAATTCTTTTAAAGTTTTATTTACTACTTTTCCATCAACTACTTTTTGAAAATTTAAATCATAAGTTATTATCTGATTGTTTATAATAACTTGATTTTCTTCTAAAACTAATTGCCCTCTCTCGACTTTTTCAAGTTCTGTTGCTTCTCTTATTGTGTCAGTAACCTCATCATAAGTTATATAATGTGGAATATCATCTCCAACATATTCAATAGCTCTATCTTGGTAATGATTTTTATAATCTTCTATTTTTGTTTCACTAGCACCTAAAACTAATGAAAATCCTTTTTTTGCTTCTTCTCTATCTAAATATATATACATAAATTATCACTCCCTTAACTAATTCTTTTCCAAATGTGAACTACCATATAACTTGGCTTTATATCGAATGCTGAACCACTTCCAACCGAATTGGTTGTAAAAGTATGGTTATGATTTCCGTTGTAGTGTATCGCTGGTCGAGCTTCTCCTGTATTTTCTCCACCTGCTGATTGAGAACTTAAATACCCTCTTACTCCGCCTGGAGCTCTTCTACTTAATCCGTCTCCTGCACTCCATCCACCATCATTACTATAAGGAACATTATGTGTATGAGCTGGCTGACTATGTAAATGAGCATCTTGCCAGTGATTATGGTTTCCATTTGTAGATGTTGTTCCGCTAAAGCTGTGAGGTGGTAAGTTCGCGATTGATAATGTTACACTATCTCTTCCACCAGTCGCTTCTGCATTTTCTCCATTAACTGAAGCTTTCAAGAATTTACCTTCTATCTTTTGCCATGTTGTTCCTTGCCATATAAGAGCTGGATTTTTTGTATTAGTTGTTATGTAGATATCTCCAGTTTTATATGGACATATATCTAAAGAACTTATCAAATCATTCAACTTTTTAGCTGCTTTAGAAGTAGCCAACATATTACTATCATCCAAATCAATTCTATCCGACTTATTCAAATTAAAGCCTGTATTTTTAGTAAATGCTGGTTCTTTTGTATTTATTAAATTTTTTAATGCCATAAAATTATCCTCTATTTTATTCCAACTTTCTTTCAACCATGGAATAAAAGTCCCCTTAGCACTTGGGTTATATATAGGTAATTCTATCACTTGACTAACTTCTTTTATAATTTCTCTATTTTGTGGATCTTGTTTCCAATTTGCCATTATTTACCCCCTTGCTAGTGTAATTTTTTCTATTTGTACTAATGTCATTTCTTCTAATTCTGCAATAGTATAATCTTCAATATAAACTTCAAAATCTACTTGTAAACCTATTCCAGCAGTCTTTATCTTTTTAATAGCTTTTATAACATCATCTTTTTTTATTGTATCAGGAATATTTATAATAATTTTTCCACTTAATTCGTAAATAAAAAATTGTTCTTTATTTATATTAAAATATAAAGCTAAAATATTTTTTATTTCCTCTGGAGAACCCATAAAAGTTAAGCTTGAAATTAAAAATTTTAATTCTTTTTTATATTCTTCATCGTTTTTACCTAGTCTATCAATTTCAAAATTTTTACCTAATATATCCAAAAAATAACCTCTTAATTTATCAACATCATTAAAATTGGAAATATCTTCATAAATTTTTCTAAATTTTAAATGCTTATTTTCAGCTATTTCAAACATTTTTCTTGAATAGATAGTATTATGATATATGTGAGGTATTCTTGATAAAATCATACAATCACTACTCCAATATTTATATTGCTCTCTAACAAAACTGCTATTTCTTTTCTATTAAGTTTAAAATCTTTTTCTTGTACATCATTTTCATTTTCGCCAATTTTTATACTAATATTAATAATTCCACCTGTTTTAATATAGATTTGACCTATTATTTTATACAAATATATAGTTCCCTCTGGTTCTATTTCATCAATATAACTTTTAAAAATCTTTATAATTTCTGATTTGTATTCTTCTTTCCAAATATTTTTTAAAGCCTTTATTTGAATATTAAAGAAAATATTTTTTTTTATTGGTCTACTAAATCCTACGCTGATATTATCAAATGTCTTTGTGATATCTCCTACTGTTCTTATTCCAGCAAGTTTATAATCATATAATGCTTTAAAAATATTTTCATCAGTATCACCCAAGCATATGGTTTCATAACTATGTGGAGGTCTATTGTCATTGTCTTTTAAATCAGTATCGTTTTCTATAACTTGGCATTTTTTAACGTTTGTATTTTCAAGAATATAATTTTTTATACCTTCCGTTGAAAAAGAAGTTTTTCTTCTTAGCCTTTCCAAGTATCTTTCTCTTAACTGTGTATCAGTTTCAAAATCTGTCCCTCCAAGTGTATTATTTTTATTAGTTACAGACGTAACACCGTTTAAAATTTCTGTCTGTTCTGTTATCTCTCCAGCACTAATATTTCCATCTGTTCCAGCATTTAAAGCTATTACATCAATTTCAATTTCATTTGTATTCATTATTATTGTTTCAGTATTTAAAGTTACAAATTTTATTCCAGATTTTGTCTCTACGCCCCAAGCTTGAGGAATGGCTGTTCCTATATTTGCTCTTATAGTAATTTTCCCTATCGCTTTTTTAGCTTTATTCCAAGTCATCCCTAAATGACTTGTTATAGAGTTTAAAAAATTTCCTGTTGCTGTATAAATAGATAATTGATTAAATGCCGTTAATGCTCTTAGATATGTATCATACTCTTCTGCACTATCATATCTAAGCCAAGCTATTAAAATATTACTGTCTGTTTCTCTTAAATCTGGTTTAACAGTTTTAAAATCAACTAATTTTCTTTGATATATTTCATCTATTGTTGGAATGATAAAGCCTTGTTCTGTTATCATAATTGATATTCACTCCCTTCAATTTGAATTTTTATAATTAATTTATCTTCAATAAATTCAATGGTATTTATTTTTTCTACTCCTTGATATTTATTGATTACTTTTGTTATTTCTTGAATTATCATATTCTTATTATTTTTTAATTGTAAAATTCCAGTATTATTTTCATTAAGATAAGGAGTCCCCCAAGCTGTATTTAAAGCAAATTGTCCCTTGTTTTGTTCAAGTTCAACTCTAATAGCTTGTATTAAATCATCTACATTACTAACTATTTCACAAACACCTTTATCATCAAATACTAATTCACAATCATTATTTAATTTTGGACTTGTTGCCATTTAATCACTCCTTTATTAGTTAGCCTTTTCAGTTTGTTTAGGCTTTAATTCTCCAGGTGTATATTTGTGAGTATGATTGTTCAAACTAATTCCTTTTCCAGTAATATCTCCACTAGCTCCGATTGTACCGTTTACGTTTACATCCCCAGTTTGATTAGTGTTCCCATTTATCGTTAGATTCCCGTTAATTGTTACGTCGCTTGTGATAGTAGTTTTATTATTTCCAGCAAGTATTGATATAGAACCGTCTCCTTTTATTTCAATTCTAGTTCCTGCACCTGTTAAAATAATATCTTGTGCATTATTTTCATAACCATTCTCACAACTTCCTATAATATAAGGCTCGTTTAAACTAAATCTTTCAAGGCTTGTTTTATCAGAGATTGTAGTTTCAGAAAATCCAACCCACACAATATCTCCTGCCTTTCTTGGTATTTGAAAAGTCCAAGCACCAAACTTTTTAAAATCTAATTTAACATCAATAAGTGGGGGATAGTCTATTAATTTATTACAAAGTTCTCTTTTGGCTAAAGGTTGAACAACACAAGTTCCAGCACCATAATTAATCGATAAAATCTTACAAGGTAAACTTGTATGTAATTCGTTTAAGGTATCTTTTATTAAATTGCTAGCTATATCAATTTCAATCATTTAAATCGCCTCTACTGTTGCATTTGCCGTAAAACTTTCGACTCCACTTGCTGAATAGTTACATTCTTTAACAACTACTTGCCCTTTAAATAATGTACTTTCTATTTCTAATAATTGTCCAATTCTTATATAAGGTGTCATAAAGCATTCTATATCATATTTAGATTTTTCTTTTTTATCTTTTGATTTTTTATTATTTTCTTTTATATCAGCTTTATCAACTTTTTTGTCAATTCTTATAAGTCCCTGTTCTCCTCCAAGATGTAAAATCTTAGAGTAAACTTTATTAGGTAATTTAAACTCAATAGTTGTATTTGTAAATCTTGCTATTGTTCCTGTATCTTTTGCAAGTATTGGAATAACATTTGATAATCTGCCACTAAAAACCTTTCCATTTGGGTATACTGTATCTTTTCCTAACTCTTTTATATCCATTGTAAAGGTACACATTTTTTCAATTTGTTTAATAACTTCACTGGCTTTAATTCCTGCTTTAAATTGTCTATTAATAATTGTGTTTGTGTATGCTCGATTGTTAGGTGTTGCTGTTATAGTTGTAACTATATCATTTTCGTCTCTTGAATGACTTATACTTTCAACTATTCCATTAAAAATAACTCCGTGTATTTCTCTATATCCTGCATCTATAGATACATCTTGATTTTCTTTTATCTTTTTCTTTGTAGCTTCTGACAAGTTATATAATTTTATTGTTGCTATATCACTTTTATTATCATCAGTACATTTAACATCAAAATCTATATCAAGTTCTTCAAAATTAAATAGAATTTCTCCAATAGTTATAAGTCTAACTTGTTTCCATAATTTAACCATTATTCTTCATCATCTCCAATCAAGAATAATTTATAATCTTTATTTAAATTTAAAGGAGTTATTAAATCTTTTTCTTCTGCAAAATCATTAATTTTGATACATCTTAATTGTAAATTACTCTCATTTCTAACAGTGTTCAAATAATCAATATTAGGTACTAATTTTTGAAAACCTGTTATTCTATTATTTAAATTGTCTAGTATAGACATATAAATAAAATTATCAAAATTATTATAAATTAAATCTAATTTTAGATTGTTAGGAAGTTCTGCTATAATTCCTCTTTCTTCAATTTCTTGTATGTCTATTTCTATTGCTTTCATAATTATCTATCCTTTATTTAAAATTTCCATACTCATCTAATTCTTTACCTGTTAAATTCATTAATGAAGATTTTCCTTTAGGATTTTCATAAATATTATTAACTTTTTTGGCTTCCGTTGATGTTGGTTTGCTAACTTTTGCAGTTGTTATTTTTTTCTTTCCACCAGTTGTTTTAGCTTTTTTGCTATCCATTTTTACATCACTTTCTTTTATTTCTCCAACTTGAATTTGTCTTAAAGTTATATGATAAGTAAATCCATATTTTTGTTCTTTAGTTTCAATTTCTTCAATATTTTCGATTATCATATGTTCATAAGTATCACGTCCAGAAAATTTAAATATAACCTCTTCTCCTTCTTCTTGTAATGTTAATAACTGGTTTCTGTTAAGCATATAAGCTCTACTATTATCAACAACTGTTATATTTATAATCATTGGCTCTTTTCTAACTGTATCACTAATATTAAACCCGTTTTCAACTCTTTTTGTAGGTAAATTCATAGCTATGCTTCTTGATTTCTCAGATATTACTTCAAGCTCGATATCGTTGATATAACTTTTATTAGAGTTAAATAAATTGTTGATAGCATTAGTCCCCGCTTCTTTTAACATATTCATAGCTTTATCAAATAATTTCATAATTTCTCCTAATTCGCAAACTGCATTCCAATTTGTGCTTTTAAACTCAATTCTTTTTCTTTTTCAACTTTTTTTATAGTCTGTTCAATAAATTTTGATGTTTGCTCTGAATTATTTGCTTCATTGATTGTAAAACTCAAATTATATATTGGGTTATTATTAATACTTTGATTAGACATTGGATATTGTTTTATAGAAAAATCTTTTTGAACATTTAAATTTTTTAAATCATTTAAAAATGTTTCATTTTGTTTACTTGGAAGTTTATCTAAAATATCTGGTGTATAAGGAGCATATGAAGATTTATTTTTATTAGCTTGATACAACTGTGCTTCATATTCTCTTTTTGCCTCATTAGCTCCTGCTATTCTTCTTCTATTTGGCAATTCAACTAACATTTTTTCACTAGACGCTGTTAATGTATCCCAGCCACCTTTGAAAACGTTTACAGACCAACTATCATTCCATTCTCTGTCAGCTGTTTCTTTATCTTTTGTTAACCAATTAAAAGCATATTTTCCCATGTTACCTACTACACCACTAGCGGAAATTACCATTTGCAATAACCCAAATCCTGCCTTTAAAAATTCTATTGTTTCCTGTAATGCAAAATTAACATTACTTATTTCTTTATCTGCTCTATCAGCTGGATTTGTTATTTCTTCCCAAAATTGATTGATGTCATTTCTCAAATCGGAAAAACGATAATCTGTTCCAGTGAATTTCAAAAGTGCATTAATAGCTCCCTCAGTAAAACTATCTTTACCTTGAAAGGCTGCAAAAACGTCTTCAACTGCTACAGCTAATGCAAGAATAGGAAATTTATATGCTAAAGCTAAAACTCCTATCCCTTTTAAGCCATTCTTTGCACTATCAGGTAAAGCATTAAAGCCTTTTTTTATATCTCTAAAAACTCCCATAAATGTATCCACAAAACTAGCTCCACCCTTGAATACACGAGTTATGATGTCTTGAATACCATCTGCATTTTCAGCTACAAACTCCCAAAATTTAGCCCTTGTATCTCTTATAGACATTCCCCACACTTCGTATAAATCGCCTATTCTGTTTTTAGCAGAAACAATTTTACCTTCTGGAGTTTTTAAAATTTCTTTATTTTGTTCTCCTATGCTTCTTCTTACGGCTTCAGTTAATAAAGCTACCTTTTGTTCTTCTGTTCCAACTTTTAATAATTGCTCTTCTCTTTCAGACAATATAATTCCACTTCTTCTAAGAGCCATAGTTTGACCATTCATAGACTTAGCAAACATATTGGCTATACTCTCCATATCTTGACCTGTACCATTCAATCCTTTTTGCTTTACAAGCATATCTTGCATTGTTGGTAATAATTTTTTGATACTGTCCTCTTGCATTCTATAAGTTGCTAATTGTTGAGCACCTGCAATAGTTACCTCATCTCCAACTACTCCTAAATTTTGTAATTCTCCAGTATAATCAATTATTGATTTAATTTGTTCGTCTCTAAATTTTTGCGCTCTTAGAGTGTTATATAATTTAGCTTCTTGTTCTATTTGATAGTTACTTGCTTCAACGGCTTTATTATATTGATTGACTAATCCTGTAACAGTAAAATATCCAAGTACCATTTGTCCTAATGTACTATTTACTAAATTTAAACCACTGTTAATATTTCCAGATAAATGATTTCCTACTTGTTGCTGAAATTTTTTAGCAAGATTAGTAGATTGTGTAATGTCCTGTTTAAACTGCTGAAATCCTTGCGAATTTAAGAAAGTATTTATATTAAATTTTAAAACTCCTGTTGCTTGCGACATCTAATTCTCCTCTCTAATCTCATTAATTTCATTTAAGTATATAATGTATTTTTCTAACTTTCTTACAGAATAGCTTTCTGCTTTTTCAAAATCTTTAATAAAATATCCGTAATACATTATCAAATTTCTAATTCCGTTAGCTGTATAATTTCCATTAAAATTTGTGAAATGTATCAATAATATAACCACATAAAGAAATACCCTTAACTTGCTCCCAAACCTTTTCTCCTATTTCTTGAATTTCCTTATATTTAAAGTCATCAATATTTTTATTTAATACTTTCAAAAACTTTTCTCCTGTAAAAACAAAATTTTCAATGCCTGCTATAAACAAACTTTCCATAGTATACAATCCATCTTTTTCATTTAATTTAAGTTCTAAATCCTTATATACAATTTTTTCTGGAACTCCTATTAATTCCTCTAATGTCTTGTTTACCCCACTTGGATATTTTAAAATTTCTTTTGTATAATCTACTATTTGTTTTCTGCTGATTTTTCTTTCTAAATCAAGCATATAGCTCGATGGTTGCTCCATTATAGTTACATCAAAATTATTTACGTTAATTATTACTTTTTCCATTATTCCTCCTAAAATATAAGGGTAGAATTATCTACCCTTATTAATAATTAAGCCATTTTTAATTCTATACATTGCAATTCCCATTCTAAAGCTTTTGCATCCTTTCCTATTTCTAAGTTAGGTACTTTTTTAAAGAAGCCTTTCGATGAGAATGCCCCCAATGTTCCGTCAAGACTTTTATTGATAAAAGTTACAGGAAAAGTTCCTCCATCTCTTTCAGCAAATGCGAGTCTTTTTAGAATTAAATTTAAAGGGCTATTTTGTAATATTCTAATTTTTATTACTGCGTCATAATCGTTGTGTTGATTAATACTTCTAGTTCCATCAACACCTTTTGTTATGTTTTTAAAATCATCATCATATTCAATAGTTATTTTTGTATCTTCTGCATAATCTTCTATTCTTGTAGTGCCGATTATTAATTCATAATCTTTACTATTGTAACCATAAATATTATTTCCCATTTATTCCTCCTATACTTCAAAATATAAGTCTGCCGATAATTCTCTTACCCCATAAGCATACCAAACTTTTATTTTTACACCTGTTAAAATACCGTTTAAAATATCATTTTTTGGTATTTCTTCAAGTGGTGCTATTTCGATTTGTGTTTTATCAAGTAATGCTCCCATTCTTACGAATTGATTACATCTTGTTAAAATAACACCTTTTAAAACATCAACGTCTGCGAATGTTGGTTTAGGAGTATTTTTCAGATAAGCTGTTATATCTTCTTCAAGTCTAAACTGTAAAGCTTTTAGACAGTGAATAAAATCTATAGGGTCTCCTGTAACAGTTACACCGTTAGCTAGTCCAAGTTGTCCTTTCATTCTTGCAACATAGTTTCCTTTAAATTGGTCAAGTATACCTTGTTCAGCTCCTGTTATACCACTTTCTACTGCTCCGTTAATTAATTTATTAGCTATTAAGACACTACCTGCAAATTGTGGTATAGAATATCCAGCAACAGCCCCCGCTATATATTCATCATTTTTACTGAAAAATACAGACGTTGTGTCTTCGACAATAGCTTTTATTTTATTTTCAATTGTCATTATATCTGTATCTTTTTTAGCTTGAGCAAACAACATTTTTTGTCTGCTAGCTATTTCTTTTGAAATTAATGGTATTTTTTCAATATCTGTCTCATCTGTTACAGTTCCAAACCAGTCATTTTTTACGTCATCAAATAATGTCTTGTAATTGTCATCAACAATTTGCTTTCCAAAAACCACTATTTGTTTTGCTCCAGCAACAAACATAGCTTGAATTATTTTATATATCTCGTCGCTCTCAACAACTCCTGTTAAATCCTTAACACTTGTTATTTTTTGCTCTGTGATATCCTTCTTTGTAGAAAAAGCACCTATTACATTAACTGTCGCTTGATCCACCGGACTTGGCTTATGAGTATTTAAAAATACAATCTTTTTTTCTGCTCCTGATACTATTACCATTAGTTTTTACCTCCCTTTAAATCAAAATCTACTTTCTTAATTATTTCAATATCTGTTTCCAAATCTGTATAACTTCTGATAACTAAGTCAAATACATATCTTTCTAAAATTCCACTTGCTAATTCATTTGAAATATCTTTTATTTCTCCTACTTCTTCAATGACAAATGGTAAATTATTAAGTTTTATCCACCAATAAATACCCTCTATATTTGAAAAAAAATCTCTAATGGTAGAAACATCTTGATAACTTTCTTTACTACTTAATGTAAAAGATAAACTTAAAATATGTTTATTTATATTCTTTTGTCTAAATACTCCGTATTTATCATTTTCATTTCTACTGCTTGTATATCTATGAATTACTTGATTAGATATTGTTCTTATTAAACATCTAGGAACTTTTAATTTTCCATTAAATTCATTTAATTTTTCAAATGCTATCAATTGAAATTTATTATTTATTTCACGAATTTTATTTAATATTATTTTTTCTAATTCAAGATTGTTCATCTCTTATCATCTCCAATGTAAATTCAAAGAAATCGGCATATAAACGTGGCAATATTTCAGTAACTCTATATTTTAAATTCTCAACTTCTATGATGTCTCCTAATTTTAAATCATATTTTTTAAGAATTTTTCCATTTAATTGATTTTGAATTAGTAAGCCACTATTAATATCAGAAGTAACAACTTTTAAAGATTTTTTATATATAAGCATATCTAAAACAAAACTTGATTTTTTAGCCTTATCATCATTTATGTCATATTCTTCATATCTAGTTACTTGATATTTTTTTATCTCATTTTTAGCAAATTGTGATAATTTAAAATACATTGTGTTACATCTCCTCTATTACATATTCCAAACTATTAAGCATTGTTCTAGTATCAATTAAAGGTTGTGTCCCACTTCCTTTACTTGTTCTAGCTTTTATAGTACTTTCAGACAATGGGGCAAATTTTCCCTCTTTTATGCTTTTTTCAATATATGCTTTAACTTGTTTTCCTATATCTTCAAAACATTGTTTAGCTTGTATGTTTCCTGCTGCAACTTGATTAGCATTGTATATAAATCTATCCATAATTTTTTGAAAATTCCCATCAATAGCACTTCTAAAAAATGGTCTTGCTGGATAGTGTACATTAAATTCGTCTTGCCCGTATTCTAGCCACATTGCTATTAATTCAACTTTCTGTCCATTTTCTTCCGTTACATCTTCTTTAAATTGAACAGTTAATTTATATTTACACAACAAATTTAATTGCTCTTCTATTTTCAAAAAATCGTTAATACTATCTTGACTAAAATTACAATTAACTCCAATCATAAGTCTTCCTTACATATTTGAATAAAATGTCTTTCGCTTGTGAATTATAGAATAAAGTATTTCCTATTTTATTCTTATTAAAAATTTCACTGTTATATGATATTAACATATCATTAATACTGCGACTTGCAATTCCTTTTTCTATGTCTTCATAATAGTCATTATTTTCAAGATTAGATATAGAATAAGCTTCTAATATTTGAGCAATTTTTACATCTTTAGGAACTTGTTTCTCTTTTAATCTTGGAAAAATTAACTCTTGTTCTTCATTCTTTCCACTATTACGAATATTTAAAGTTTCTATTTTATCCAATGCTAAATATAAAGCTCTTTCAAAGTTTTCAGTATCTACATCATCTTCATCGTATCTTTTATAAATAAATTCCTTAGCTTCTTCTAATGTTACATAACCTATCAACATTAAATATTCCTCCTATTAATTAAAGAGAGTAAAAAACTCTCTTTAATCTATGCTTGAGATATTTCTAATTCTGCAATTAATTTTGTTTTCCCTGTTTCTGTTTCAATAACATCACATCCGAATAGTTGCAATCCTTTTACATACTCTCCAAATGATTTTTCAAATTTTCCTGCTTCCATTTTATTTATTTGCATTGCAAGAGTTAAACCTTGACTTACTCCTGCCATACAGTGATATTTTTTACCAGTTAATTGAACATTGTTAGATTTATAAATTGTAAATCCTCCCCAATTTCCAACAAAATAATTTTGATTTATTCCTAATGTATTTTCTCCAGTTGAAATTGTCGGAGTTTCTTTTATAAGTTGCCCATAAACTTCAGGAGATACAACTAGCCATCTATTAGCAGTAGGTACATTATCTTTGTCCATTTGTACTGCTAAATTTATAATTAAATCAGTTATTTTATTAGTACCTATAACTCCTGCAACTTTGTTCTTACATTTTGTGTATAATTTAGCAAGTTCAGTATCAACAACATCTGCCATTTCATATATAGCTTGTTCTGTTAATCCTTCCATTACTCCTGGTATAGCTTGTGCCTTATCAACATCATCCATTTTTAAAGCGAAATACTTCGCTTTATTTATATTGATTGTTTGATATGCTCCTGTATCTTCTTGAAATGTTATATCCGCTCCTGTGTAATCTCCAACAGTTACTGAACCTATACTTGGGACTCTTATCGAACTTCCATAGTTTTCAATTTTACCTTCAAAATTTCTATTTGCTAATGCTCCGAATACTAAATTTTTATTTAAATTTCTGTTTGTTAATTCTGTCCATATTTCTGGTTTAAAATTTTCATATGACATATTTATTCTCTCCTTTATCCTCTTAAAATTTGTTTTAATTCATCATCTGTTAATTTTGCTTTTTCCGTTTCTGACATCTTTAAAAAATCATCATAAGTAACTTTTGAATGTCCTTTATTTGGCGGTAATGGTGGTGGTGTAATAGCTCCTTTTTCGTTAAATAAATCTGGATAAGTTGTTTTGAAATTAGCAACTTGCTCATCAAAACCTATTATCTTACCATCTTTAATATCTAATTTAGAGAAGTCTACTGCATTTACAAGAATTGAACTATATTTTGGAGATATTGCTCCTATTCCAAAACTTACTGCTGTCTTAATAACCTCTTTTTTATAATCTTCAAAACTATTTTTAAATACTATTTCTTTTCCTAAATCATCAGAAGTTACCTTATCTCCTAATTTTGTTTTTAAGAATTTAACAGCATTGTCATTATAAAGTTTATCTGATAAGCTTTGATTTTTATTTATAAAGTTAGTTACTGCCTCTGCTGTAATTGGCTTATCTACTTCCTTTACTGTTTCGATCATAAACTTGTTATCAGTTAGCCATTGTTTACCCTCATTACTACCTAATATCTTTTTTTCTTCATCACTTATAATTATTTTCCCGTCTTTTAATTCCATTTTTTTTCTCCTCTCGTGCAATTTCTCACACAAAATTTAATCTAATATTATTGGCTCTGCCCAACATCTACAATTAAAATCTTCTCCTGGTAATTCATCATTGATACTAAATATTAATCCCTCTCGTTCAGCGTGTGATTCTCTCACTCTATCATCTTTCATAGTTCGCCAAATGAAATTCGTGATATCGTTTTCAATCATCAAGTCTTTAACCTCTTGAGCATATAGATTACCTGCTTCGTTTCTTGCAAGATTTTCATTTCTTTTAGCTAGCCATTCTTCAAGTCTACTAATATCTTTAAGGTCGTACGCTCCTTTTTCAATACTAGCTACAATTTCTTTAATTTCTTGACTAGCTTTATTATTTGATATATCTTGTTTTAAAGAATTTAATGCAGATTTTGAAACTTTACCATTTTTAAAAATCTCAATGTTTCTATCGTATCTTTTTACTGTATCAATTATTCTTTGCTCTCTAATACTATTTAACTTATCAAATGTCGTATTACTATTATTAAATTGTTCATAATTCTTTTTTATCCATTCTTTAGCTCCTGTTAAATCTGTTCGCTTTAAGTCTTCATCTGTTAAAGTTCTCCAATTATTATATATTTCAGTGTTAATTGATATAGCTACTCTTGTTAAATCTTTTATTATATTTCTTTTTTCTTCTTCTGTTAATTCAAACAATGGCAATTGATTTGAATTTATTTGTTTTTTTGTTCTTTTAATTCTTTTTTTACTATAAAATTGAAATATAAATCTCAATTTACTTTCTTGTGCTAAAGGGAACATAAACTATTCCCCCTTTTCTTTAATTCCTAATTCTTTCATTAAATCTTGAGTTAAATTATCAACCTTGACTTGTAATTCTTGCTCCCTTGTAATTCCTGCCAATATGTTTAAAATATTTATTAACTTTTCTTGATAAAAAATATTAGTCTTTATTTTTTGAATTTCTTCATCTTCTGTAATACCTTGTATCCCTATAAATTTTATAGCTGTTTCTAAACTCATAATATTATTTTGAATGCCACTAACAGCTATATTTATTCTTTCACTTAAAGATAAGCTCAAGACATCTTGTGCCTCTATCTTAAAATCTACATCTTGATTTTTTAATCTTTTATATCCCCATAAGACTATATTTTTAATTGATGTAATACATTTTTCTCTTTTACTCTCAACTGTTGCTATTGTTCTTTCAAGACTTCTTCTTTTTGCTTCTCCACTAGCTATTGAACCACCTAAATCAATTCCAAATGCTAAGTCATTAACTCCCAGTTGTTTATATATATCATTCTTTATATCTTCCTTGTGTAACTTCCATTCATTAGTTTTAGTTTCAAGTGCTACTTGTTTAATATCTTTATCGTCTTTGCTAACGATAATAACTCTGTTATCAAGTCGTACAGTACTTTTGCCGTTTTCATCTGTTTCAATTACAGTGTCTGGAACTTGTAATAAAGGATTTGCCACTTTTTGAAATGCTTGAGATGTTAAAGTGTCTCCGACTATTAACTCTCTAACAAGTCCTAATAAATCATCATTATAATCACTTTTCCCAAATATATTATCAACTTCTACAACAGCCCAACCGATAGCTTGGATATCAATATACCCTAAGCCATTGGCTACCATTCCATTAATTGTTAAATCATTAGGATAAGCTATTTCTGTTATAACTTTGTCTGTTAATTTATATGCTCTATACTCTATGCTATCTTGCTCATATATTTCACAGATTAGAGTTTTATTTTCTTTATCGTCCTTTGAAAAATTATAAATAACATATCCATCTATTAAAGCAGGATTATATTCATTTTTTATTGGAAAATAATCTTTTGGGGTAACTGTGTAAAAACTAAATCTTTCATCATTTATTACCCCTTTTATAAGACATTTTCCAGCCCACGATTGAATTACCATTAATTTTCTTAATAAATCATTAAAATTAAAATCTTTTATAAGTTCTAAATCTTCTTGATTAGTTATTAAAGGTTTACTTGTTGCATATTCTGAATATAATCTTGTCGTAGCTTGCAAAATACCATTACCTACAACTAAATCTTTTAAACTATGAGATTTATAGTTAGTTGATAAGCTATAATTTTCATTTACCGAATAGCTTTTGATATATCCATTATCGTTTACTATCCCCATATATTCCATATTAACTCTAGCTTTAACATCATTAAAAAATACATCAGCACTTTTGCCGTCTGATAAATTTCTATATTTACTACAATTATTATAAATATCAGTCATTAGATAATCGTTATATGCTTTTAAAATTCTTTCCTTTTCCATTTGCTCTCCTATATTCCAGCAGGCTTTTTAATTTGTCCATTCTTAAATGTAGTAGCCTTATACTTTTCTAGTCCATACCTCATAGCATCCACAGTGTGTGGATCTATTGTGAATTTATCCTCTAAATAATTCCCGTTCTTATCTTTTTCGTGGCATAGTTCAGTTAGTTCTCTATATGTATTTATGCACTTATCAGAAACGATTATTTTATAGAAACTTTTCAGCTTCTGTAATCCATCTAAAACACTTCCTGCACCTTTTTCACAATTGATAATTTTAAAGCCTGCACGTCTTATTTCTTCCGTTGTTTCTGGTCTTGCATTATCAGCTATTATCAACCTATGCTTTTTCTTAACTCTATCTATACTTTTTATCAATTCACTTGTTATTAAGTTTTTATTATAAATTTCGTCATAGACATAAAGATGATTATTAGCTCTATCTATTGCCATTCTAACTAAAGCATTATATGAAATTGAAAAGCCATAATCTAAGCCATCATATAAATTACCTGTTCCATATTTGCTAAGTTCTTCAACTCTTGCTTGAACCTCATCATCTTTCAATTTTTGTACATTTGTAAAAACTCTCTCTCCAGTTATTCCAAACTTTCCTAAATAAGCCACTCTATATCTTTCGGGGTCATAAATTTCAAAGTTCTTTAACTGATTAATATAGTCATCAGTTATGAAAGCATTATCTTCAACCACCGAATGATGATAATAAGTGTCTTCCGTTTCTATGATTTTCTTATTATAAAAATCTTCCTCATTTATTTCAGCTTTAGTAATAAATCTGTCATAAGTCCAATTGTTTTTACTTACAGGGTTCTCAGTTAAAATAATATGTAAACTTCTTCCTAATGCTCTTAAACGTCCATTTAATTCGTTATAGGCATTGTATGAAATATCGCTAGCTTCTTCTATCCATATTGTATCTATATTATTTATAGATTTTAATTTTTCAGCCTTATCAAGACCCATAAATATAAACTCGCTACCATTTGAACATTTAATATATAAAGGATTAGTTGTATAGTGAAATAGATGCCCTAATTGATAAGTCTCTATTATTTCTTTTAATAAAGAAAAACAACTTTGCTTTATCGTTAAATAAACATCTCTAACAACTAATATTCTTCTTTTTTCCTGCATTGCTTTTAAGATTAGTTTTAAAGCTGTGTGATATGATTTACTACTCCCGTATCCACCAACAATAAAATAAAATCTTTTATCCCAGTTAGTAATGTAATTTAAAAAATGTTCGTTAGCTTGTATATTAATTTCCATTTCTTTTAACTCCGTTTACATTTATAGAAATATTATTGTCTTGAATTTCTATATCTTGTTTATCTCTCCATTTACTTCTTTGTCTGTTCTTCAACCAAAATATTTGGGCAGTAACATCTCCTGGAATATGCTTTTTTATAGTTTTGATTTTTTCATCGCCATTTGGCATTATTTCAACTATTTCTTCTTTTACTGTATACCCTATTGCTCTTTTGAATAAGGCATTTTCAACTTCATAATCAGCGATTTCTTTTCCTTTTTTTAGGGCAGTCAAAAAAGTCGGATATTTATTTTTGTATTCTTTTAAAGTTGTGTGAGATATTCCAAGATTATTTGCTATTTGTTCGTCTGTTAAGCCATCTCTAGCCCAACCTTCAACAAGTATTAATTTATCTTTTACATTTGTTTCCCATTTTGATTTAGCCACAGACGCACCTCCCAATCTGAAAAATAAAAAAGACACATTAACAAAAAATACAAGGCTTTACTTCCTTGAATATTTTTCGTAAATGCGTCTCCAAAACTTACCATTCACTTATTTAATTTAACATACTACTTTTGATGTTTAGTATATAACAATGCGATTAGAACTATCCCAACACTGTTACCATCTACTTTTCGTATATACTTCATTATATCATATTTTTTCTTTCTTTAAAAGCATTTTTAAAGCTCTTCTTACCATTTCAGCAGTACTGCAATTATTTTTTTCTGTGTACTCTTGAACTTTATTGAATAATTCTTCATTTAGTCCTATTTTTATATTATGATTAATTGGGTCGCTTGCTGGGGGTCTTCCCATTTTCTTTGGCACTTTTTCTTTTTTCATAATATTCTCCTTGATTTTTAACAATAAAAATTGTATAATAAATCATCTCAAGAAATATGATCATATAATAAAGACTTTTAAATTTTTTTAAAGGTCTTTATTTTTTTTCTTGATTTTTTATAATTTAAATATTATAATTAACTTACCTAGATAATATAAAACATTGAAAGCTCTTAAATTTATTTTAAGGGCTTTTTATTTTCTGCTTTTTTTAATATCCACATAATTATTCTTATAATTTCCCTTATAGTTAAAATAATAACTAAAATTTCATACCATTTCATTATATATCGACTCCTTTTCAGAATTTAAGAGAGAAAGGGAGGGGAGGTAGGGCTTACTGCCCTTTGTACCTCCTAATGATAAACTTTACTAATTTTATGATATCTAGTATCAATAAAATAGTTTGGTGTATCATTAATATAACCCCCAGATAATATAAAACCATTTTGTTTTACCTCCCCCCTTTAAATATATTATACACTAAAGGTTCAAAAAAGTCAACTATTTTTCTTCAATATTAATCTTTTTTTCGTATGTTACATCAATTATTTTTCCGTTTTTTACTTTAAATTTATAAGTTCCATCTCCTAAACTTTTTATTAATTCTTTTAGCTCTTTTAATTTTTTGTTTATCAACTATAACACCTCTACAAATAAAAAGCCCCTTAACTTAATAAGGGACTTGTTTTTTATATTCAAATTTCTTTTATGCAACTTTACCTGTCAAAAATAAATTTATAAAGTATTGCTGACCTTTTCCAGTTACCTTTGTTGTTTTACTTATTTTTATTGAACCATCAGGACTAACCCCTGTTCTTTCTTTAATCTCAAATAATTCTAACTCCATACTTTTTTGAGTTGGCATATTGTAGCTTTCTCCTCTTTTCTTAATTAGATATCCGTTATTTCGTAAATATTCAAATAATCTATTTTGACCAGTGTCAACCCCACTTTGTTTTAATAGCTTTGCTAAATCTCCAACTAATATAGATGTATCAGAGGTTGCAACAGCATTAGCAAAAATTACTTTAGGTTTATCTTCTTCAATCTTATCTTCTAGTAATTTTCTTTGTTCTCTTTCTTCTTTTAGTTTAGACAATGCTTTAATTGCTAAATCAGGATTGTCTAATAAATCATCTATTGCATACATTCCTGTTTTTCTTATCATTGGTAAAACTTCTGATGTTACCCATTTTTTAAATTCTTTAGCTTGTGGTAAATTACTTGATAAGATTAAAGCATATAACCCACTCTCATTAATCAATATCATTTCTTGCATACCACCATTTGTAAGGATACCCTGTTTCAGGGTATCCTCTTTATCAACGTGTGTATTTATAGCATTGTTGGGTTTTTTGTATCCTAATATACTTGC
>QWCZ01000496.1_pt1 | contig 19260 bp, 19 predicted proteins | sample 1972651 | NCBI WGS metagenome assembly QWCZ01 (sample SAMN09866695, study PRJNA288562) | Human oral metagenome isolate pre1_saliva, whole genome shotgun sequencing... | isolation source: mouth | host: Homo sapiens | place: USA: California
AGCATAGATGTGATCCATAGCATGATCGAGAGCTTCTTTGGAAAAAGAAAATTTCTCTCGTACATCTACAGGTGCACTTCTATGATTCAGACCTAATACAACTAATTGCATGTACAATATTCTCCTTCACTGAGTCTCCTTGACCCTCTAATATTTGTATAAACTCCGATTCTCCTAAATGGGTCCGCCAGAACTGTTCTCGTTCTTTGGGAGTCCCTAGTATATGCTGTAATTCTTGTCTCCATAGACGAATCTGAGGTAGCCACTCGGCTAATATGCCATATCGTTTTTCTATATCCTGTCTAAGCAAACGGCTCACTCGTGGGCTCACTTGATTGGTAAATATAGAAATCTCTAAATCGCCAATCTCCGTAGCACTACCAAATACCCAGTTGGAATCCTCTTTCACATCAGCCCGATTAATGAAAGCACCCACTGCTGTCGCATCGTTCATGACCTGTGCATTCACAGTGGGATGATCTGTGGCGATGATGACAAATTGTTGACCCACCATATACTCTGATCGGTAGTGCCCCTCGATCCATTGCAGCTGACCTTGTGTATGGTATGTGACAATATCCGGCAGTACCGCAGGGCTTACCACCATAATCTGGGCCTCTTCCGGTATTAACTTAGTAATGCGCCGCAAAGCCACTTCTCCACCGCCCACAACGAGGCAAGGCCTACGTTTCAATGAAAGTCCAACTGTTATCATATTCTTTACCCATATTGTCTATCTCTACAATGGCAAAAACGGCTTGAATACTCAAGCCGAAATTCACCTTATATTTCTATTTCTACCTCTGCTGATTTCGTATCCTGCAAAGAAATTCCATCTAATAATTGTAATTGCGCTGTTAAAATTGATTCTACTTTTGCACGGAACACGGCCATTTCATTCGCAATGGTAGCATATCTAGCTTCTGCTTCTCGCAACGCACGATTCGCATCTTCTAGAATCACTTTACGTTGTTGTTCCGCATTTTGTAAAATCAAATCCGCTTCTTTACGAGCTGCTTCTTTTACGTTTTCACCAGTTTCTTGTGCTAGTACTAATGTATTACGCATCGTTTCTTCTGTTGACTCATATTGCTGCAAGCGTTTTTCCATTTGCTCTACTTTATCAGTCATTTCACGATTTTCACGATACAAGATTTCATAGGCTTGTACCACTTCATTCAAGAACTCGTTAACCTCATCGCAATTAAAGCCTCGCATACTTTTACCGAACTCTTTATTATGAATATCCATTGGTGTTAACATAGGATCAGCCTCCTTACATAAATCGTTTTAAATGGACTCCAATACGTCCTTTTTTCGACGTTCCTGTAATACTTTCTATTTGCATACGACCTCTACCACGAAGAGAAATCACATCCCCTTCTTTTACTTCCTGTGCTGGTCCCTTTGCGGGTTGCCAATTCACTTGTACTAATCCTGCTTTTATCGCTTCTACTACTTTTGTACGAGATGTACTAAATCCAGAAGAGGCAATGGAATCTAATCGCATAGACGCTACGGTAGTGCGTACTTCTTTTATTTTTTCTTCTTTCGGTTGTAATTCACTCAATTCCATCCGTGATACTGTTACCGTCACCATTGCAATTTTTGTAAAATTTTGAATCACAAAATCAGCTATAGTCTCATCTACAATCACCTGAGCACCGCCACTAGTGACGATAATATCGCCGAAATGAGTGCGATCAATACCCAGCCCCATTAAGGAACCCAATACATCACGATGCGTCAATAATCGGAATCGTGGATCCCAAGATACTTTCAATACAGCAATTTGCAAATCTACCGCTCCTTGAAAGTGAGGGTCCACAAAAGCCACTCGAAGGCGTTCTGCCCCTTCGTAGCCACCGCTGGACATGGTTTCAATACCACCGAAATTCGCTTTCACAGCATCCGCAATGACAAGTCCTGCTGGTGACATAAAATCTGTCACACGATAGGGACGACCTGCTTGTACTTGTTCTGCCAAGTCAATCATACGCCGTGCTTCCTCGCCATTTCCTGATGCTTCAAAATATCGAATTAACTTTTCTTTATCTTTCACGTTGTTTTCCTATTTCATTTGACCGCTCATAACAAGCCACCACGCCTTCCATTATGGAAGAACGCAATCCTTCTTTTTCCATGGCTGCAATGCCCGCTATGGTTGTGCCACCGGGAGATGTTACTTGGTCCCGCAGTACACTAGGATGAGAGCCTGTTTCTAAAGCAATTAAGCCCGATCCATACATGGTCTGTACCGCTGCTTGCAACGCCAATGGTCTCGGTAATCCAATGCGAACCCCTGCATTAGCCATCGCATCTAAAATGGTATACATATAGCCTGGGCCCGCCCCTGCTAAGGCGCCAATACGATCTAAATCAGTTTCTGAACATACGACAGCTTCACCTAATGCTTCAAAAATGCGTAAGGCTTGCTCCCGTTCACCTGGAGTTACCTCCTCGCTACTAGCAATGGCTGTAAAACCAGCTTTTACCAAAATTGGCGTATTCGGCATAGCCCGTAACCAATGCGCATGGGGGGCAAAAGATTGTAATGTATCCAATGTAATGCCCGCTGCAATGGAGATACATAAAGTGCGCGGTTCGATTTGCGGTCCCACCTCTTCCATAAGAGATGGCAATACTTGAGGTTTTACGCCAAATACAATGTGCCTATACTCGTCAAAGGCAGGGATGGCATCACAATCCGTAAAGGCTGTCACACCTAGTGTACGCTCTAATTCTGAGGCTTGTTCACTGCGACGCACCAATACATCTACTTCCTCAGGACCCCAAACACCTTGTTCTAAAGCCCCTTGTAAAATGGCACCACCCATTGAACCTACACCAATTAGTAGTATTTTTTGCATGGCTATCTCCTAATACTTAGGCTTGTGGTTCTTTCCAAGCTAATTTATCAGATATTTCTGTATAGTCTTTATCGGTATAGTCCACAGTTACATTCACTGGTACACAGATAAAAATATCTTTGCCAATTTTTTCTAATTTGCCATCTAATGCAAAGGTAGCACCGCTCACAAAATCCACAATACGAGCTGCTTCATGAGGGTCCGTATTTTCGAAATTAATCACCACTGGACGCATATCGCGCAATTGATTTGCAATGTTTTCAGAGTCTTCGAATGCTTTTGGCTCTACGATGACTACTTTCATACCACTAGAACGTTGTGCCACTGTATTATATCCTCCTGTTTTTGGATGTGCTGCTGATGTTGCAGGTCCATTACCACTTACCACTGGTGCTGTCACCACTGGCTGTTGAGATTCTTCATCATATGTATCTTCTGAATACTCTTCATATTCATAACCATCGTCTTGATTACTGCCAAAAAAGTTTTTTACAGAATTCCAACTGTCTTTCAGTGCCATCGTCATTTCCTCCGTTACTTATCATAGTGGCGTTCTCCAAATATTGCCGTTCCCACACGAACAATATTTGCACCCTCTTCAATTGCTACTTCAAAATCATGAGTCATCCCCATGGATATATATTCAATCTGCCCTTCATCAAAATGAAGTTTCATATCTTCAAATAAAGCGTGAGCGACTCTAAAGATAGGGCGTGCCTGTTCTGGATCATCAAAAAATGGTGCCATACACATAAGCCCTTTTACCCGTACATTGGGTAATGCGTTAGCATATTCCCGTATGGCAGGAAACTCTTCCACATCCATACCAGACTTGCTTTCTTCTCGTGCCACATTCACTTGTAGTAATACTTCTTGTATCAAGCCTTCTCTAGCGGCAATGCGCTGAATTTCATCCAACAACTTAACACTGTGAACTGAATGAATCAGATCGAACTTCCCCACCGCATTGCGCACTTTGTTATTCTGTAATTGTCCAATCAAATGCCATTGCAGTGTTGGTCCCTGGTAGAGTTCCATTTTTTCTTTTGCTTCTTGTACGCGATTCTCGCCTACGGTTCTTACACCTAATTGCACCACCGCTTGTACCGCCTCTACTGGATGATTCTTCGTTACTGCTACTAGCGTAACAGAATCTGTTCTTCCTACTCGTGCCTTCGCCGCTTCTATACGACCTTGCACATCTTGTAATGCTGTTGCAATCATATAGGTCAGTCCTTTTTCATCGTTAGATTTCACTCTGAAAGGTCCTCATAAAAAAATAATACTTTATCTTTTTTATTATAAACGAAAGAATAAGAAAAGTACATAGAAAAAGCATGATTTCAAGCCTAGTTCTCTGTATTTTCTTATTCTTAGTAATCTAGTTTATAGATTTGTCAAGTATTCCATGTCTAGGTGAAAGTATATGTCCCCCTACGTGTATGGGTATGTGATGTCCTCTGATTCTCTACAGTGCACTATGGTGATAAAAGTGACCGTCATCGAGAGAAAGGAGTCTACACCATCTATGCCCTAGGCTTGGTCTCGCAACACAGCGAACATAGCCATCCGACCAGTACGTCCTTGATCTCGCCGGTACGAGTAACATCCATCGGTGATCATCGTGTCAGTTAATGATACGGACACTTGCTCCTGTGGTACACCCTTCTGCACCACACAGGTTGCAATGTATCCTTTCAGATCTACATGTGGTGTAGATGTCGGTTGCCCTGCTCGTTGGATATAACGCACCACCTCGTCCACCTGTGAAAGTCTCAAGGCGCACATGTCTTGCCGGAACTGTTCTGCAATTTCTTCACTCACCTCGAAGGAGTCCACCCCAATGGAGGGACCGATAAAGAGATAACAATCTGCTGGCAACGTTCCGTATGCCTCGTGCATACTATCTATCGTTCGCTCCACAATGTGAGCGATGGCACCACGCCAACCTGCATGAACCACTGCCACCGCATGATGAGTCGCATCATAGATGAGGACAGGCACACAGTCCGCCACGAGCAACAAGAGAGGCACATCCACCAAGTTCGTATGAATTGCATCGCTGTCTGGAATACTGTCGTCCCAACTAAAAGCGCCTCGACCAGCAAGTTCTTCCGTCACCCTCGTCACACCTATCCCATGCACTTGCTCACCACAAGTCAAACGATGGGGATCCACACCTAACATCTGTGCTAACTGTTTGCGGTTCTCTGCCACCGCTTCTGGATCATCACCAACATGCAGACCCATGTTGAGACTAGTAAAACTGCCTTCACTAACACCACCATAGCGATACGTCACACCGTGAACTAGGGGGAAGTGATCTAGGAATGGGGAGTATTCGTAGGTGATGGATGTCGAGTTATTTTGGGGGAGGGGGGATTGACGGAGATTGGAGGATGGGTGAGATATTTGAGTTTTGTTCATTTGTGCCTCCTTTGGGGTAGTAGAATTGTTAGAATACTCTAATCTTAGTCACTTTTTCACCATCATTAATGAATTTAATGCCATATACATAATCTGACTGCCAAATAAACACACCATAAAACCAAGTATTATCATCATAAATACGTACTGGTCTACCATATGCCTCATACACTTTTTCTAACGAGTCTCCTACCGCAATTCCTCGATACGTGGTAGCATCACGATTAGTAACTTCAATAACTCCCGCCCTTTCGATTTGCCCATAAATACTACTATACGTTATACCACCATATCGCATGAAGGCTCGTTGTTCTCCATCTCGTCTATACTCATGGTGAACTTCCTCAGTAGGATTACCTAAAATTTTACGAATCTCCTCATAGGTGGCATTAGGGTATATCCCAGCTATACTACGTTCTGCTCCCCCTAAATGATGTCCAACTTCTTGACCAGATGGATAGCGATTGGGATACTCAGATCGTTGTGGTAACCGAATCGTACTGGAAGATGTACTACTTGTATCTGCAGATTCTTCCCTAGACGCCTTATTTCGCTCTGAAGTTTCATTCCAAACTTTTTCTAGTTTTTTCAAAGACTTAGACAACCAACTTGCCTCTACATGAGTTGGTGTTAAGATGGTGGCACTGAATAGCGCTAGTAAAATGGATGTGGTTAGTTTTTTCATAAAAGCACCTCTAAATATGATTTAACTTTGTCCTCTACTTTCAACAGCTTTGCGAACTCAGAAAGTAAGAGAATATTTTTTTCAGTTCTTTTAGTATATCGTTTAAATGCCTCAGTAATAATTTGAATATATGTATGATTTCTTATCTTTGTGAAGATATCTTGAGAAAATGATACCAGATGAAAAGAGGAGAAAATTTAGAATGATTTAGCTCTGTTTGGGTTGGTGCCTCCTTGTATGTTAGTAGAACACTCTGTAACATATGAGTTTAAGAATTAATAACTCTAATCTTAGTTACCTTTTCTCCATCATTTTCAAAAGTGATCCCACTTTTGGCATCTGATGCCCATATAAAAGCTCCATAAAACCAATCATTTCTGCTATTGATATGAGTAGGTCTACCATATGCCTTATACACTGTTTCCAAGGAATCACCTACTGCAATCCCCCTATGAGTTACAGCATCCCGATTCACCACGGTAATCATTCCTGCCCTATCAAAATCTCCATGAACACTTTCATAGGTTATCCCACCATATCGCATAAATATATTGGAGCCACCAAATACCATCCCGGGAGTATACATTTTCTCTGCTGTCGGTGTACCTAACGCTCTTCGTATCTCGCTATATTGAGCACTCACTGGCACACCTGCAATAATAAGGTCTTGTACATCCGGTCTTTGACCTACGAACTGACCTGGACTATAACTACTCGGATACTCAGATCGTTGTGGTAACCGAATCGTACTGGAAGATGTAGTACTTGTTCCAGTAGTGCTGCTTTGATTCCCCGCTTCATTCCAAGATTTTTCAATCTTTTTCCATGTTTTAGATAACCAACTCGCTTCTACGTAAGTTGGTGTGAAGATGGTCGCACTGAAAAGTGCTAGTAAAATAGATGTGGTTAGTTTTTTCATAAAAGCACCTCTCAACATAGTCAAATTTCATTCCTTATTTTAATACTATTTTTATGCTCTAAATTTATTTGCATCTAATACCTCTAGCATTTTTAAGGCTATTGCATTAATGACTGGTACTGCAACAGAATTTCCAAACTGTTTATAAGCTTGTGTATCGCTAACAGGTATAATAAACTCTTCCGGAAACCCTTGTAATCTACTTGCTTCTCTTGGTGTTATTTTTCTTGGATTCTTTCCATCTTGACGTATTAATATTTCACTGCCATCTTTATAGTATCTAGCAGAGATAGTATTAGTATAAGGACTTTCTGCATCAAACAATGAATATCCAAACCCTTTTCCATTTTTTTTATTTTCAATTTTTCTTCGTTTATGTCCTTCCCACAGCGCATCAGAAATCGTATACTTTTCAGATACATTTTTCTCTAAAACATCCCCTACACTTACTTGTGTTTTTGGCGGATTTGGAAATTCAAATGTGGCATAATTAGGAACACTATTTCTATCAAATCCTACTATATAAATCCTTTCTCGGTTTTGGGGAACCCCAAAGTCTTTCGCTTTAAAAATATTATCATATACAGCATACCCAAGATCTTCTAGGGTTCTTTTTATGACACTGAAAGTTTGACCTTTATCATGACTTTTTAGGTTTTTTACATTTTCTAGTAAAAAAGCCTTCGGTCTTTTTGCCTTAATAATTCGTTCTATTTCAAAAAATAATGTCCCCCTAGTATCTTCAAAGCCTAATTTTTTACCTGCTTGACTAAATGCCTGACATGGAAAGCCTCCCACCAAAATATCATGGTTTGGGATTTCCTCCTCATGGATTAACGTAATATCTCCTGATGGCTCTTCACCATAGTTAGACTTATATGTTTTCGCAGCGAATTTATCAATTTCGCTACTAAAAACTACTTTTGTTCTACCTGTTAGTTGAAAGCCTAATCTAGTACCACCAATACCCGCAAATAAATCTATCATTGTATAGTCTGCATCATCCTTGTTCTTAAATGGTACATCTTCTGGAAATAATAATATCTGATTCAGTTCTAGTTTCGAGGGACTACCAATCCCACTCTCCCATCGTCTAATAGTTCTATCTCCATGTTTAGCCAAACCAACAGCATCAGCTAATTCTTTTTGCGTCATATTTAACCGTATTCTTTTTTCTTTTATTAAAGCACCAATACATTGGCATTTCTCTTCATTATTTTGTATACTTGTAATCAAAGGACTTTACCTCTTTCTTATGTGTTAATAATAGGACTTTATGTCCTGTACTTGACACAATTATAACAAGTCTATTTGTATTTGGAAAGGAGAAACTATGGATCTAAAGTTATATGTAAATTTTATAAAAACAAGTCGTGCTGAATACTTTTCAGATATTAAACCATATGATCTTATCTACAAACAATTTACTACATTAGATTTAAACAAAAAAAGTCCCGAATATTTTTTTGAGCATGCTAGTATTATAATGAAATTACTTCGCGATATATCATGGAAAGAATTTCAGGAAAAAGAAAAGCACTTCACCTCAGAAATGCTTGCTTCCCTATATGAAAATAAAGATATAGATGCTATGGGAAGCAAAGAGGCTATCAATTGGTTTACCAGTGAGTTCCCATCTCATATCTATAGCTTAAACCTTTCTAATACTCAAAGTAGACGTAGTCGTGCTGGTAAAGAGTTTGAAGCTATCATTGAACTCATTCTGATTGGCGCAAATATTCCATTAGATAGCCAAGGTAGTATCGGAACAAGATATTTTACAGAAAAAGGACTTGGAAAACTTGTCGATATTGTGTCTCCTGGATCTACTGAGTATACTGTTAATAAACGTGATACTGTTTTAATTAGTGCAAAAACAACGCTACGTGAACGTTGGCAAGAAGTCCCAGAAGAAATGGCTCGCACTGGTGCAAGAGAAATGTTTTTGGTAACTCTTGATGAGTCTATCAGTCAAGATGTGATAGAGACATTAAACGACAACAATATCCAATTAGTAACTACTAAGTCTATCAAAGAAATTTATTATCCAAATAATCATAGTGTAATTACCTTAGAAAAACTGCTATTAATTTTAAAAGAAACTGCTGATAAATGGGATAACTTTTCATTTCCACCGGACAAAGAACTTGAACGAAAATCAAACATAGAAAAACAAATTCAAAAACATCTTAATCATCCTTTTATAGTTGAGTATTATAAGAACCTTATTTAAAACAACTATTCTATACAGTAAAAAGCGAACCGCATTCTCATGGTTCGCTTTTCTCATTGTTTATGTGTTTCCGCTCTTCTCTGCTATTTCTCTTCCTTTTTCCGTGACTTTCAATATGATTTTTTCAGGTGACAAGCAGTCCAAGAGATAGGTCCCGCCTAAGACGTTAAGATACTTACTCAGCTCTCGCACTAACTCTGCGGTGATGGTAATGCCTTCACCTCGAAGGGCCAGCAGGGCATCCAAGAAAGCGTGAACGATACGCGGGTTGTTGGATGTATTGCGCTCTAATATATCTGTGATAAAACTAGCTTGTTCACACACTAGTTTTGTTAATTCAAACGGGTCAGATCGTTGTCCGTCATAGGTCAATCGTCCAATCCACCACAATCGAGCCACCCCTTGTCGAGTCAGCGACACCCGTGGACCCATACCAAAGAAGAAATGATTCCGTATGGTATCCACCGAGAATTGTCCATCAATGTTCCAGCGGTATTTAATATATTTCCAGAAATGACCGAGCCCTAAGCCAGCCCATAACCGTTCATCTGACGCTTGGGAGTCTGTCAAAAACTGTAAATTACCATACACAATTTCCACATTTTTCGCTTCTGTAGCAAAAGGATTCTCCCCGTCCATACTCACTTCAAAATCTGGGATGTCCTCATAGGAAGTTGGCAAAAAGAGCATGCCTTCTAGCTTTTCCTCTAACCAGCTGACATCATCCGCATCAAATCGTGGTTTCCAAATGTCTAAATTACTCTTGATGATATCAATGCTATCTTGGGAGATTAATTCTAATTTCATAGTTCATCGTCTCCTATCGAATCCAATCCGTATACCAGGGTACTGAAAGCCCCTGAAATAGGATTATGCAACATTTTCTGAGCTAAGTCCATCATAGAATATTCCTCAAAGGCATCACTTTCCAATAGACAATCAAAACTTCGTTTCAACACACTGCGAATGGTGCGGTACCAAATTTTATCATCATAGTCCATCCGTTCTTCCACGCGCATTTGCTTCAATTCCGACAGCACATAGATGAGGGCTGGAATGATCGTCATAGAGTGCAATACATTACGCATCGACACATTACCAAAGATGGCTTTATAACTCATATAATCATGAACTGGCAGCTTAATGATAATTTTCTGTTGTTCATAATCTACTACCATATGTTGGTAACTTTCATCAGGATGTTTCGTAATCGTAAAAATAGATGGCGTGTTGGATAAATCATCCACTACTTTCTCAATATCTGTATCAAAGGTATCCCCTACGGCAAGGATGCAACCTTCCTCGATTTCAAAGGATTGCCCTACATAATCTTCGTGAAAGTTCGACGACGTATAGTTAGGAATGTCTTCTTTCGCCACGATGAACGTACAGATTTCTAACCGTCCGTTGATTTCCTTATCGAGCAACAAACATTGTAAAGACCGTTCTCTCGATTCATAGACACGGCGAAATCCAGTCTGGGCACATTCAAAATGATAGGCATAGACCGCACGCCCTTCAAAGATGAGCGCATCCAAGGCAGAGCAAGATAAGTTCGCATCTAATGTGACTTTCACATCGTATCCATCATTGGCGAGCTGTATATCTACTTGAAAGGAACTATCCACATAATCATCGGAATAATTTGCTAAAACCGGATACGGATACAGCTTTTGTCTTATTTCCATACGCTACTACCTCCATCGAACAGAAGTCTTTATAATCTATGCGAACCGTAATCCGCAACGGTGTATCTTTCACAAAGGTCAATCCACGAATGCGATTTCCTTCCATATAGCAATTAGGGTATCCCGTGCAGTCCACTTCAAGTAGGTTCGCCCGATAATGACTGCTTTCTGCCACCATAAATACATCCATCATGCCATTCTGAGCGTGTACAGTGGGCACAAACACAATCTGGTAAATGCCTTCCTTGCGGTTTAAACAGATGATTCTAGACCGCTTGAAAGGAATCACAGAAACGCGTTTTTGTGCCGTCATTTGTCGGTCTCCTGCGCGACTAGGCACCACTGTCCGCGGTCTCCGTTGTCGTGTAATCCGCTTTTGACCGAGGCCCCCTTCTAATTGTTGTGTCTTCGCCTCTTTATGCATTTCGTAATCTTCAAATAAAGGGTCGTCTCCTTTTTTGCGACTCTTCGTAGCCAATGGCTTTTGTTTATTCACCTCAATATGGCGAATCCGATCCGACACATGGTCTACCTGCTGTTTCTCATCTCCTCCCGGCTCAAGAGCTGGTAATAGTTCTCCCACCGCAGGGTCTAAACTATCTTGTACATCTTCACTTTGCAAGTTCTTCAACTGTTCTTTAATAAACTTCGTGAAAGAAGACAGTAACTTCCTTGCCTCTTCTGGTCTATCCGCCCGTTCTACTTCCCATTCCATGTGCTGTGGGTTTTCTAAATTGCGCAAATATCCATTGAGTTCTTGCCCTTGAATGTATACAGTGCCCCCAAAAGGGATGACCCCGTTGATGCGATCTTTATCTAGAATTTTCATCCCTGTTTCACGAATCATCGCCACACGACGGCATGTTTGTAGATCTTCGTGAATCATCAGCCGTAATTGTAATTCCCCTCGCATGCCTAGCTTGTCCACCGTCATCGTAAACGTAGGACATGTCTCTTCCTCACCAGTCAACACACGGTAATACACATCGGCATAGCCTTTTCTAAGGTCTGGGCGTTCAATTTTTCGTTCTGTATAACGCTCAATGAGTTGTGGTAAGGTCTCTTTCAATATTTCTTGATTTCCAACTTTCACAATCAGTGTTCCCGACAAGATTGCATATAGAAATCCATCAAGAATAGCGCCAATCATATCTTCTTCCCAATGGGCAAAACTGTGAAAGCCCACCACAAACACATCTGTGCCATAGCAATCGGAAGGGCGTGTAAAGTCTGGATCTAAGGAATAGGATTCCCAAATTGGCGTATTTTTATCCTGTCCATAAAAGCCTGTTCCTTGCGTAATACTTCCGTCCTCTTGGGCAAAGGATGTGAGGCGCGACACCCCTTGGTAGGCAGCGATGCCATCGTTTGCTACCGTACTATAGAGCACTGTGCGCAATCGAGAACATGCATAGGGTGCAAACTTACCAATCCCGAACGAGCCCCCTTTGGTGCCACTTTTATCGGAAGCGCCAGAGGATTTTATCAAATTGCACCATGGAGAGTTATAGGTATCCTTGGATCCCGTCAAACCCGTTGTATGGAAGTCGCTAATTCGCAAACAGGTCACCATCATTTCATGAGTGGCATCTATGGCTGTTCTGTAAAACTTGCGAGCCTTGTCAGATTGCTGGATAGACCAAAATTGGTATCCCCTCTGAAAAGCATCCTGTAAGGAATCGATACCTGGTATATCATTAGTGGGAATCGAAAAGGCATTAAACTCAACGCGTACTGGTTCTTTACTACCATCGCTAGCATCTAATGAGTTCTGACAAATTTCTCGGGCTAATGAAGTAATAGGAGACCCGTTAAAGGTCTCCACTCCAGAATCTGCTATGCCATAAATTTGTCCATTGTCATTAGATGGAAAGCGCCAATCTTTTTTATCTACTTGTGTCGTCATTGTCTTACCACCATTCATTGATATATGTATTTTGTCTTGGGTAGGCCCGATTTAACACTTCTAATATATCATCTGGTCCTTCTAATGTTTCTTCAAAAGCGAGTTCTGTAGCACTCATACGCCCCATAAGCAATAAACTCAAGGCCCCTACGAAAAACACTAATTTTGCATTGATGTCTACATGGTCTTTATGTTTCACCACTTGTGCTTTCCCCTCTTTATAGGACACCACATAGGTGCCGTGGTTCCACTCACATAATGGGTCTTTCACACCGAATTGAATAGCTCCTTCTAATGCCACTGGGACAGGAATGCTTTCCATAGCGAGTTTCACATCTACGATACGGCTCATCATAAATGGCATCGTACTGTGCCCCGTTTTTCCATCCGTGTGAAAGATATAGCCTTGGTCAATCATGCCTTCGTTCCAACGTACACTTTCACCTTGGGAGCGATGGTTGTACAAGAAGTTCATCAAAGCTTTTTGAGCACGGCGAGTGGTGTACACAAACTCGCTCACCGCAATCTCAGGCTCTCCTAAGCGATAGAAACAATAACCTTCTAATTGTCCAGAATCATTTTTTACATATCCCACTTGCACGCCTTCTGCAAAAATAGATTCCAACAAACGAACCCATTCTTTTTCTTTTCGTACCGCATAGCCGGACAATGGTTTTGTATAGGTTTCATAGACGCCTGCTAAGCGTTTCCATTCACGAGGGGAGCGCAACATGCCAAAGGATAAGGTTTTGTCTAGTTTCTTTACCAGAGGGGCTAACTCGTCCAATTTCATGGTTTGTACCCATTGATGGGCGTACAAATCCCAGCCATAGTTTTGATAAAACCCAGCGGAAGAAGGCATTAAAATGGTTAAGCCTTGTCCACGTTCTTTCAATTCCCCTAAGGCTGCTTTCAATAATTTTTTACCGACCCCACTGCGTCGCACAATCGGATCTGTGGCAACCCCTACCATGTACGACATAGGAAGATCCACGCCGCGAACACGAATGGTATTTTGTCGTAAATGGACAGTGCTCACCAAATAACTACGGTCGATGCCCACCATCGTATTGTCTGGTTCATAGGCCGTATCAAAATAGTATTTAAAAAATGGATGATCCTCTGGTTCAAAACAATAGGCCCACAAACGCTTTACTTCTTTTGTGTCTGACTCTTTAGCAATTCTAAATTTCAAAATAATCCCTCTTCCACCGCTATGGTACATAGAAAACAGTTCGAATACTTTATGGTATTATTATATAAAAAAATAAGGGCCTACTGCTAGACCCTTTATACACTTCTTTTGTGAAAGTTTACAGACATAGAAAAAGAGCCAGCGTAACTGACTCTTTCAAGTATGCATTCCTTATTCTTATATAGTATGATCGCCTAATTAATCCTTAACAACAAGAGCCCTATACCACTTTGTTAGATGTAACATATCCGTGCTAATCCAACAACTTGGTATGTTGCACTGTATATAGAAACAAAATGTTAACTTACAGATATATGAACACGCCATCCAAAAACAATTTTGCTCCATATCCGAATAAAATCAACCCACAGATGCGGTTGATCCATACGAGTTGCGAAATCTTGATGCGCTTTGCTAATTTGTGAATAATCGTAGACAATGCCCCAAACCAAGCAAAAGCAGATACGATATATCCTAGTAAGAAATAGAGGGATGATTCCTCTGGAATGCTGGCTTTCACAGCACCGAACATCATCGTCACATCGATGAGTGCCTGCGGATTCAGCCACGCCACCGCAAAGGCAGTGGTCACGATATTCCAGATGGTCACGTTCGTATCCACATGGGATACATTCGGTTCTGAATTAAATACAGTATAACCCATGTAAAAGATGACCGCCCCACCTATCAATAAAACGATGCCTTTCAAAAATGGCCATATATCAAAGATAGCACCAATGCCATAAAAGGCTGACACACTCAAGGTTAGGTCGAAAAATGCTACGATTAAAATGGTAGTGATAATACGCGACACCTTTTGCACCAATGCTGTATTAATAATAAATAGATTCTGCATCCCTATGGGCGCCAACACAGCAAAACCGATCAGTAATCCTTCCCAAAAATAGGTCATATTGGCTCCTTTCATTATCTACATCAGTCCTGTTACTATCTCGTCATGATATACCTTGACCGTCTTGCACAGTATCAGCAAGCGAACACAGGCTACATCGCCAAGGACAAACGATTCCTTACTCAGAAAGAAAATAAAACTCCTAGGAACCTATTATGTGTCCCTAGGAATTATACAGTGTCTGTTACGCATTACCCTCGCAAGCGCCTTCTTTGGCACAACGAGCATCATATTTTTCAGCAAAATGATCTGGGTTGTACGACTCTTTCGCCATGCGAAGACCTGGTAAGCCCATATCTTCTTCACGGTTGATAAACTGTGTATCTACGAACTCATGACGAATAAATTCATTATTGATAGCTTGGTACAAACCACGGATAGTTGGGTTTGCTTTCTCAATATGAATAAGCGCCATATGTTCATTCAACATTTCTCCAATGGTGAAAGCCTCTACTCGTCCGAACAATTTAATGCAACCACCTACAAGGCCCAATGCATCCCAATGATCAAAGAGTAAATTGATTGCCGTTAGCTCATCTTCGATGCCTTCTTCATGATGTGTTTCCACCCATTGCGCTGCCGCTTCACGACAGAGAGGAATGGTAGTATCATCAATGGGCATATATTCATAATTAGAATATTGCATACGGAATTGATTTAAATGATTTTTCTTTTGACGTAACTTTTTACCCGCTAAGGTAATCATGTCTTCTGTGCGATAAATATATTCAAAGTTATCACGGTCAGGTGTAAATTCATAACAGTCTGGGCACAACTTTTGCATCCGTTCCATCATGATCGGATTAACACCTTTTAATAAAAATGGAATTTGGTTTTCCTTGAACCACTCTTTCGCCATTTGTAATCCATCTACAAACTTGGCATCTTTTCCTGCAAATGGTGGCAACATAAATGGAGATTCTGTCACTCCGCCACCTTTAATAAATAATACACCTTCTTCTTCTGCCCAAGTAATGCCATAAATATCTTGCCACATAAACAACGTAGTAAAACTATTATCTGACGCTTCATAATGATGCTCTCCAAAATACGCATCAATACGGGGCTTATCTTCTAAGGTAAAACGCTTGAAGTCTAAAATAGGACTCGCCTCCTAATACACTGATTTTATGATATAACATTACTATTATATGCTATTCATCGATAAAATTCAATGCGAGAACAAAAGATACTCTTTCCCTTATTTATATTTTAAAAGCCTACGTCTTTTCGTCTATATTTGAGTTAGGCTATAATAAATAGATAATCACTATGTATCCATTAAAAATGAAAGGTATTTAGATGAAAACAATAAAAATTACATTAGATTTTATGAATGGCCCTATATGGAAAGATGAGCTTCATCCCGAAACATATGAACGTTATTGCGGTGTAGATATAATCGATAATGACGAGTATATACAAAAATTAAATTTAGAAATACAAGAACTTTATTCTTCATACTATCACTTTGATGATAATACATCATCATTTATTTTCGATATTGATGCGGAAAAAAATGATAAGTTCAAGCTGCTAAATCTGTTAAATAAATTAATCAATCGACTAAATGAATTAAATGATGGAACTTTTAGAGTTGATGATAGGGAAACTGACCGTATAAAAAATCTATAATCTTCATTCCATCTAAATCATATAAATAAAAAGTATTGCAAATGGCTAGATAGTAACAGCAAGCCAAAGCCGTAACATAAACGGCAATGAAAAAGCACAGGGTTGCCGCCCTGTGCTTTTTTTGTGTAATCTTTGCTAGACCTACCTTGTTGTTTTAGCTAACCATATTGTATCACAACTGAAAGTAAAGATAAATACCCCATAAACTGAGGAACGCCCTTACGAGTAGTAGCCTTGTGGCGTTCCCTTTACTACCTAAATCTCGCATATGCAGAAGACCGTAACATACCCCTGAACAAACATAACCACTGTATAGTTTGAGAAGGGGTGTGTTACGGTCTTCCCTTTTAGATAGAGCGCCACAGACTGCATAACGAAACAAATGACGATACATTATGCAATACCGTTTGTGAGGGGTATACCGTGCTCTTCCCTTATGCGCCATTTAGAAAGGCACGAAAGCCGATACTAGAACAAGCTTTCATCCTCTTTTAACTCATCCCCAGAGATCACCGCCACAGAGGCAATTTTATCTCCTTCGTCTAAGTTCTGTGTTTTCACGCCAGAAATGGCTTTGCTTTTCTTCACGGCAATGTCGTTCACATCAAAGCGAATGATCTTGCCTTGCTCAGAAATGAGCATCATTTCGTCGTTGTCATTTACGATTTCTACGGCTACGACTTCCCCAGTTTTGTCCGTGATTTTAAAGTTTTTCGTTCCTTTACCACCACGTTTTTGCACTGTGTAAGAGCTTTCTACATTGCGCTTACCATACCCTTCTTCACTGATGGTAAAGACTTGGCATTCTTCGCCTGTACCGTGGATGATGCTAGCACCTACCACTTCGTCACCAGCGTTGAGGTTGATACCTTTCACACCACGAGCAGCACGTTTTAACAAACGTACGTCACTTTCATGGAAACGAATGGCCATACCTTTTTTCGTGCCTAGCAATACATCTTGGTTGCCATAGGTCAAGCCTACAGAGATCAACTGATCCCCTTCGTCCAATGCCACTGCATTCAAGCCGCCACGGCGAATGTTACGGTATTCATCGATAGCGGTCCGCTTCACCACGCCCTGTTTTGTGACCATGAACAAGTTCACATCACTGGAGATGCGTTCTAAGTCGATCATGTTCGTCACCGTTTCCCCTACATTAAGAGGAAGTACGTTGATGATGGCAGTACCACGAGAGTTACGGCTAGATGCTTCTGGCACTTCGTAGGCTTTCAAGCGGTACGCACGACCTGTGGATGTGAAGAATAACAATGTATTATGAGTGCGAACATGCATAATTTGCGCCACATAATCGTCTTCTTTCGTTTTCATACCCACAACGCCTACACCACCTTTATGTTGGTTGCGGTACACATTGGCATTCATGCGTTTGATATAGCCTTGACGAGTTAAAGTGATGACCATTTCTTCGTCAGCGATTAAATCTTCCACATCAAAGTCAGAGGTGTCGATGGTGATTTCGCTACGACGTTTGTCGCCATATTTTTCTTTCATGGCGATTAACTCTTCTTTGATAATGTCACGTTGACGTGCATCGGAGGCTAAAATCGCTTTCAAATCCGCAATCAATACCAATAATGCTGCATGTTCTTCTTCGATTTTTTCACGTTCCAAACCTGTTAAACGAGCTAACCGCATATCTAGGATAGCGTTCGCTTGAATTTCTGTAAGGCTGAACTTTTCAATCAAAGCAGTACGAGCAATATCTGTAGTTTGAGAACTACGGATAGTGTGGATCACTTCATCAATGTGATCTAAGGCGATTAACAAACCTTCCAATACATGAGCACGAGCTTCTGCTTTTGCTAAGTCGAACTCTGTACGGCGTACGATCACTTCTTGACGATGTGTTAAGTAATGACCTAGTACTTCTTTCAACGTCAATACTTTTGGATGGCCTTTTACCAATGCCAACATAATCACGCCGAATGTATCTTGTAATTGTGTGTGTTTATATAGTTTATTCAACACGATATCTGGTTGCACGTCAGCACGCAATTCGATGACGATGCGAAGACCTCGGCGGTCACTTTCATCACGAAGGGCAGTAATGCCGTCCACCACTTTATCACGGCTTAAATCTGCAATGGTTGCAATTAAACGCGCTTTGTTCACTTGGTACGGAATTTCTGTGACCACGATACGGTGTTTACCTTTCGTCATAGCCTCAATGTGAGCTTTCGCACGCATTTTGATGCTACCACGACCTGTGGCGTAGGCTTTTTTAATGCCCTCACGACCAAGGATGGACGCCCCTGTTGGGAAGTCTGGACCTTTGATAGCCGTCATCAACTGGTTCACATCCACCTCTGGATCGTCGATGAGCATCACGAGACCATCTACCACTTCCCCTAAGTTGTGGGGCGGAATATTTGTCGCCATACCTACCGCAATGCCGGCGGAACCATTGATCAACAAATTCGGAATCTTAGCAGGAAGTACGGTTGGTTCTTCCAAGGATTCGTCATAGTTTGGCATGAAGTCCACTGTTTTCTTCTCGATATCTGCTAGCATTTCTGTAGCAATACGAGACATACGAACTTCCGTATACCGCATAGCCGCAGCAGAATCGCCGTCAATGGAACCGAAGTTACCATGACCATCCACCAACGGATATCTTGTATTAAAATCTTGAGCCAAACGCACCGTTGCATCGTACACAGAGCTATCACCATGTGGATGGTATTTACCAAGTACGTCGCCGACGATACGAGCCGATTTTTTGTACGGTTTCGACGGTGTCATGCCTGTTTCATGCATCGCATATA
>QWCZ01000497.1_pt1 | contig 19260 bp, 19 predicted proteins | sample 1972651 | NCBI WGS metagenome assembly QWCZ01 (sample SAMN09866695, study PRJNA288562) | Human oral metagenome isolate pre1_saliva, whole genome shotgun sequencing... | isolation source: mouth | host: Homo sapiens | place: USA: California
ACTGACGAGCCACATCATAAATCGCCATAATGGCTGGGATATCTTCTGTTTGGGACAAACGAATCTTCATCTTTCCTCCTTTATAAAAATAAGGCTGGAAAGTCCCAACCTTATTTGAATTCTTCTGGTTTGCCAGTATACTGAGACCATTCCTTGCTGAAGAAGCGGTCATTCATCTGGTAGTTTGGCGCCGGCTGTGGATTGGCTACAAAAGGATCAACCGCCTTGTCAAAGGCAAGCCATCCATTCCAGCCCATGTGGATAGTGTCCTGCATGAAGTAAGGCTTGTCGCCGTCCTTAGAAAAATCAGCAATATTGGTAAAGCCCTGACTTTCCAGTTGGTAGCGAATCTTAGCCACCGTCCGCTGGTACATTTCAGGACTGAGTCCTGTATACTCCATCCACTTAGAATTGACCGGTGGAATGATGAAGATGACATTGGTCTTTGACTTGGCGAACTGGTCCAGAACCAGCTGCAAGTCGTTGTACTCAGGAGATTTTTCATAAGATTGCTTGGTTTGAAAACCTCTGAGCTTGGCAACCTTGCCGGCCAGACGGGTCTTGTAAAATTGATTGTCTATGCCGAATTGATTGTTATTGGTCTTCTTCTTGGCTTCTGCTGTAGCAATCTCTTCCAATGCTTTATAGGAGAACGCGTCTGGCAAATCAGCCATATAAGGCAAAATTCGCTGGTCATAATTTTCATTATTGAGGGCAGCAAAGTTGCTAAAAAAAGCATCTTGTCGCTCATTAAGATGAGCCATCATCTCAATATGGCGCTCTTCAAAGCTGCTCAGCTTCTTACCTTCCGACAGCTTCTGCACGCTCTCTGCCATAGCAACATCTGGATAAAGCTGCAGAAGGCGCTGGGCTGCATATTGCGCCGCCGCATCTCCTTGCTGCTGAGACAGATAAGCCGTCAGCTGATCACTGTTGAAGTACTGCTGAAAGGCCGAAGCATCATAGCCAGTCTTGGTAAACCACTGGGGCGACACTACATAGACCGCCGTTTGCCCCTCCAACTCAGAGGACATCTGCTGCATACCAAAGTACTGATTAAATGATGCTGCCCCGCGCTGGCCTAGAAAATAAGGCCGATAGGAGCGGTTGTATTTCTCAGCCAGCACTGCCGGATGCATGCTATCAAAGCGCAGCCATTCACTAGAGCCAAAGAAGGGAACAAAGCGCATCTTCTTATCGGTCAAGGCTGTCACCTTCTTGCTGCGGCTCTTGAAGTTTTCTGCTGTCAGGGTCACTGCCGAGCGCTTCTCTGCTTCTATATCATGCTTTTTATCAAGCGGATAGAAGAAAAAGAGCAGTGCAACCATGACCATAGCGCAGAAAACTGGCCCCAGAATCAGCCAGAGTCGTTTAAGCATTGCGAAGCTCCGTTACGCCTTCAACGATTTTATTGGCTGTGTTCCAGTCATCGCGGCCAAACTCTGACACTGGCACGCGGATATCAAAACGGTTTTCCAGCTCAACAATCAGCTCGACCGTTCCCATACTGTCTAGGACACCAGCGTCAAACAAATCCTCGTCCATCATGTCTGACACATCTTCCATAAATAGTTCTTCAATAATTTCAATTACTTCTGCTTTTATATCCATTTTTCTTCCTCATTCATTTTTATTTTTTAAACCAAAGCTCATTTAAAAATCCAGAAAAGATTAAAAATGAGAACATGACTGCGTGAAAGGTCACCACAATCCCCAAAGCTTGGGTCCATTTATTGTCTGGCAGAGGCGGAAGCCCTTTAGCCTTGCGCTCTTTGTTTAAAGTTTTCTTCTTGCGCAGCCAGGCATCATTGACGACCAGACCAGCTCCATGAAAGAGACCGTAGGCGATATAGTACCAGGTCACACCATGCCAGAAGCCCATTATCAGCATGTTAATCAGATAGGCCACACTAGAGGTCGTATTGCGGTTTTTAAAGACCTTATTGCGCATCAGGACCATGACCAGCCGCATAAAGACAAAGTCACGGAACCAAAAGGACAAACTCATGTGCCAGCGATTCCAAAATTCTTTCAAATCTCGTGAGAGAAAGGGCTTATCAAAGTTGATTGGGCTCTTGATTCCCATTAGATTGGAAATAGCTAACGCAAACATCGAATAACCGGCAAAGTCAAAGAAGAGATCCAAACCAAAGACATACATGACGCCCAGAGTTCCCAGATTAAAGAAACCGCCGGTATAGAGAGCGTAGGTCTTGACATGCCCCAGCAAGAGATGTCCAAAGATATGTGCTAGGATAAACTTATAAAGGAAGCCTAGCATGATATACTTGACAGACTGCTCCAGCATATCCAGCAGCTCATCGCGCTCAGGAATGTTCAAATAGTCTTCATTGAAACGCTTAAAACGATCAATAGGACCGCTTGAAAAGGTCGGCATGAAGAGCAGGAAACGCAAGAACTCCCAGAGCGTGAACTCTGTCAGAACCCCATCGCGCATCTCAATCATCATCCCTATCGAGCGAAAGGTCAGATAGGAAATTCCCAAAAAGCCAAAGAGAGACTGATGACCGCTGATTGCGGGCTCTACCTTAACAAGCACAAGCGGCAGAACCGCCAGCAAGGTATGCAGATAAAAGATCCACTTGCTGTCCCGCGACCGGCGATAGAGCTTGTATGAGTAAACCCAAACTATCTGCCAGATGACATAGCCTAACAAAGCACAAAGCTGCGCCAGACTAGGACCTGTCAGCATCAGGACGATAAAGACCAAGCTGACCAAGGCTTCATAAAGGGGAAAGCGCTTCTTAAAGAAAAGTCCGACAAAGATTGGCAGAACTGCCAGAACGATATAGACAAAGTAAATTGGATTGCCGTAGGGTTCCAAGTGAGGCAGCTGTTTCAAGAAATCCATCATCGCTTATTGACCTCGCTAATCAGCCCCTTGATGTCAATCTTGCCATTTGGAGTCAGAGGCAGGGTCTCTCGATAGAGGAACTTGGACGGCATCATATAGGACATCATGATATCCTGCAGATCTTCCTTGATTGCCTTGGTAATATCAATTTCCCGCTCAAACTGCTCAGCCACACCGTCTTTGAGAATGACATAGGCCAGCAGATTTTGGACCTTGTGGTCCTTATTGTAGCGGGGCACAGCCACTGCAGATTCAACGTATTTCGATTTGTTCAGGTTCTGAGACACATCCTCCAACTCAATACGGAAACCATTAAACTTAATCTGGAAGTCCATCCGGCCGCCGTAGAGCAGCAAGCCTTCATCTGTCATCGATCCGACATCTCCTGTATGATAGGCTGGCAGACCTTCAAATTCAAAGAAGGCCTCCGCTGTCTTCTCAGGATTATTCAGATAGCCTTTGGATACAGCTGGGCCGCAGACGATGATTTCTCCCTGCTGGCCATTCGGCACCTTCTGCCCTTCTTCATCAATGACAAAGGTCGGAGAGTCCGCCTTGGTATAGCCAATCGGCAGGCGCTTGCAATTTTGCAGCATCTCGTCTGTCACTGCTACCGCAGACAGGGCCACTGTTGCCTCAGTCGGACCGTAAGCATTGATAATGCGAGCTTGAGGAAAGCGATCGCGCAGCTTCTGAGCTGTCTTGACCGTCAACTCCTCGCCGTCAAAGTAGAAATGCGTCAGCTGAGGCAGCTTCTGGCTGTTAAAGTCATCCGACAGCAAGGCCATGTCCGCGAAGGAAGGTGTAGACGTCCAGATAGCAATAGGCAGACTGAGAATCGTCTCAAACAGCTGCTTGAAATCCTGAGTCACAGCCGAAGGCAGGGCAAAAAGAGTCCCTCCCAAGGCCAAAGTCGGCGCCCAATACATGACCGACAAGTCAAAAGAATAAGGCGGCTGAGCCAACATTTGAGGACGCTCCGGAGTCGCAAACTCTTTATCCGTAATCATCCAATTCGTAAAGCTGAGCAGATTATTATGGGAAATCTGCACCCCCTTAGGCTTGCCAGTCGTCCCTGATGTGAAAATGATGTAATAATTATCATCTCCCTGCACCGGATGGCTAAGCTCATAGGATGCTCCCTCTCTGAAAGCCGTCTGAACTTGCTCCGCACTGAAAATAGGAGCTGCTACATCTGCCAGCGGAAAATCATTGATGGCAATAATCAAGCTTGGCTCAGCAACTTCCACAATCGCTGCCACGCGCTCCAAGGCTGAGTGGCTGTCGATAGGAATGTAGGCATGACCAGACTTGGTCAAGGCCACAAAAGTAGCCAACATTTCGTATTCCTGACCGCCAAAGACCACAACCGGAGACTTGTCAGGAAGTCCCAAACGGTCAATCTGAGCCGCCAGCGAATCGGAATCCTTCTTTAAATCGCCATAAGTATGAACTTGACCTAAAATATCATAGACCGGAAAATCCGGCTGTACCTGAGCAAAATGCTCAATCGCTTCAATCATATCATGTATCACTTTATTTGACATTATTTCCTACTCTCTCACATTAAAATTCATTATAGATAAAGCCACCCTGACCCTGACCCAGATAGCTAAAGAAATAAAGCAAGGCCAGAAAGATAACAAAATATAGTAGGGTTTGGCCCAAAAACTTATATAGGGTTTGATGTTTTTTCATTGATCTCTCTTATATTTTTAGTTAGACTTACACCATTTTACCATTTTATGGAAGATGTTTTCAACACAAAAGCTAAGGAAGATGTAAAGTTCTTGTAAGGAAGAAAGGTACTTTGATGTTCCTTATAAACAGCCATTAAAAGACTTTTTAAAAAAATATATAAAAATTTTATATATTTTGCTTGACTTTTTCCCTAAGAGGTTGTAGACTATATATAGAAAGATTATATATAAATATTTTACACAAGGAGGTGGTCCTATGTCTTTCCCCACATCATCGGCTTTGATTGAGTTTCTCATCTTAGCCATCCTTGAAAAAGACGATTCCTACGGTTATGAAATCAGCCAGACAGTCAAGCTGATTGCCAATATCAAAGAATCAACACTTTACCCTATTCTGAAGAAGCTGGAGCAAAATGACTGCCTCACGACTTATTCGCAGGAGTACCAAGGACGAAAACGAAAATACTATTCACTCACTGCCTACGGGCATGAACATTTACTCACTCTAAAAGAAGAGTGGCAAACTTATACCATGACCATCAGCGGTATCATAGAAGGGAGCATCCGTCATGACAAGAACCGAGTATCTAGCTGATCTAGAAAAATATCTGAAAAAACTGCCACGCAAGGACTACCAGGAAGCTATGGATTACTTCACTGAGTACTTCGACGAGGTAGGCCCAGAGGGCGAGGCAGCTGCTATTGCTGATTTAGGCAGCCCAAAGGAAGCGGCCCACGAGATTATGTTGAATCTTTTGGACAAAAAAGTCGAGGAAGATAATCAAGACAGCAGTTCCTCAAAAAACACTAAGAACATCGTCCAGATTGCTATCCTATCCATTTTGGCAGCACCTTTGGCTATTCCGCTCTTTATAGTAGCAGCACTTTTGACTTTCGTTTTCTTCCTCTTCGTCTTTATCTTTGCTCTAGTCATGGCTATAGGTGCCTTTGCCTTCTTTATCTTCGGAATCAGCCTGATCTGGGACACTTTGACAGTGGGACTGACAACATCGATCCCGGCCTTCCTGTTCACTCTGGGGCTCAGTGTTCTAGCTCTGGGACTGTCCGGCATCTTCTACGCAGGCATTTCTCCTGTTACTCAGTTTGGCAAGGCTGGCTTTGTCAAACTAGCTCAACTTTTCGCAAAGAAGGGAGCACGTCATGGCTAACATCAAATTGAAAAAACCTCTTTTATCCGCAGCTATTTTAGCCTGCCTCTTTGGTGGAGCCCTGACAACTATCGGCTCCATTACAGGCGGTGTCAACGACTTGATCAATTCTGCCAAAAGCAAGGTAAAACTAACGAAAAAAGAAGAAAGTTTCTCTGATCTTTCTTCCCTAAATATTAATTTAGCAGCTAGAAACCTCGTCATCAGCGAATCTCCTAATGACAAGGCTCACTTGACCTATTACCAAAGAGACGGCAACTATCAGATTGGCGGCAGCATGCTTGGAAAAATAACAACAAGTTCTGAAAATGGAAACTTAAACATCAAGGAAGATGGTGCAGACTCCTTCCACATAAGCACTGACATCCGCTCCTTCCACATAAGCACTGGCATCCGCTCCTTACTCAGCTTATTTGACCAAGAATCTCAGGAGAAGCGTACTGTGGAGCTTTCCCTGCCCAAGGGGACCAAGCTTGAGACATTCAGCGGCAGTTCGTCATTAGGAGATGTTACGCTGTCCAATCTATCAGCCAAAAATGCTGACTTCTCTCTATCTCAGGGCTCGTTGACTGTGAATGATGGCCAATTCGCATCTGGTAAATTTAAGAACTCTCTGGGAGAGATTACCATCAATAACAGTCAGATTAGCTCTGGAAAAATCATTGATTCTTCGGGTACCATCACTCTGAGCAACAGCCAGTTCGCATCTGGCGAAATATCAAACTCTCTGGGAGAGGTCAATCTAAACTCGAGCAAAATCTCCGACAGCACTCTGAAAATCTCAAGCGGCTCACTGAACTCTGAACAGTTGGAATTAGCTGGTACAATCTCTATCACTAATCAACTGGGCGATATTAATCTGCATCTGGTTTCTGGCAGTTTGTCGCAGCTATCCTTTGATCTGAAAACGGATCTAGGTGAAATTGACATCCCTAGTAGTATAAGTGTAGAGCACTCCAAAGGCCATGAACTTGGCGGCTCTGCCATCCGTAAAGTCGAAAATCCGACAACTACACTTTCTGCCAGCGCCCAAAGCGGCAGCATTAAGCTCAGCGAATAAATCATAGAAAAGAATATATACAATCAGGGAGTCCTCAGCGGCTCCCTTTTTTAATAAAAATTCCCGTAATGCCCTAAGATGCTTTACAGGCCTTGGCCTTTGTGCTATGATATTCTATAAAAATTTATCACAAGGAGGTCCCTATGAAAAAACTCACACCTGGTATGCACATTCGGGTCGTCAGCCCCTCGGCGTCAATCGAACACATCGGTGGCTTTGAGGCCAATCTATCCGCCAAGGAGCGCTTGGAAAAGCTAGGATTTACCGTGTCTTTTTCGAAACATTATCTGGAAAATGATATGTTAGGCTCTGCCTCCATCGAAAGCCGGGTAGCAGACATCCATGCTGCCTTTTCAGATGACTCCGTTGATGCTATTCTGGCCACTATCGGCGGTTTCAACTGCAATGAGCTCCTGCCCTATCTGGACTTTGAGTTGATTGCTAGAAATCCTAAGATTTTCTGCGGCTACTCAGACACAACAGCCTTGCTCAACGCTATCTATAGCAAGACCGGCATGAAAACCTACATGGGACCGTCCTACTCCAGCTTTAAGATGGATGCCCTGCAGGACTATCAGACCGAGAGCTGGCTCAAGGCCATCAGCCAGACTTCTTATGAATTGACTCCTAGTGAAAAATGGGGCGACAATGCCTGGTATCTGCCCGATGCGCCACTGACCTTCCATGAGACGGAGTGGAAAGTTTATCACCACGGGCAAGCCCAAGCCACTGCTATCGGCGGCAATCTTTCCACCTTCTCACTTCTGCGTGGAACACCCTATGCCCCGACAGATGAAAACTATGTCCTCTTTGTTGAAGAGGCGGAGGAAGATGATTATGTGGAATTTGACCGCAATCTAGCTGCCCTCCTTCAGGCCTATCCTAATCCGCAGGCCCTCCTCATTGGCCGCTTCCCAAAAGAATGTCAGATGACAGAGGAACTACTCCTTTATATCTTGGATAAACATCCTATTCTAAAGACAATTCCCGTCCTCTATGACTTGGACTTTGCCCATACTCAGCCACTCTTTACCATTACCATCGGTGCTCAAGTGACCGTGGATACGGAGAAGATGTTGATTAGAATTGATGAATAGCAAGAAATCCTCATTCCAGCTGGAATGAGGATTCTTCTCTTTCATTAGGCACCATTTCATTGTTATCTCGTCGGCTTTTTTATCGTCCACCAAAACCGCCTTGGCCGTCTGGGGCACCGCCGCCACCGGGTCCACCAGCGCCAGGTCCGTCTGCTGTGATTTCTGTTAGGCTCTCACCATTGACCGTGATGGTACCGCCAGTGTAGGTAGCTGTTCCATCAAAGTCAAAGGCAGATACCGTAGAAGTAATATCCAAGTTTCCTCCTGACATGATGACATCGCCGTTGGAGTCGATAGCGTCTGTATCGCCTTCACCGACCTCGACCTTGATATCGCCACCGGTAATCTTGATAAAGATATCAGCTCCAGTTACATCACTAGCTGCATTGATCCCATCATCCGTCGCATAAAGGTCCAGCTTGCCGCCGTTAATGGTGACATTGGTTCCTTCCAGAGCTTCTACACTCTTGGAAACTGTAATCGTTCCACCATCAATCAAAGCAATATTGCTAGCGTGCAGACCATCATCACCTGCATTAATCGCGATGGTGCCGGACTGGATATAGAGATTCCCCAGAGAAGTGTCTTCATCATTGTCCGCGTGGATAGCATCTTCTGTCGCTGTGATATCAATAGTAGCGTCCTTGATATTAATAGCTGAAGCAGCTGACAGACCATTCTTAGCTGCCTTGAGCGTATAAGTGCCACCTGTCACCCGCAAGGTCTGCTCAGACTTAATCGCTGTTTCATACTTGCCATCAACTGTCAGACTTCCAGAGCCATTGAGAGTCAGGTCAGAGTTACTATAGATAGCTGCATCTGCATCCGTATTACTATGATTTGATGAGTCTGAGATTGTGTTTTGGCTGCCGTCAGCCAGAGTCAAGCTTGTTTTACCCGCATTTTCTACCAGAATAGCTGCGTCTGTCCCGCTCATGGTTACACCATTTAGGACGATTTGAACCTTGTCGCTATCACCTGCTTTGACGACAATCTGCACATTTTCGCTCGTTCCGGAAATAACATAGGTCCCAGCCTCTGAGATTGTCACAGTTGAGCCGGAGACACTAGCGCCGTCACCAGAGGTCTTAGCACTGGAGCCACTCAGGCTGATGGTCATCGCCTTGGACTCATCATAAGAAGCGTCTGAGTCTTCTGAAGCAAAGTAATCAGAAGTATTGGTCTTGGTCTGACTAGTGCTTGTAGCGTTAGCAGTCTGAGTGGTGCTTGAAGCTGTAGAGCTGCTGGCGTTTGAGCTGCATGCTCCCAGCACTGCTGTCATCAAGACCAGTGGAATCATCAATTTAATTTTTTTAAGAGTTGATTTTGATTGTTTCATTTTTATTTTCCTATCTATTCTATTTGCTGCTGATACAGTTTAACTTTTTGTAAGCAAAACCATATTTGGAGAAAGAGCTAGGAGACAGCTGGTAGCGATCCATCATCTCGCTCAGCCATACTGGACAATCCTCTGGAATCTTAACTTCCATGATGACGTGATTGGCTGGCAGGAGATGATCCCCATGGCGACCAGCCAAGAGACTCAGATCATAAGGACGGTAGGTCAGGTCGTGATCAAAGGTAATCCGAATCCGCTCGTCCTCAATCCCTTTCATCGAATAACGATTGTAGCCGATATACATCATAGGCTGAATGTTGCCAAAATGCTGGGTCAGCCAGGCCATTTCCTTGTCTATCTGAAGGTCAGTCAGCTGACTGTAATCACCGTCCAGATAGGCTTCCGCTGTCAACAAATCTGCTGCAAGCCGGCGTTTGCTGACCAGATCTTCGGTCTTTTTCTTGATTTCCAAAAAGACTTGACTATTCTCGGTCGGATGCTCTTGATAGGTCCGCAAACGCACCTTCTCATCAAAGTAAGGATTTTCCAAAGACTCACGAATAAGCTGATAGGATGGCGTATCGTAGTAGAGATTGTTAATGGTCGAATAAGCTCGCTCATCCTCCACCAGATAGCCTTCAAACTCTAGCAATAGATCCAGCAAAGTTTCCTTGGAAATGATGTATTTGGTTTCAAAGCGCTGAAAATGATGTTGAAAATTTTTTTCTGCCATGGGCTTCTCACCTCTCTATCTTTCTTGAATGTAATGCAATTTTAAAGATGAAAACTTAAAAGAAAGATAAAGAAAACTTAAAGAAAACAAAACATCTCCCTTTTCAGGAGATGTTGATGAGATAAAAACTAAAAGAATTACAGATAGACTTTTCATCTACATTTTTACACATTCATAAAAGTACGAACCCTAAGCTAGCTGTTTTTTATCTGTTCGATAGACCAGAGTGCCAAGTGCCATGAAAAGAACTAAAACAAAAGCAAGGAAGAGTACCTGACTACCAATTTGGCCGTTCATAGAAATCGTTTGGCGTAAGCCCGATACAGAATAGCTCATTGGCAGCCAAGGGTTGATAACTTGGAAAATCTTACTAGTCAGCTCCAATGGATAAGTTCCTGCACTAGAAGCCAGCTGTAAAAGCAAAAGAATCAGAGAAGCAAAGGCGCCGAGCTTGCTATCCCAAGTAACCAAAGCTGTCACAAGAGCCATAAAGGTCATGCTGGCTAGGACAATCAAACCAAGGGTTGCCCACTCATGGTTAGCAGATAGGCCTATCAAGTGCACAGCACCATAGACCAAAACACCCGCCACAACAGAAATGACTCCATTTACCTCTATACGGGCCTTCAACCAGTCTCGTCTCGTCTTAGGTTCTTGACCCGATGGAAGTGTGCTAAAGATGATATTGGTTGAAATAGCTGCCACAAATAAAGCTACTGAAATCATATAAGGCGCCATCCCAATGCCATTTTTTTCTACCTTATTCTCATCTGTCTTGCTCAGTGTCAGAGGATCTGCCAGAGTTTTTGCATTGTCTTCCTTAGTAGAAACAGTCGACAATTTATCGCCTGCATCTGAGAGGCCATTGGACAAATCGCTCGTTCCCACAGTAAGTTTAGAGAGATTATCTGTTAAAGCACTGCTGCCATCAGCCAGCTTTTCTGTACCGCTCGCTAATTGATTGGTTCCATCTGCTAATTTCTCGAAACTAGAGGTCAATTCTGGCGATTTATCTGTTAATTGGGCTGCCCCGTTTGCTAATTTTGTTGTATTTGCTAGCAAATCAGAGTTCTTACTTGCCAAAGCTGATGTCCCCTCAGATAGCCGACCGACTGCATTGGTATAACTTGTCACCCCTTGTTCCAATTGTGTCGCGCCAGTCGTTAGTTTCTCATTTAGGGTGTCTACACCTGCGACTAGTTGATTGGCTCCTCCGCTTGCTGAACCGAGGCCAGTACTTACTGTTGATAAGCCATTATAAAGGCCATTGATCATGCTAGCTGCCTGTGGCAGAACTTGATTTGATGCACTTTCTAATTGACTTAGTTTTGTTTGACTAGCGCCTTTTATCGTTTCAAGAGAAGCCCTCATCGTATCGATTTCTGATAAAATCGTCTGAGCAGATTGATCACTTCCCGCTTGACTAGCACCAACTGCTGCATCAATCTCAGCCTTAGCCTCACTAGAAAGCCCTTGATAAGAGCTCGTAGCTTGAACACTTGCCAAAGCTGCGGCCTTGGCATCTTGATTATTATTGATAATGGCTTGAGCGGATGCTGCTATGCTAGTCAGTGAAGCCTCAATGCTGTCTGTCGAAACAGCTGAGTCACTTGCTGCAGCTTGAATACTAGCATTCAACTGTGTCAAACCATTTGCTAAATCACTCACATTTTGCTGGTTGTTAGCTAAGGTGGTATCTACCGATGACTTTAATGTAGCCAAGCCCGTATTCAGATTCGTTACACCTATTGATAAGGCCTGAACTCCATCTCCTGACTGAGTAAGCTGTTGGACTCCACCCAATAAGTCTGCTGATCGACCCGACAGCTGATTTGCACCTGCGGCCACGGTACTTACACCATTAGCATAAGTGTTTATCCCATTTGACAAACTACCCAGTCCAGACGATACTTGTGCAACACTCCCAGTATAAGTCTGTAGTCCTGTGTTAAATTGAGCTGCACCGGATGATAATTTGCTCGTAGCTTGATTCAAAGTTCTTAAATTATTTGCAATTGTCTGACTGCCTGAGCCTAGTTGTTGGCTGCCAGATGCTAATTGCTGAGCACCATCAGATGCCTTAACCAAGCCAGTTTTTAGATCTCCCATATTCTTAAATATGGCGCTTGTATAAGTATCCGTCACATTTTGCGCCACCGTCTGCTTCAAAGAAGCCATGGCTGAATCACTCATCTTACCAGCAATAAAACTGTGGCCGCTAGACGTTTGATAGTCAATCTTCATTTGCTGAGGATTATCAGTCAAAATACTGGCTGCACGTTCAGATAAATCACTTGGAAGCGTCACAACCATGTAGTAATCACCCTTTTCCAGACCATTTTGAGCATCTTCTTTGCTGACGAAGTGAAAATCCAGATTTTTATTTTCCTTGAGGCTGGAAACAACATCCTCGCCTATAGACAAGGTCTTACCACTAGCAGTTACAGCTTTATCCTGATTGACGACCGCCACTGGCAAGTCTGAAACCTTTCCATATGGATCCCACATGGAGCTTAAGAAAATAACGTTATACAAGGCTGGAATCATAGAGACTCCTAACATCACAATGATAAAAGCCGGCTTTTTTAAAATAGCTTTCCATTCTCTTAACATATCTACCTCCTAAAATTATACACAGTGTCCAAATTTCAATAAAATTGATTATACACCAATCGAAGATTATTACAAGTTTATTCTTTAAAAATTGGACACCGTGTCTAATTTTGTTTAAAAAGATTGTAGGGAAGCGGAATAAGTTCGCCCTACTGTCTTTAATCTCTGAACAATCTGTAAATAAAAAGTATTTTCCCATAGGTAGGTACACAGAAAATCAGCATTATGTTAGAATGATAAGCGAGGTAAATGGAGTCAAGCATCGAGATCTTAACTTGACGGTACGGTTCCATGTGAAACACTGCTGCCAGCAGATGCCTCACATCACAATAGCTCAAGTCAGATTGAGCATAGTAAAGAAAGGTTTAAGACAATGAAAAAAAGAACACCATTTAGCTTATTTGCTCTAGTTGCAGCACTATTTCTGCTGTCAGCCTGCCGTTTCCTTGTACCATCTAACTCAGAATCAACCACTCGCTCTTCTAATTCAGATAAATCAGGAAAAAAAGTTAGTTTAAAGGATTCCTCAAGCTCATCAAAGCAATCTTCCAAAAGCAAAAGCAGCTCCTCTAGCAGCAGTAGTTCTTCCAGAAGTTCTAGTAAAGAAAATAGTAGTTCTAGTAAGGATATAGAAAAAACCACAGATGGTCTTCCAGAAGATGCCGATCATGCTAAGAAAGATAAGATTTATGCGACTGGCGATGCCAAGGTTTATTACCAATCCTATGAATCTGGCGGTTTTGAAGCTCAAATTCCTGAATTTAAAGGATATACCCAAGAAAAAGTTAAAAGTATTCTCGGCGAACCAGAAAAAATAAGCACCGATCTCGCTTCTGAATATGAAGCCTTCCAAAACAAAGAATTAGAAAATCTTAAAAGACTGGTTCAGGAGCAAAAAATAAGTACCGAACAAGCGCGTGCTTTCTTAGCGGGTGTAGTTGACATTGCTCAAGCATCAAGATTACAAAATACCTACACAATTTACTCTTATAAAAATGAACAAATTTCTATTATCTTCTCACAGGAAGGCGAGCTACTTTACGCCACTCCAGACCCTGACTATCTCTACTTCAAATAATACATAGACTGAAAGCTGAGACTTTACCTTTAAGCCTCAATTTCGCTATTTTTACTGCTTTTTGCCAGTCAAGCAAGCCTAATTAAGATAAAATTTTGACTATCTATGCTTAATTCCGGAATTTAACTCTTTTCCACTGGAAAAACATTTGATATAATAGTACACGGAGAAAAAGAAAAAGTAGTTTGCTATGATGGCTATTAGCTTGAAGAGCAGACTGAGGCTTAGCCTCAAAGGGAGATTTTATGTTAGAAAGCAATAAACGCCGAAAAACCAAGGCTATTATTGAAAGAGCCATGGTTTCACTACTGCATAAGCAGTCCTTCGACCATATCACTACTGTCCAGCTAGCTCAAGCTGCTGGCATCAGCCGTAGTAGTTTCTATACTCACTACAAGGACAAGTACGATATGATTGAACGTTATCAGCAAAACCTCTTTCATCAGTTGGGATATATTTTTGAGAATAATCAAGAAGATATTCAAACTGCGATTACGGAGGTCTTTCAGTTCCTTCAGCTAGAGCCACTCTTGGCTGCTCTTTTGACAGAAAACGGCACGAAAGAGATTCAGAATTTTCTGCGCCATAAGCTGCAGGTAATGTTGGCAGATAGTCTGCAGGACCGTTTTAGTAGACGTGTTTACAATCATTTTGAAAAAGAATACAGCAGAGTCTTTCTCGCCAATGCCTTCTTTGGTGTCTGCCAAATGTGGATTGCTAGAGGAAAAAAAGAAAGTCCTGAACAAATAGCAGAATTTCTTTTGAAAATGCTGTAAGAAGTTGCTGGAACCCAATGGGTTCCAGCTCTTTTCATATTTTGAAAAATTAAACAGGGTGTACAAAACCTCTTTTGGTTCTGTACACCCTATTTTCCTTATATTATAGTTTCATAGCCAGCATATTGACTGTCATACCAGCTGCCGTTCCCATCAGAGCGATGGTGTCCCCTTCCTTGACTAGATTGCGCTCCAGAGCATAGCAGAGAGAGAAGGGCACTGCTACTGACACCATATTACCATAGTCTTGCACAATATTAAGGTATTTATCATCAGGAATACCCAAGCTGCGCATGACCATTGGCAGAGCCCGACTCGCCTGATGCGGAATGATATAATCCAAGTCAGATAGGCTGAGACCACTCTTTTCCTTAAACTCTTTAAACATTTCCGGAATTTTTCTGGCTGAGAGCAAGAGTATCTTCTTACCATTCATGTCAAACATGTAGTGAGTCTTGGTAGCATCCGAATACTCCTTAGGCTGAAAAGATGTCAAACAACCGCGAATCTCTGTATCATGAGCTCCCTCAGACCAGGTCCGCTGCAGACTGGAGATGACCCCTCTTTCTTCCTCTGTTGCTTCAAAAATCAAAGCTGCTGCTCCGTCACTGAACAACTCAAAACTTTCTTTCTGATTGGGATTAAGCCCTAAGCTTCCAACCTCACTAGATACGATGAGGATCCTATGATACTCACCAGCCTCCAACAAATGAGACATGAGACTCAAAGCCGAGATAAAGCTGGTGCAAGTCGTATTGATATCCATGGCTGGAATGGACAAGCCCTTGGCTACCAACTCATGAATCAAGGCCGCAGTGCAAGGAATAGGCTGAACGCCCACTGCACTGGCTGACACGATACAATCGATGTCTTTGATTGTCAAGCCCGCTTGCTCTAGGGCTTTTTCAATCGCCTTAACCGCCATGGAAAGCTGGGTTTCTTCATTTTCCACCACTCGATAACGGGTCTGATCCTTAAAAGTCACAGTATTTCTAGGTAGATGCGTACCATAACCAACAATCTTTATATGATTCTTTACTGTAGTCATATTAAACTCCTTCTTGTCAGACTTGGGGCTGCTCGCCAGCTGGGTAAACTGCCAAAGCGCTTGAGCCACCAATTCATATGTTTGCCAAATTGGGGCATTCTTAGGCCCGATAGATGCGTTTCAACTTACGGCTTCTGTCCCGCTGATAATTTTCAAAAGAAATAGCCGGCATAAGAAAGCTTTTATCAGTCGCTAAGTTCTGAAACTGCTGGAAAATTTCGTCTTCTCGCTGCTGACTACGATGTTCGATAGCAATGGTCAGCGAATGGTCCTGTTTCTGAGCGACTTGGTATTCTCCAATCCCATCAACTAAGAGCAGACAACGGCGGATAAAGTCTGGAAAGACCTCCACCAACTGACCTGCAGCATTTTCAAACAAGAAAATATCATCCGAGCGCCCCTCAATCCTATCAATCCGTGTAAAGACCGACCCGCAGGGGCAAGGTTCAGGATTTTCCACCAAGATATCATTCAGCTCATATTGAAAAATTGGCTGAGAAGTCCGCTTAAAATCCGTAATTATTGGATAAAAGCGTCTATCATCCAAGTGGCGCTTATCTACATGGATAATGTCTTCATTTAGATGAAGATTCCCGTGGATACAAGTGCAGGCTAGAAAGCCCTCAGTCGCTTGGTAGACCTGGTCCACTTTTTTCAGACTAAAACCTGCTTGAATCCTCTGCCGATCTGGCTCTTCCAAAATCTCTGCCACCGATACGACTTTCCTAGGCGCAATCTGCAAATTCCCTGTCTGGACTTGTTTAGCCAGTTCCAAAAGCATTGACGCTGGTGCTACCAAAATTGTCGGCTGGTAAGCATTTAAGCGCTCCACATGTTCTTCGGCTCCCTGAAAAGTATCAAAATACTCCAGAGAAATCAAGCCTGAATTGACAGTCTGATAGAGTTGGTTGTCTGCCCGAAGAAAGAAGGCAATTTTGTGCCCAAAGAGTTTGCCTGTAGGCAGCATCTTGGCCAAGATGGCTGCTGCCCACATACTCCGCTCCTTTTCAGTAGTGACAAATAAACCTCGGTGACCGGATGTCCCCGAAGACAAGCCGACAGCAATTTCTCCTATCATGGGACTGAAATCACGTGTCCTCTCGCTCTCCAGTGCCAAGGCCAATAACTCATCACGATTCAGCCCCTGAGTATTGAGTTCATTGAAATGCTCCATCATAAAGGCCTTATTCATCTTAAAATCTGCTGGAATACCTGATTTAAAATAAGGTGATTCCTGCTGCAGAAATTCCTGATAGTCCGCTAAAGCCTTGACTTGATAGCTTTCCAGGGCCTGTCGATCCTTAAATCGATGCCCCCAGCGCATGACGCTAAAGGTTTTTAGAAATGTTCCTAGTTTCATACAAAATCTGCTCCGCTCTCTCAGCCGGATCATGACTGACTAGCACCTGATAGCCAACAGCAAGTAACTGCCGAAGCAGTGCCACACCGGCCATGTATTCTTTCTTGCTATCTTGGATGAGTGACGGCAAGAAACGCATCTGCTCCGTATACGGCAACAGATCCACGCCCCAGCACAAATCAGCCCCGATAAACAGATGATAATCTGGCAAAAAGAGACAAGCTTGACCAGCAGCATGCCCATCAACTGAGGCCAGATATAGACTGCCATCCCCAAACAAGTCGACTGTCTTGCGATAGAGGAATGCTGCTTGGACCTGCTGAGGTTCCACCACTTCCAACCGACTCTCAAAATCCTGCGGAAGAAATTCCTTGAAAATCAAATCCTTAAGCTTGGCATGCTGATAAGTTTTAAAAACGGTCTTGGTCAGAATGAAGCGGGCCTTGGGAAAGAAAGCGGCTCCGCCGATGTGATCTGGATGCAAGTGCGACAAGATGACATAAGAAATATCTTCTGGCACAATTCCTTTTTGCTCAAGCAGACGATCTACACGCTCCTCTTCTAGCATATCAACAGGCGTTCCCAGACCATAAAGCCAGTATTTGAGCTTGGGCTTCAGAATAGCTGGAGAATAGCCCGTGTCATAAAGAATATAACCTTTGTCACGATGCTTTAAAAGGAAAACACCAGCTGGAAAAATCATTTTTTTCTTGGCAACTCCCTTAAACATCTTCTGCAAGTTACCGCTGCAGCGCCCAGGCTGAAGATACTCAATTTTCTCGATAATGTTGGACATATTTTGCAATCCCTTCACTGATTGTCAACTTTGGTTGATAGCCCAAATCCCTTACTGCTGCTGATATATCCAGCGTTTGACTGTAACGCATTAAGTAATAGGTGTAAAGAGTAAGAGGTGGCTCTTTTTCAATGTTAAAAAAGCGATAAAAGCTTTCAAAGCAGTGTGCTAGAAGACCTAGAAAAGCAGCAGGCAACTTAACATAACGTTTACGGACCTGTAAACCATCCAAAGCTTCATCCAGCATATCCCTGAAACGACAGGATTCTCCGTTGGTAATGTTGTAAACTTTTCCTTGCGCTTCTGGCATTTCCAAAGCCAGACGAACAGCCAAGGCCACATTTTCCACACAGGTCATGTCCATCATTTGCTGACCATTTTTGATGAGTGGAATTCCTATTTTTTGGCTTAAGCGCAAAATTCTAGGAAAGATACTGGTATCTCCAATACCAAAAAGCCCTCTAGGGCGCAAGATAACCGATGGAACTTGAGGGTAGCTTCGGACAATCCGCTCAGCCATGAGCTTGCTTTTGATATAAAAATTCAGCTCATTCTCCTGAGGAGCAGCCTCTTCTTTGATAGCAAGTTGGTCACGCGGCGCAGCATAAACACTCGGAGAGGAAATATAGACCAGTCGTTGCACTCCAAAATGTCGGCAGGCTTCCATAACCAACTTGGTTCCTACTACATTGGTCTGATAAAACTGCTCCCATGGTCCCCAAATCGTTGAGAGAGCACCAGCGTGCACCACTGCATCCACTCCTTCGCAGGCTGCAAAAATTTCTTCTTCTCTGGTAAAATCTCCAGCAAAAAACTCTACTGAAGGACCTTCTAACTGCCGACCAGCCTTCAGATTACGGCCAAAAGCCCGCACCTGATAGCCTTGTTCAGCTAGCTCTTCTACAACATACTTTCCTAGAAAGCCAGTCGCACCTGTCACTAGAACCTTCATCGCTACTCCTTTCATACAATTTTCTGTTTGTGTCTTGTCCCCATTATACACCATTTCAGCAAATCTTCCGTAAAAAAGCTGGAAAAAATCTTTACAGAGTGTCTCACCTGATTGGATAGGAGCAGAAAAAAATCAGATAATTTCCCAAAACAGCTGTCTCAATCTATTGACTTTTTTTAGTTGGAAATAGCTCTAATTAATTCATTGAGAGTATAAAAAAGAAGCCGAGAAACCGACTTCTGAACAAATACAAATTAAAGCATTTTGTTGTAGAATTCAACGATAAGTGCTTCGTTGATTTCTGGGTTGATTTCGTCGCGCTCTGGAAGGCGAGTCAATGAACCTTCTAATTTTTCAGCATCGAATGATACGAATGCTGGACGTCCAAGAGTTGCTTCAACAGCTTCAAGGATTGCAGGCACTTTCAATGATTTCTCACGAACTGAGATCACTTGGCCTGGAGTTACGCGGTATGATGGGATATCAACGCGTTTGCCGTCAACAAGGATGTGACCGTGGTTTACGAATTGACGAGCTTGACGACGAGTAGTCGCAAGACCAAGACGGTAAACAACGTTATCCAAGCGACGCTCCAAGAGAAGCATGAAGTTGAAACCAAGGATTCCTTCTTTGATTTTTGAAGCTTGAACAAACAAGTTACGGA
>QWCZ01000498.1_pt1 | contig 19248 bp, 14 predicted proteins | sample 1972651 | NCBI WGS metagenome assembly QWCZ01 (sample SAMN09866695, study PRJNA288562) | Human oral metagenome isolate pre1_saliva, whole genome shotgun sequencing... | isolation source: mouth | host: Homo sapiens | place: USA: California
GACCATGTCGAATCTGCTGCTCTCCTTCGGCCTCTTTGATGCGCTGCACGCGCGCATTAGCGCGGGGCTTCCCGTCTACGGCACGTGCGCGGGCATGATTATGCTCGCCTCGTCGATCCTGGATGGGCGCGAGGACCAGCGTTCTTTCGGCGCCCTCGACATCGTCGTGCGTCGCAACGCCTTCGGCCGCCAGGTGGACTCCTACGAGGAGGACCTGGACGTCGAGGGCCTTAAAGGCGGTCCCTTTCACGCCGTGTTCATCCGCGCCCCCTGGGTCGAATCGGTGGGCGAAGGCGTCGAGGTGATTGCGCGCGCGGGCAACAGCGCCGACGGTCCGATCGTGGGCGTGCGCCGCGGCAACGTGATGGCGACGTCCTTCCACCCCGAGGTGGGAGGCGACGACCGTATCCACGGCCTCTTCGTCAATATGGTGGCGCGCGCCTGATGCGCGTGATGGGGATCGACCCCGGTTTGACGCGCTGTGGTCTCGGCGTCGTTGATGTGGATGAGTCGCGGCGCGCGAGCCTCGTCTATGTCGGCGTGGCCCGCACTGATAAGGATCTGGCCACGCACTTTCGCCTGCGTACCATCGCGGATGCGATCGACGCGGTCATCGAGCAGTACCGGCCCGAGGTCGTCGCGATCGAGCGCGTGTTCGCGCAGGACAACCTGCAGTCGGTGACGACGACCATGCAGGTGATGGGAGCGGCGATGACGTGCGTCGGGCGCGCTGGCCTGCCGATGGCGGTCCACACGCCCTCGGAGGTCAAGTCGGCCGTGTCTGGCAACGGAAACGCCGACAAGGCCCAGGTCCAGACGATGGTCGCGCGCATCCTCGGCCTCGCGAAGGCGCCCAAGCCCGCGGACGCTGCCGATGCCCTGGCGATCGCGATCACGCACGCCTGGCGGGGGACCGGCCTGCTCGGGGCGCCCGAGGATTCCTCGGTCGCCGTGTCCATCTCCGGTCGTCTGACCTCGCGCGGGTCCATGACGCCCGCTCAGCGGGCGTGGGCCGAGGCCCAGGCCGCGCAACGCCGCACGGGTGCCGTCGACCCGAGGCGCAGGCGCGGCTAGAATCGTACATATGTTCGCCTGCGGTCTCGCGGGTGAGTGACCAGGGAAAGGACCGTAGTGATCTCGATTCTGCGCGGCGCTGTCGCAAGCGTCGGACTCGACCACGTCGACGTCGTGGTCGGTGGCATTGGCTTCCGCGTCCACGTGACCCCCGCCTTCGCGCAGGCGGCCCCGCGCGATGAGGAGATCACCGTCTACACCTCGATGATCGTCCGCGAGGACTCGATGACCCTCTATGGCTTCGAATCCTGCGACGAGCGTGACGTCTTCACGACGCTGATGTCCGTTTCCGGTATCGGTCCGAAGATCGCGCTGGCCGCACTGGCCGTCCTGCGCCCCGACGACCTGCGCCGCGCCGTGCGAGACCAGGACCTGGCCACGCTCCAGCGGATCCCCGGAGTGGGCAAGAAGTCGGCTCAGCGCATGGCCCTGGAGATCGGCGACAAGCTGGGCAGCCCCGCGGCCTTGCCCGGAGCCGAGCCGACCGCGGCACCTGCGCCGAGCCAGGACGCGGTCGCCGCCGAGGTGAGCGCCGCCCTCGTGGGCCTGGGCTGGTCCGAGGCGCAGGCAGCCAAGGCCATCGAGAAGCTCGCGGGAAGCGGGCTCGGGGCCTCCGACATGCTGCGCGCCGCGCTCGTGAGCCTGGGAGGCGGCCGTGGCTGACCAGCCCGACATCGAGTCGATGCGCATCGTCGCCCCGGACGCGGGCGAGCTTGAGCGCGCCGCCGAGGCGGCCCTGCGCCCCAAGAAGCTCTCCGAGTTCGTCGGTCAGCGCGTCGTGCGAGGCCAGCTCCAGCTGGTCCTGGACGCCGCCCGCATGCGCTCGGCCACCCCCGACCACGTGCTCTTGGCCGGCCCCCCGGGACTGGGCAAGACGACACTCGCCATGATTATCGCCGCCGAGATGGGCACGTCGCTGCGCCTGACCTCCGGACCTGCGATTCAGCACGCCGGTGACCTGGCCGCGATCCTGTCGGGCCTGCAGGAAGGCGACATCCTCTTTATTGACGAGATTCACCGCCTGGCGCGCACCGCCGAGGAGATGCTCTACCTGGCGATGGAGGACTTCCGCGTCGATGTGGTCGTCGGCAAGGGACCCGGTGCCACCTCTATTCCCCTGACGCTGCCTCCTTTCACGGTTGTCGGCGCGACCACGCGCTCCGGCCTGCTGCCGGCCCCGCTGCGCGACCGTTTCGGTTTTACCGCTCACCTGGAGTTTTACGAGACCGAGGAGCTCCAGTCGGTCGTGACGCGCTCCGCGACCCTCCTGGGATCGCCCATCGACGCGCGCGCCGCCCACGAGATCGCCTCGCGTTCGCGCGGAACACCCCGCATCGCGAACCGGCTCCTGCGCCGTGTCGTCGACTACGCCCAGGTGCACGGGGACGGGACCCTGACGCTGGACGCGGCGCGCGGCGCCCTCGAGCTCTTCGAGGTCGATCCCTCCGGCCTGGATCGCCTGGACCGCGCGGTCCTCGACGCCGTGTGCCGTCGTTTCGCCGGCGGCCCCGTCGGGCTCACGACCCTGTCCGTGACCATCGGTGAGGAAGCGGAGACCGTCGAGACGGTCGCCGAACCCTACCTCGTGCGCGAAGGGTTCCTCGTGCGCACCAATCGTGGACGCATGGCGACCCCGAAGGCCTGGGGACACCTCGGCCTCGCGCCGCCCGCGCCGGACGGCGCTCTCTTCGACTAGGGGAGCAGCCTCGTCTCCGATGGTGCTGGTCCCGGCCGCCCGCGGGGTGACAAATCCCGACGCTGGCGTCGATGCGCCGCGCCGCATGGACGTCACTTAGGCCAAAACCTTCCCTCGGCATTAGACTGGCAAGGTGCGCTCGACGCGCCGGACCGTCATCGAAAGTGAACCAGCCTTTATGAACAACCTAACCATGCTCGCCCTGATCGCTGTCGCCCTCTTGTTCATGGTGTGGACATCGCGCTCCCGCAAGAAGCAGATGGAGAAAATGGAGCAGGACAAGCGCGACCAGCTTGCGGCCGTCACCCCCGGCACGTGGGTGCGTACCCGCGTCGGTTTTTGGGGCCGTTTCGTCGACCTGGACGGCGACATCGTCGTCCTGGAGACCACCGATGGTCACGAGATGTACTGGGAACGCCAGATGATCGCCGAGATCGGTGGCCAGCCGCCCCTGGCCACGACCGAGGAGGACGAGGTGGCCGAGGCATCCGACGCGCCTGAGTCGGCGGACGAGGATGAGTCCATCCTCGGGCTCGACGACACGGACGCGCAGTCCCCTCTCCAGGACTCCGACGAGCAGCAGAAGTAAGACAAGGCTGAACGGAAAGTAGAACCGTGGCATCTCATAAGCGACGCCCTGTGCGCGCGCTCGTGACGCTCACCGTCGCCATCGTGGCGGCGTGCGCGGCGCTGGCGATCGGGCACTTCGTCAAGGGCGTATCACCCTACCCCGACCTAGCCCTCGACCTGAAGGGCGGGACGCAGCTCATCCTGACCCCCACCGCAACCTCCGAGGGTCAGCGCGAGATCACCGAGGAAGACATCACGCAGGCGATCACGATTATTCGTAATCGAATCGACGCCTCCGGCGTGTCCGAGTCCGAAATTTCCTCCCTCGGTAACTCCAACATCATGGTGTCGATTCCTGGCACCCCCTCGCAGGAGCAGCTGGACCTCATTCGTTCGTCCTCGCAGATGAACTTCCGCCCGGTGCTGCGCGTCGGTGCGGCCCAGGGTGTGATCCAGAACCAGCAGACGACGGCGGCGACGTCTAGCGACGCCGAGGGCCAGTCGGGCCAGGCACAGAGCGGCGCTCAGTCGGGCGCCCAGTCCAGCGCTGACACCCAGTCCAGCGATGACGCCCAGTCTGGCGCAGCCCAGTCCGGTGCGTCCGAGGTGCAGTCCACCGCCCTTGACGAGGCGACTGCGATGAGCATCGCGGACCAGAACGGCGATGGCGTCCTGTCGGACACCCCGGCGAGCGAGCCGGCCAACGCCTCGGACCTGGCGTGGGTCACCGAGCAGGTCTGGTACGACTTCCTGACCCTGGACTGCTCCGCCTCCGCTGACGTCAAGCGCGTCGAGGGTGCGGCGGACAAGCCCTACGCCGCTTGCGACGACTCCGGCCAGATTAAGTACATCCTGGGACCCGTGGCCGTGCCCGGCTCGGACCTGAAGAGCGCCACGGCCGGTCTCGCGCGCAACAACAACGGCCAGACCACCGGTCAGTGGATCGTCTCCCTGCAGTTCAACGCCGATGGCACCGAGAAGTTCAAGGACACGTCCACGATCCTCTACGGCTACCACGACTCGGATCCGCAGGGCTCCTCCTTCTATCAGGGACGCCCCGACCGCAACGCCTTCGCAGTCGTCCTTGACGGCACGGTCATCACCGCCCCGTCGATGGAGGCGATCATCTCCAACGGTGAGGCCCAGATCAGCGGCAACTTCACCTCCCAGTCCGCGACCGCGCTGGCCAACCAGCTGCAGTTCGGCTCGCTGCCCTTGAACTTCGAGGTCGAGTCCGAACAGCAGATCTCCGCGACCATCGGCACCGATCACCTGACGGTTGGCCTGTGGGCGGCCCTCATCGGCTTCCTGCTCGTCATCTTCTACCTGATCTGGCAGTACCGCGGCCTCGCGGTCATCTCCGCGGGTTCGCTCATCATCGCCTCGATTATCACCTACCTGGTGATCGCGCTCCTGTCGTGGGCGATGGGCTACCGCCTGTCGCTGGCTGGCGTCGCAGGCCTGATCATGGCCATCGGTGTGACGACAGACTCCTTCATCGTGTACTTCGAACGCGTCCGAGACGAGGTGCGTGACGGTCGCCCGCTGCAGGCCGCCGTCGAGGAGGGCTGGGATCGCGCCAAGCGCACCATCCTGGTCTCCGACGCGGTCAACCTGGTCGCGGCCGTCGTGCTCTACCTGCTCGCCGTCGGTGGCGTTCAGGGCTTCGCCTTCACCCTGGGTGTCACGACCGTCATCGACATCGCCGTGATCTTCCTCTTTACGCACCCGATGATGGAGCTCCTGATCCGCACCCGCTTCTTCGGCGAGGGCCACAAGCTCTCCGGCCTCGACCCCGAGCACCTGGGCGCAAAGAATGCCCTCGTGTACGCCGGACGCGGTCGCGTCGTCGCGCGCGGGGAGTCGGCCTCGTCGACGAAGGACGAGGCCGGGGATGGACTGTCCATCGCCGAGCGTCGCCGCGCGGCGCGTCTGGCCGCGCGCAAGGCCGAGCAGGCCGCCGCCGAGGGCGCCTCAGCGACGTCCGAGGTGTCCGCTGAACCCGTGGCGACCGAGGAAGAGGAGAACTGACATGATGAGTTTTGCTCAGTGGGGCAACGCCCTGTATTCGGGCGAGAAGTCCTATGCGGTCGTGCCTAAGCGCAAGATCTTCGTTGGGTTGGCCGCGGCGGTGGTCGTCGTTGGTTTCGCGCTCGTGGCGATTCTGGGCCTGAACCGCTCGATCGAGTTCACGGGCGGCTCTCAGTTCGACGTCGCGCACGTGGCCGATCAGAGCGAGTCTTTCGCCTCGCACGCGGTGACCTCTACCGGCCTCGTCGAGGGGGCTCCGAAGGTCACCCGCGTCGGCTCCGACTCGGTGCGCATCCAGACCGCGTCGCTGGATTCGGCGGGGACCGCCCAGATGCGCGAAGCCCTGGCCAGCGCCTACGGCGTGGAAGCGTCCGAGGTCCAGTCCTCCTCGATCGGCCCCTCGTGGGGCTCGTCGGTGACGACCAAGGCCGCGCAGTCGCTCGTCATCTTCATGGCCCTCGTGGCCCTGCTTATGACCGTGTACTTCCGCTCCTGGAAGATGGCCGCCTCGGCGCTGCTCGCCCTCGTGCACGACATCGCGGTGACCGTCGGCGTGTTCGCGATTCTGCAGGTCGAGGTCTCGCCGGCCACCGTTATCGGCTTCCTGACGATTCTGGGCTACTCGCTGTATGACACCGTCGTCGTCTTCGACAAGGTGCGCGAGCTGACCTCGGACGTCTACGAGCAGAAGCACTACACCTTCGCCGAATACGTGAACCTCGCCGTCAACCAGACGATGGTTCGTTCGATCAACACGTCGGTTGTGGCCCTTCTCCCGGTCGGAGCGATCCTCATCATCGGTACGGTGGCCCTGGGTCCGGGTACCCTGGTGGATATCTCGCTGGCGCTGTTCATCGGTATGATCGCGGGCACCTACTCGTCGATCTTTATCGCCTCGCCGCTCCTCGTCACCTTCCAGGAGCTGTCGGACAAGACCCGCGAGCACAACGCGGCCGTCGCGCACGAGCGCGCCCACCGCACCACCACCGGCGAGTCCTCCTCCGCGAAGGCCGTCAAGGTGGCCCCGATTAAGCCCGGCAAGCGCCTGGGCAACGAGAATCAGCCTCACAGGAAGAAGACTCATCGATGATCGGTGAACTCGGCGACCGCGTCGCCACTCTTGTCCAGGACAACCTGGTGGAGATCCCGGACTTCCCCGAGCCGGGTGTTCTGTTCCGCGACATCACAGGCCTGTTCGCCAACGGACCTGCCTTCAAGGAACTCGTAGAGTTGATCGGCGCGCGCTACGCGGGTCGCATCGACGCGGTGGCCGGGCTGGAGTCGCGCGGGTTCATCCTCGGTGCCCCCGTCGCCGCCGAGCTGGGCCTGGGCATGCTGACGATCCGCAAGGCGGGCAAGCTTCCCGGCGAGGTGATCGGCGTCGACTACTCCCTGGAGTACGGCAGCGCGCGCATGGAGATCCGTCCCCAGACGGTCCACGAGGGGCAGCGCGTCCTGATCATCGACGACGTCCTGGCCACGGGCGGGACCGCCCGCGCCGCGGTCGACCTCTTGGAGCAGTGCGGCGCCTCGGTCGAGGCGCTCGCCGTGCTCCTTGAACTGAAGGACCTTGACGGACGCAGCAAGCTTGACGGCATCACGGTGGAGACCGCGCTGTTCGTCTGAGCGAGCAACGTCGAACGACGAGCGGCTCCGGGGATCCTCTTGATCCCCGGAGCCGCTCGTTCGTCGCTATCATTGGTTCATGAGCAGCGACGACACGACTTCAGGGTCCGCACTTCCCGCGGCCGTCTCCCGAGTGCGCTCCGGCCTCGTGTGGTTTGGTTCGCGTGGGCGCGCCACGATCCCAGAGATTGAGCCGCTTGTGCGGGCTCTGCGCGCGAATCATCCGAAGGCGGATATCAGTGTGGTCGAGAGGGCTTACCGCAAGGCTGAGGAATGCCACCGGGGGCAGATGCGCAAGTCGGGCGAACCCTATATCACCCATCCGGTCGCGGTCGCGACGATCCTGGCGGAGATGGGCATGACGACCCCGACGCTGGTGGCCGCGCTGCTGCATGACACCGTGGAGGACACGGACTACACGCTCCAGGAGCTGGCCGCCGATTTCGGTGAGCCCATCGCGAATCTGGTTGACGGTGTCACCAAGCTCGACAAGGTCCGCTATGGCGCAGCCGCCCAGTCCGAGACACTGCGCAAGATGCTCGTCGCCATGAGCCGTGACATCCGAGTGCTGCTCATCAAGCTGGGCGACCGCATCCATAATGCCCGAACGTGGCGCTTCGTTCCGGCCGCGTCGGCGGCGAAGAAGGCGCAGGAGACGCTGGAGATCTACGCGCCGCTGGCCCACCGACTCGGCATGAACATGGTGAAGTGGGAGCTCGAAGAACTCTCCTTCAAGACCCTGTACCCGGAAATCTACGAGGAGATCGACCGGCTCGTCGCGGAGAGGGCCCCTCAACGGGAGGAATACCTGCGTGACGTCATCGATCAGATCGAAGAGGATCTGCGTCGCTCGGGAACGAAGGGTACGGTCAGTGGCCGCCCGAAGAGCCACTATTCGATCTACCAGAAGATGATCGTGCGCGGCAAAGCGTTCGACGAGGTTTTCGACCTGGTCGCCGTGCGTGTGCTGGTGGATTCGATCAAGGACTGCTACGGCGTTCTCGGCGCGCTGCACGGCCGGTGGAATCCGATCCCGGGGCGCTTCAAAGACTACATCGCGATGCCCAAGTTCAACCTCTACCAGTCGCTGCACACGACAGTTATCGGCCCAGGTGGCAAGCCGGTGGAGATCCAGATCCGCACCTACGACATGCACGAGCGCGCGGAACACGGCGTCGCGGCTCACTGGAAGTACAAGCAGAATCCGAACGCCACGAGCGGCGACTCGGACCGCATGAGCTCGGAAGAACAGGCGAACTGGCTGCGCGCTCTGGTCGAGATGGAGCGCGAGACGGGTGACCCGGAGGAATTCCTGGATTCGCTGCGCTACGAGATCGCGGGCGACGAGGTCTATGTCTTTACACCCAAGGGCGAGGTCATCGTGCTGCCGGCGCGTGCGACCCCCGTCGACTTCGCCTACGCGGTGCACACGGAGGTCGGGCACCACACGGTCGGCGCGAAGGTCAACGGGCGCCTCGTCGCTCTTGATACGCCGCTGGAGTCGGGCGAGACGGTCGAGGTCGTCACCTCGAAGTCGGACAAGGCCGGCCCATCGCGCGACTGGCTGGCTTTTGTCGCCTCGCCGCGTGCCCGCTCGAAGATCAAGGCGTGGTTCTCGAAGGAACGCCGCGAGGAGGCCGTGGAGTCAGGTAAGGAGGCGCTGGCCCGCGCGATGCGCAAGCAGAACCTTCCCCTCCAGCGGCTCATGAACCACGAGTCAATCCTGTCGGTCGCCACATCCTTCGGCTACCCGGATGTCTCGGGGCTCTACGCGGCGGTGGGCGAGGGGCATATCTCGGCCCAGAACGTCGTCAACAGGCTCGTGGATAACCTGGGTGGGGGAGACGGCACCGAGGAGACGCTCTCCGAGGGCGTCACCCCGGGCTCGCAGAAGCCTCGGTCGGAGGCCTCGGGGGACAGCGCGATCACCGTGTCCGGACTGAGCCCGAACGAGATTTGGGTCAAGCTCGCCAAGTGCTGTACGCCTGTTCCCGGAGATGCGATCGTCGGCTTCATTACGCGCGGCCAGGGCGTATCGGTGCACCGCTCCACGTGCGCGAACGCGGTGCGCCTGAGCCAGCTGCAGCCCGAGCGCTTCGTGGACGTGTCGTGGAACTCCGAGGGGCTCAGCGCGCCGTTCCGCGTCCAGATCGAGGTGCGTGCACTCGACCGTGGTGGACTCCTCTCGGATCTGACCCGGGTCCTGTCTGATTATGGCGTCAATATCTTGGCCGCGGCCCTCAAGACGGATGGGGATCAGGTTGCCTCCGGTAACTTCTCGTTCGAGCTGGCGGACCTGGGCCACCTGAACGCTGTCCTGTCGGCGCTTCGCCGGGTGGATGGTGTCTTCGAAGCGGTGCGCATCGGGGCGGATTCTTAGACGAGGACTCGGCGCGCCGGCGCTGGGAAGCGGGGTGAGGTGTTACATCCGTCCCGTTTTTCGCGGGTCGACACTCATTTTCTCGTTAGATGTGACACACTAGCATTGTGTGTCACATCGGCACGCGACCGCGCCGGGCGTCAGCCCTCGTCTAAGAAGGAATATCGTGACCGAGACGTCGATTCCGAACAACGAAACCACTCCCGAAGCCGTGACGGCTACTCCCGAGGAGGCCCAGGCCTCGACGATCGCAGCGTCGGAGGTGCCTGAGCATCCCTTCGCCCGCATTGGTGAGGACGGGACTGTCTATGTCAAGGACGGCGACGAGGAGCGCGTCATCGGCGGCTTCCCGGAGGGCATTCCCGCCTCCCCCTACGCCCTGTATGAGCGCCGCTACGCCGACCTCGAGGCCACGATCAAGCTCTTCGAGGACCGCCTCACCACCCTGAGCCCGCGCGACATTGATCAGACTCTCGCGACGCTGCGCGAGCAGGTCGCATCCCCTAACGTCGTCGGCGACATCCCCGCGCTGCGCGAGCGCGTCGCCGCGGTCGAGAAGGCCGCCGAGGAACGCAAGGAGGTCGCCCGCGAGGAGCGCAAGGCCGCCAAGGCGCAGGCCCTGGCTGACCGCACGGCAGTCGTCGAGCGGGCCGAGTCCATCGTCGCCCAGGATCCCGCCAAGACCCACTGGAAGCAGTCGGGCCAGACCCTGCGCGACCTCCTGGAAGAGTGGAAGACCCTGCAGCGCCGCGGCCCGCGCCTGGAGAAGGCCGTCGAAGACGAACTGTGGAAGCGCTTCTCCACCGCGCGTACCCAGTTCGACCGCCACCGCCGCCAGTTCTTCTCCCAGCTGGATCAGGCTCAGTCCGAGGCAAAGCGCGTCAAGGAAGCCCTGATCGCCGAGGCCGAGGCCCTGTCCTCCTCGGTGGACTGGTCTCGCACGTCGGGTGCCTACCGTGAGCTCATGAACCGCTGGAAGGCAGCCCCGCGCGCCTCGCGCAAGGAAGACGACGCCCTGTGGGCGCGCTTCCGCGCCGCTCAGCAGGTGTTCTTCGATGCTCGCCGCGCCAAGGACGAGGCCACGGACGCCGAGTACCGCGAGAACCTGGTGGCCAAGGAGGCGATCCTCGTCGATGCCGAGGCCATCCTGCCGGTCACCGATATCGACCGCGCGAAGGCCCAGCTGCGTCAGATTCAGGACCGTTGGGAAGAGGTCGGCCGCGTGCCCTCCTCCGACCTGCACCGCATCGAAGGCCGCCTGCGCGCCGTCGAGGCCGCCGTTCGCGAAGCCGAAGAGAAGGAATGGCGCCGCACCAACCCCGAGACGCGAGCCCGCGCGGCCGGCATGGTGGGTCAGCTGGAGGAGCAGATCGCTCAGCTTGAGCGTTCGCTCGCCGACGCCGAGGCCAAGGGCGATACGAAGGCAGCGACCAGTGTGCGTGAGACCCTCGAGACCAAGCGCGCCTGGCTCGCGCAGATCTCCTCGTCCATGGAGTGACATGCGTCTTCACGTCATCCCGTCGCCCTTTTACGCGGCGAATGGGCTTGTGCTCGTCCCTTCCGGGGCGGGCACTGCCCTTGTTGTCGACCCCTCCGCCGGCATTAGGCACCTCATTCGGCAAGTCCTCGAACTCGAGGGCGTGAGCGTCGGCGCGGTGCTGCTCACCCACGGCCACCCCGACCACGTGTGGGATGCGGCCGAGGCCTCCACCTGGGGAGCAGACGGTTCTACGGTCCCGTGCTACCTGCCGGCGCCGGACATGTACCGCATGGACGATCCGGCCTCTTTCCTGCCCATGGCCCCGCCCGACTTCGTGGGACCCTGGGTGAAGCCCACCGATCTGCGTGAGATGCCCGCGGACTCCGTCGAGCTGACCCCGGGCGTGTGGCTGCGCATGGTGCCCGCCCCCGGTCATACCGAGGGCTCGGCGCTCTTCCTCGGGCACAGCCCGCTGGACGTGCGCGTGAATAACCAGTCTTTCTACGCCAGCGAGGAGGCGGTGCCGTGGGCGCTGTCCGCCGACGTTCTGTTTAAAGACAGCGTGGGGCGCACCGACATGCCCGGCGGTGACGAAACGCAAATGCGTCACTCACTGCGCACTATTTCCAACGCCCTCGACCCGAGCACGATCCTCATCCCCGGCCACGGTCCGGCGACTACGCTTGCGGATGAGATACGCTCCAACCAATACTTGATCCGCGCTCGTCGTATCGGCTAGCGCAGGTGTCGTTCGATCTCAAGGATTTTGTTATGGCTCGCACGTCTTTGTCAGGTTTCCCCGAATGGCTCCCCGAGGGGCGCATCATTGAGATGCACGTCCTCGACGAGCTGCGCCGTGTCTTTGAGCTGCACGGCTTCGCGGGAATCGAGACGCGTGCGGTCGAGACGCTGGCGCAGCTGGAGGCCAAGGGAGAGACCTCGAAGGAGATCTACGTTCTTGACCGCCTGCAAGCGCTGAAGGCTGCCGCCGCGGGTGCGCGCGCTCCCAAGGACAAGGGCATGGGTCTGCACTTCGACCTGACCGTCCCCTTCGCGCGTTACGTCGTGGAGAACGCCAACGAGCTGGATTTCCCCTTCAAGCGCTATCAGATTCAGAAGGTGTGGCGCGGGGAGCGCCCGCAGGAGGGGCGTTTCCGCGAGTTCACGCAGGCCGATATCGACGTCGTGGGCAACGGCGAGCTGCCCTTCCACTTCGAGGTGGACCTGCCTCTCGTCATGGCCGAGGCCCTTAACAGCCTGCCGATCCCGCCGGTGCGCGTGCTCGTCAACAACCGCAAGGTCGTTCAGGGCGTGTGCGAGTCCCTCGGAGTCACCGACGTCGAGGCGGCTCTGCGCGGGCTTGACAAGATCGACAAGATTGGGCCCGAGGGCGTGGCCAGGGAGCTGGCCGAGTCCGGCATCGACGGCGACCAGGCGTCCGTTCTGCTCCAGATGGCCCAGATTCGCACGGCTGATTCGGCTGAGGTGCGCGAGCGCCTGGCTGGACTGGGCGTGAGCGGTGAGCTGCTGGACGAGGGGCTGAAGGAGCTCGCCGAGCTGCTCGACACCGCCAACAAGCGCATGCCGGGTGCCGTGGTCGCCGACCTCAAGATCGCGCGCGGCCTGGACTACTACACGGGCAGCGTCTACGAGTCAGAGATCGAGGGCCATGAGGACCTCGGGTCGATCTGTTCGGGCGGCCGCTACGATTCCCTGGCCAAGGACGGCAAGCGCACCTACCCGGGCGTTGGCCTGTCCATTGGTGTCTCGCGCCTCGTCTCGCGCATGATCTCTGCGCCGCTGGTGCGTGCCTCGCGTAAGGTTCCCACGGCCGTCGTCGTGGCCGTGACCAACGAGGAGCACCGCGAGCGTTCCGAGGAAATCGCGGCGACGCTGCGTGGGCGAGGCATCTCGACCGACGTCGCCCCGAGCGCGGCGAAGTTCGGTAAGCAGATCAAGTTCGCGGATAAGCGCGGCATTCCCTTCGTCTGGTTCCCGGGTGAGGAGGGGGCCGCCGACACGGTCAAGGACATTCGCACGGGAGAGCAGGTTCAGGCTGACGCCGCGACGTGGGAGGTTCCCGCGGCGGACGCGGTGCCCACTGTGGAGAAGGTGACGGCCTGAGTGCCGACCACCGCGGTTGAAGGCGCCCGCCGCCTCGCGGGCGCGCTCAAGGACTCGTTGGAGGCGATGCCCCAGGGCGCCCGCCCCGAGGCCGAGCGGGCGCTTCGTCGCCTGCAGGACCTCGTGCTGCCGCGTCTGGAGGACGCTGACGCGCCCCTGCTCGTCGTGGTCGGCGGGTCGACGGGTTCGGGCAAGTCGACCCTTGTGAACTCGCTACTCGATCGTAATGTGTCCCGGTCGGGTGCCGTTCGCCCCACGACTCGGCGCCCGGTCGTGGTGTGTTCGCCCGCGGCTCGCGCCTGGTTCATGTCGGATCGCGTGCTGCCTCGCTTGGCGAAGCACGAGGGCGGGTCGGGTACGAGCCTGGACGCCGTGACGGTGACGGTGGACGACATGATGTGGCCGTCGATCGGCATCTTGGATGCCCCCGACATCGATTCGGTCGAGGAGGGGAACCGTCGGCTTGCCTCGGAGCTTCTCGATGGCGCGGATCTGTGGATTTTTGTCACGAGCGCTGCTCGCTACGCGGATGCGGTCGCGTGGAGGCATCTGGAGGAGGCGGCCGAGCGAGGCCTTCGCGTCGCCATCGTCCTCAACCGGGTGCCCGAGGGCGCGCAGGAGGAGATCCGAGCGGATTTGATCTCGCTCGCGCGGCGCCGAGGCCTGGGCGAGGTGCCGATCATCGTGATCACCGAGCAGCCCCTGACGGAGGGGCGTCTTCCCTTCGATGCGATCGCCGCTGTGGGGTCTTTTTTGCGGGGGATCGGGCACGACGCGCAGGAGCGCGCCGCCATCATTCGTTCTTCCCTGTCGGGGGCCATTGCCGCATCGCTCGACGAGGCCAGGAAGGCGTTGGACGGTGCCCGAGAGTCCTACCGCGCGATCGCCTCCGCGAGCGAGGGCATCGATCAGCTCGTCGCCTCGGGCGCTCGAGAGGTTGCCTCCTCCTCGAGCGACGACGTCTTGCGCGGCGAGGTGAGCGCCCGCATCGCCGAGGTGCTCGGCTCGTGGGACATGACACGCACCCTGGCCAGGGTCCTTGGCAGCGTGCGTGAGCGCCTCATGGGTGCCGTGCGCGGAACTGCCGCCCCAGAGGAGCAGGTGCGTCGTGACCTGACCGGCGGGCTGGCTCAGCGCTTGAGCGATCAGTACCATCGCGCGTGGACCGAGGCCCTGCGTCTGGCCGAGCCGGTCGTCGCGACCGGCGAGTTCGAGGAGCTGTTGGACGCTCAGGCGTGCCTTGAACGCGCGCGCAGGACAGCGCAGGCGTGGACCAGCGAGGTGACGCAGATCGTGCGCGGTCAGGCGGAGTCTTCGCGCGTGACGGGGCGGCTCCTGGCCGGAGGGATCAACGTCGTGACGGTGTCGCTCATGGTCAGTGCTTTCGCGATGACGGGCGGCGTCACGGGCGTCGAGGTCGGCGTTGCGGGGGCGTCGGCCGCGCTGTCGCAGACGATCCTCGAATCGTATTTCGGTGAGCGCACGGTGCGTGCGCTCGCCGCGCAGGCTCGTGAGGCCCTGGAGTCGCTGGCGGCCGACTCGCTGGCCGACGTCGTCGCCCCCATTGCCGCGAAGCTGGATCGCTCGCAGGAACGGGAGCGCGTCGAGGCCCTTGCGTTGGCGCTCGACGAGGCCCGGGAGGCGCTGGCATGAGGCGCGCATCGATCCCCGTTGCGGCGGCAGCGGCACAGCTCGACCAGATCACGACGCTCGCCGCGTCCGACATCGAGCCGACGACCTTGGCGAGGGTGCGCGAGCTCATCGACGTGACCTCTGAGCGCGCCGAGATGGATCCGACGTGGTGCGTGATCGGCATGCTGGGCGGCACGGGCGCGGGTAAGTCGTCCCTCGTTAACGCTCTGTGCGGGGCACAGGTCGTGCGTGCGGGTATTTTGCGGCCCACGACCAACGAGGCCTGCGCGGTCCTGCCCGCGGGCCGCGAACCCGCGCAGCTGTTGGGGTGGCTGGGCGTGACCGCGCGTGTGGATGCGCCCGCGGGTCCGGAGGGCGATACCGTCATCGTGGACTTGCCCGACATTGACTCGGTCGAGGCGGCTCACGCCGAGGTGGCGCAACGCCTGGCCTCGCGCGTGGACGCGCTGGTCGTCGTGGTCAATCCCCAAAAGTATGCGGACGCTCGCCTGCACGACGAGTGGTTGTCGCGCCTGCGTTCCTCGCACGCCTCCGTGACGGTCGCCCTGACTCACATTGACACGTTGGACGCCGCCTCGCGTGCCTCCATCGAGTCCGACCTGCGCCGCATCCTCGATGCGCGCGGCCTCGCTGGCGCGCGTATCCTTCCCGTCAGTGCGACGACGGGGGAGGGCGTGAACGCGCTCGCCGCCCATCTCGGCGGGGAAGCTGCCCGTGTGTCGCGTCAGGCAGCTCGTGCGCGCGCCGCCCTGGCCGAGGCCGCGGTCCTTCTGCGCGATGCGCTCGGCCTGGAGGGCACCATCCGTGGGGTCGAGACCGAGGGCCTGGCCGGTGAGCTCGCTCAGGCCGCCGCGGACCTAGCGGGGGCACCTATCATCGAAGAGGCCGTGGCCGGCTCGACGCGGCGCGCGGGTGCGCGCGTCGGCGGCTGGCTTCCCCTGCGCTGGCTCTCGCGTCTGGGGGCCGATCCTCTGCGACGCCTTCACCTGAGAGACGAGTCCCGCGAGGAGAGCGCCACGACGCCCACGCTGCCGACGCGCTCCACCTCCGACGAAGCGGCCTTTGCTAATGCGGTGCGCCGCGAGGTGGCCGCGCGCTCCCAGGGGCGCCCAGAGCGCTGGCGGCGCCTACTCATCGATCGGGCGCTGTCGGGCGCTGGGGAGGTGCCGGCGGGCGCGCATCGCGAGGTGGCTGCGAATCTGCGCGTGAGCGCGAGCGCACCCGCGGCCGTTCGCTTCCTCGGCGTCGTGCAGCTGCTCGCCTGGCTCGCGTGCATGGGAGGGGGTGCGTGGATTCTTCTCGCGCACCTGGGCCGCGCGGTCCTCATCGATGCCCGCGTTCCCACGCTTGGCCCGATTCCCGTTCCTACTGTGATCATTGGCGTGTCGCTCGCGCTCACGCTCCTGTGTGCGGGGGCGAGCCGCGTCGTCAGCTCCTGGGTGGCCTCGAGGCGTGCACGCGCCGTGCGCCGCGACATGAGGGCCCTGTGCCGCGACGAAGTCGAGCGCCTCGTCGTCGCCCCGCTGCGCGCGGAAGACAACCGTCAGGTCACCATCGCCTCGTTCGTGGTGCGCCTGCGCCTGGACCGGAGGTCGTGAAGCGCCGCCTTGGACTGGCGCGAACAGTGAATTCGCCGACGACAGGCACCTTTTTCGAGCAAGCGCGCGCTATGCTGGACGCAGCGATGAGGCGCAGCCCCTTGTTATGGTGCCCCGCGGGACGCGGGATTTGTTGTTATGGGTGAGGCCGCGCTGAGGAGCCGAGATGGCCCGCCCCGATGGTTTTGCTACCCCACATGCAACAGGCAAGGAATAACTATGCCCTCTGACGACTACATGGACCGCGACGAGCGCGACGACATCATGGACATGGATGACGAGCTCGATCTCGTCGACGAGGCCGACGGCCAGGATCGCGACGCCGGGCAGGAAGCCGACGGCGAAGACGGCGATACCGTGACCTTCGCGAGCCTCGGACTGCCCGAGGAGATCCTCGAGGCCGTCACCGATATGGGGTTCCGCGTCCCCACCCCGATCCAGGCTGCCGCGATCCCGCCGCTCCTTGAGCTGCGCGACGTCGTGGGTATCGCCCAGACGGGTACCGGCAAGACGGCCGCCTTCGGTCTGCCGCTGCTGGCCATCGTCGACGCCGATGAGCGCGACGTCCAGGCCCTGGTCCTGGCTCCCACGCGCGAGCTCGCGATGCAGAGCGCCCAGGCCATTGAGGATTTCGCTGCGCGCACCGCCCGCCTCGACGTCGTCCCTGTGTACGGCGGCTCCCCCTACGGTCCCCAGATCGGCGCGCTTAAGCGCGGCGCGCAGGTCGTCGTGGGCACCCCGGGCCGTGTCATCGACCTGATCGAGAAGGGCGCACTCGACCTGTCGAACGTGCGCATGCTCGTGTTGGACGAGGCGGACGAGATGCTGCGCATGGGCTTCGCCGAGGACGTCGAGACGATCGCGTCGAGCGTGCCCGATGACCGCCTGACGGCGCTGTTTAGCGCCACGATGCCCGCCGCCATTGAGAAGGTGGCGCGCGAGCACCTCAAGGATCCCGTCAAGGTCGCCGTCTCGACGGAATCGTCGACGGTCGACACGATTCACCAGACCTACGCGGTCGTGCCCTACAAGCACAAGATCGGCGCGCTGTCGCGCGTCCTGGCCACGCGGGCCCAGCACATCGCGGCGGGGCAGGAGGAGGCCGACGCGGCCATCGTCTTCGTGCGCACCCGCGCTGATGTCGAAGAGGTGTCCCTTGAGCTGTCGGGCCGCGGCTTCCGAGCTGCAGGCATCTCCGGCGACGTCGCTCAGACTGAGCGCGAGCGCATGGTCGAGCGCCTGAAGAACGGCTCTCTCGACGTGCTGGTCGCCACCGATGTCGCGGCGCGCGGCCTGGACGTGGAGCGCATCTCCCTGGTCGTCAACTTCGACGTGCCCCGCGAGCCGGAGGCCTACGTGCACCGCATCGGCCGCACCGGCCGCGCCGGGCGCGAGGGCCGCGCCCTCACCTTCTTCACCCCGCGCGAGCACGGCCGCCTGCGTCGCATTGAAAAGCTGACGGGAACCGAGATGGAAGAGGTCGAGATCCCCTCGCCCGCCGCCGTCTCTGAGTTCCGGGCTCGCCGCCTGCTCGAGGGACTGGGCGCACGAATCGAGCGCGGCCGCCTCGACATGTACAAGGGTCTGCTGGCCGACATGGGCGAGGAAGTGAGCGTCGAGGACATCGCCGCCGCGCTCATGGCCACGGCGGTCGGCGACGAGGGCCCCGCGCCCCGCCGCGAGAAGGACCGCCGCGGAAATGGCAAGATCCGCCGCGAGGAGCGCCTGGACGAGTCCGGCGAATTCGTCGGCGCATCCTTCGAGGCGGGACGCGATAAGGACCGCCCGCTCAAGGGTGGTGCCAACGGCTCTCGCCGCCGTGGCGGCGGCCGCACGGCCCCCGGCTCCGGCACCCGCTACCGCATCGAGGTCGGTAAGAAGGACCGTGTCAAGCCCGGCTCGATCGTCGGCGCGATCGCGGGCGAGGGCGGTATCGACGGCCGCGACATCGGCAACATCGAGATCTATCCGACCTTCTCCCTCGTCGATATCACGGCGGATCTGTCGGGCGAGCAGCTGTCGCGTATCTCCAAGGGCTACGTGTCCGGTCGTCAGCTGCGTATCCGTGTGGACGAGGGGCCGGGCGCGCGCGGGGAGCGAGACGGCTTCGAGCGCCGCGAGCGTCGCGACTTCGAGCGCGACTACCGAGGCCGGGGCGGCTACGGTGATCGAGAGGGCCGCTTCGGGGACCGTGACGAGAAGCGTCCGCACCGCTTTGAAAAGGGCGACGGCTCGCGACCGCGCCGCTCGGTGCGCACCGAGCGCTGGGAGAAGGACATGAAGCGTGCCCGCCGAGATCGCGAGGGTGGCCGCGATGGCTGGGACCGCGACGGAGGCCGTGAGGGCGGACGTCGCCACTTCGGTAAGCGCCGCTACGAAGACTGAGCGCTAGCTCTCCCCACCGGTGGATCGTTCCGACGCGGGACGCAGCCGAGTCACGGCAAACACCGTGAGGATCGCGAGCGCAGCAGCAATCACCCAATAGGGAGCGTAGGCCGCCCCGCCCACCGTGGCGGTGGCGGCCCACGCGCTCATGGCCACGGACACGAGGGCGAGTTCGAGGGCAGGGCCTGCCGAATCAGCGACCTGCAGCCACGAGGCGACGCGCCCGTGCTTAGATTCAGGGGTGACCTCAAGGGCCATGACGGACAGGGGAGCGTGAACCAGTCCGACTCCGAGGCCGACGAGCAACCAACCGATGAGGGCCACCCACACGGGAATTGCGGGGACGAGGAGGGCCCCCACGGGGATCGCGCCGATAGCCATCAGTGTGCCGCCGATGACCGGGAGCCGGCGGCGCAGGTGTGGATCGTGAACGCGTGCCTGCCCGACCGCGCCAATCGACCAGGTGATCGACCCGAGGGTGACCCACCAGGCGGAGGATGCCTCGGACCAGCCGTGCACACGCTGGAGGATCAGCGGAATCATGACGGCGAGACCGACCTGTGAGGCCATCGCGCTCAGCCTTGCAAGGATCGCCGAGGGCATGCCGCGGCGGGAGTGGAAGGTTCCACGC
>QWCZ01000500.1_pt1 | contig 19171 bp, 13 predicted proteins | sample 1972651 | NCBI WGS metagenome assembly QWCZ01 (sample SAMN09866695, study PRJNA288562) | Human oral metagenome isolate pre1_saliva, whole genome shotgun sequencing... | isolation source: mouth | host: Homo sapiens | place: USA: California
TGGCCTGCTCCACCACTACCTACTACGAGAACATCATATTGTTCCATACGTACCTCCTCAAAAACACTTGTCTTATTTTGAACTATACCTCTTACATACGTTCTTAAATAAGGAACTATGTTTAACTGCATATATGACTGATATATGCATCAATCTATAGCCCTATTATATACGGTATTCCAAAGTGTTACAATTGTCACAGACAGCGTTAAAACCCCTATTTTTACAAGGGATTAGACGGTTTTGATAACGTTTTTCATAGGTTTTATTTAATTATATAACTATCTACTATTTTCAACACGATTCTCATCTTATTTATACTTATACAGTGTACTTTTATCTTTTCCCTAAATCCTCTTGTTATTACACAATTTTTTAGGTTATATAATTTTTTGTCATTATTAAAAGGTCATTTAAAAATTAATTCCCCTTAGGCTTTCTAAAATCCCTCATTTTTATTATATGATACTTTTTCTCATAAAATATTTTTCTTATTCATTATATTTATTTTGCATACTCTTAATTACTAAAAATCATGTTACAAGATATTGATTTTTATCATAGTTCAACTACAAGTTATATCTATTTTTTTCTATTTCCTTTCTCTGAAAGTATCCATTGCCAACTCTCTAAAACAGAAAAAAGACAACGGAATTTTCCATCGTCTTTATTTTGTAAAGTATCTTTTCCTCATTATGGTATGCATTTTTGACATGCTGAGGGCGTTGTGAAAAAGCGACTAGTATAGTATAATTTTAGAAGATGTTGTGTTAAAGTACTTCATCTCTATACAATATATTGATATTGAGTCCGTGTGAAAACATATCTATGCACTCTCATTTGCAGTTTGTAAATGGGAGTCCTTTTATGGTCAAGGCCTAATACCTCCGTTAGACGGATATGCTTTCACATATATTCAATATATGTGGATAATCTTAACAATGGATACAAGTATCCTACACTTTTAGAAAAGGGAGAACTTTCATGAGCATTATGATCAAGAAACGGGATGGCCATTACGAGCCATTGTCGGTAGAAAAAACGAAAAAAATGGTTGCCTTTGCTTGTTTAGGCCTAGATTCTTGTGATCCTATCGAACTAGAAATGGATTGTAAGTTACAATTCGTAGACGGTATGACTACAAAACAAATTCAACAAACTCTTGTTCAAACTGCCATCGAGAAAGTTATCCAAAAGGTAGACGATGGATTCGGCAATATGGTGAACCGCATGAACCAAGATTGGCAATTTGTGGCAGCTCGTCTTTACTTATTTGATTTGTACAAAGAAGCTGCTATCAACCGCAAATACAAAGCCTTTGGGTATGGTAACTTCACTAATTTAGTAAAAACCTTAGTCGCTGCTGGTCGTTATGCAGACTTCTTCTTAACACAATATACAGAAGCTGAATTAGAAGAACTAGGCGATTATATCAAGCCGAAACGTGACTACTTATTTAACTATGAAGGTATTAAGTTATTAGCCGACCGCTATCTAGTGAAAGGCTTCAATAAAGAAATTTACGAACTTCCCCAAGAGCGTTTCATGGCCATCGCTATGCATTTAGCTGTCATCGAAGGGGACAAAAAAGTCTACTACGCGAAAAAGTTCTATGATTTGATGAGCGAACTTAAAATGACCACTGCCACTCCAACATTGGCGAATGCTGGTACACCATTCCATCAATTGAGTTCTTGCTTCATTTCTGGTGTAGAAGATAATCTATGGTCCATTTACGATGTGAATGCGAAATTCTCCCGTGTGTCTAAGCATGGTGGCGCTCTTGGTATTTATCTTGGTAAAGTACGTGCCTTGAACTCTGACATTCGTGGCTATAAAAATTCTTCTGGCGGTGTCATCCCTTGGATTCGTTTATACAACGATACTGCCGTTGCGGTAGACCAGTTAGGAAAACGCAAAGGCGGTGCTACGGTAACACTTGACGTATGGCACAAAGATTTCTACGAATTTGTTGAACTTCGTACGAACAATGGTGACGATCGCCGTAAGGCACACGGCATTTTCCCGGCTCTATCTGTACCAGATATTTTCATGGAACGTGTTATCAACCGTGAACACTTCACTTTATTTGACCCACATGAAGTATCTCGTGTGATGGGCTTCCAATTAGAAGACTATTACGATGACGATACGAATAAAGCTTTCACGGAAAAATATTTAGCTTGTGAAGCTAGCCCAGATCTACACGGCATCGAAGTGAGTGCTTTGGATATGATGAAAAAAATCATGCGTTCTGCTGTAGAAACAGGTACGCCTTTCATCTTCTTCCGAGATACGACAAACCGTGCGAACCCTAATAAACATGCAGGCATGATTTATGCGTCCAACTTGTGTCATGAAATCGCACAAAACGTTGGTTTCACCGATTTAGATGAAGAAATTATCCAAGACGATGGATCCATCGTGACTCGCACAAAAGCAGGGGACATGGTGACATGTAATTTGAACTCCATCAACCTAGGTCAAACCTCTGATGAAGAATTGGAAGAAAATATCGCCTTACAAGTTCGTATGTTAGACAACGTTATTACTATCAACCAATTCCCGGTGCCTGAAACACGTGTAACGAGTGAAAAATACCGTGCTATCGGCCTTGGCACTAGTGGTTACCACCACTATTTGGTGAAACATAAAGTACAATGGGAAAGCGATGAGCATTTAGCTGTAGCTGACACATTGTTTGAAAATATTGCCTACGCTGCCATCAAGGCATCCATGGAATTGGCAAAAGAAAAAGGTGCTTACCCTGCTTTCAAAGGTTCGCAATGGGAAACGGGAGAATATTTTGAACGCCGTGGTTACACCTCTGAAAGATGGCAACAACTGCGAGCAGATGTGGCAAAATACGGTATCCGCAACGGTTACTTAATGGCTATCGCTCCTACAGGTAGTACCTCCAACATTGCTAACACCACAGCTGGTATTGACCCAATCTTCAAAAAATTCTTCATCGAAGAGAAAAAAGGTAGCTTTACACCAAAAACAGCACCTGATTTGAGCAACGAAACCATGTGGTTCTACAAAGAAGCCCACACGATTGATCAACAATGGTCCATCAAAGCGTGCGGTATTCGCCAACGCCATATCGACCAAGCACAGTCTTTCAACTTGTATATTACGCCACAAATGAAAGCGAAAGAAATTCTTGATTTATATGTGGAAGCGTATAAACAAGGCATTAAGACAATTTACTATATCCGTAACCAATCCTTAGAAATGGATGAATGCACTAGCTGTTCCTCCTAATCTTTGGTGGGTGTAAACCTGCTACATAAAAGAGCACGGCATGCTCCTCACAAACGGTATTTCATAATGTTTGTTCGGAGCACACCGTGCTCTTTTGGTATATTTCGAATTAGGCAAATTCCCCACCAAAGATGTAGTCGGAATAGCTTCGTTTCTTCGGAGGGACGTTTGTATTCTATACATAACTATGGTATACTTGACTTAGAAACAAGAAGAGTCTTCAACGTGTGGTGGCGTTAGGCTCATCTCAAAAACAGAAATGTGATTTGCCTAACGTGTATAAGTACTAGTAATACTTATCTTTACGTTAGGCTTTTCATTGTCTATTTTACAAGATCAATGATTTGAATTGCTAAGCTAATAATAGAAATGACTAAAGTAATCTTTTCATATTTTGTCATAGCAACCACCTCCTCCCATGGTAGGAAGAGATGAGCCCAACTTACGTTGATGACTCTTCTATGGTTTTATTATAGCACAAATATTTACGATATGTTGATATTTCAAAGATTTATATACATTATGGTTGATATGTATTTCGTTTATCATCGAAACTACACTAATATCCTATAACGATTTCAAGTATAGTCGAAACGATATATATAAGTCCTAACGATTTCGAGTGTAGTCGAAATCGTTATAGGAATACATATATATTTCGAGTATAATCGAATCCTAGCGTTTACCATACAAAATATAGGCTCTCCCGTTTCGGCAACTAGTATTAAAAAGTATTTGAAAAATGAGCACCGGGATGTTTCCATTGATACCATCCTAAATTATTTAGACTATTGTCAGCAAGCTTTCATCCTGAAAAAAGTACCTAGGTTTGATACGGTCGGTAAAAAGAATCTTAAAATCGACGAAAAATATTACCTTACGGATCATGGATTTCGGGCTGCCAAAGGGTATTCTAATACGAAAGATATTGAAAGAACCCTGGAAAATATCGTATATATTGAGCTAATTTCCAGAGGATATACCGTACAAATCGGTAAAGTAAAAGATATGGAAATCGACTTTATCGCCACTAAAGATAAAGAACGACTATACTTTCAAGTGTCCTATCTCATGGAAACAGAAGCCACACGACAACGTGAGTTTGGCGTCTATGCGCATGTACAAGATAATTACCCTAAATTTGTTCTCTCCATGGATACCGTTGACTTTAGCCAGGATGGAATCATTCACAAACATGTCATAGATTTTTTGTTGGAAAACAGTCTATATATATGATACAGTATAGGTTCTTCGTACATTAAGGAGATAATTAATTTGAAACTGTCATACGCTTATTTAGATGATTTTCTAGTCAGAATGGCACATCATAGTACAGCCATTGAAGGTAATACACTGACACAATATGAAACTAAAAGTATTTTATTAGATGGTATCATTCCTAAAGTAATGAATGAGCGCGAATTTTATGAAGTAAAAAATTACAAGAAATATATGGCTTTTTTGAAAGATAATTATCATAATGAGATTACTATTAGTTTAATAAAGGATACTCACAGCTATTTACTACAAGATATTAGAGATGATGCAGGAGCATTTAAAACAATTCATAACATAATATTAGGAGCCGATTTTATTCCCACAGAGCCTTATTTAGTGCAATCAGAATTAAAAAACTGGTGTGACACTTTAGGGTATAGATTAAAAATTTCAAATACGATTGAAGAAAAAATAGAAGTGATTATGGACCAGCATTTGCGATTTGAACGAATACACCCATTCTCTGATGGAAATGGAAGAACTGGCAGAGCCTTAATCGTTCATTCTTGTCTACAACAAGGGATTGCCCCTATTATTATTAATAAAAGTGATAGACAACTATATATGAATTTATTATCTGACTTAGATATAAAAGGATTAACCCGTATGGGAATACAATTGTCAAAAGAAGAAAATACTAGAATGAAGATTATTAACAATGCTGAATCTGCGTTATAAAAAAGCACAGGGCTCGTGTCCCTGTGTTTTTTATATGCCTTAATTTTCTGCTATTATACCGTTGTGCTCCCATTGTTCTACTAATTCTTGAGCCTGTTCTTCAGTAATAACCTCTATTCCATTCATCTGATAATTTAAAGTAAATGATGCTAATTTTAATTTCTCAACATCAGTAAATTCTAATAAATCATTTTTATTTAGTTTCTTAATTCCATTATAAATTTCATCTTTAGAAATATATTTTTCATATTCACTGACCTCAAGTCGCCATCCTCCACCACTAGTACCCTCCCACCTTGTTGCAAGCGTACAAACAAGTTTGAGCATATTTATATTATTTTCAGCAACCTGATTAAAATACTCTAAGGCAGCCTCTTCATTTAACTTTTCCCACAATTTAAAAACGACATTAAAGCACTCTATATTTGAAATCACTTCTGTTCCAATAACTGCATTGATATTTAGTACATATATTTTTTCTAACTCTTGTAAATGCTCTAAGGTTATAAGCGATTTATCCTCCACATTCTCTTGTCTTGTTTCATAAAGTAATTTAATTCTACATAAGATAATAGCTATTGCACCTATACGATTTTTATCCATCTCTTTTAACATAGAATACAAAAGTTCAAATCGTTCTTGCTCACTCTTAATTCTATGTAAAAGAACTTCTAATAACTCAACAGCTTTTTCATATGCAGTTCTTGTAAATATACCTGCACTAATTTCACCTTTGAAATTCCATTGAGAAGAAAGTATCACAGAGACTATTAAACTTATTCGCTCATAAGGAATATCATCAGTTAGAGACTGTACTTCTTCTAAAAAATAAACAATCTTTCCTTCTTGATTAACTTCTTCAATAATCGCACCTAACTCTTCCTCATTAAATGTAAAAAGGCAATCTTTGATTATACACCTAGAGACTTCTACGCTATCCAAATCATGTCTAAAGTATATATCAAACTTTTCAGCATCACAGATTCTCATTTTCTTTTTATTATCTGCATTGGATTGATAAATACCTTGATATTCATTAATCTCTTTTGCAAAACAGGAAACATCGTTGAAACACACTGTATAGATTTCTCCGGGGAAATGCTCATCTCTTTAAATTCATCGTAATATCTATTTCGATATTCTATAGCGCCTTCATTAGTTTTAAAAAATTTATAGTTATTACTATTACAAAGAACATCTTTGTTATTATAAATCCATTTATATAACTTTGGCTCTAAGACTTCAAGCGTCGTAATTCCAATCATATCCTCAACACTTACCTCTTGATACAATGCCCGATATTTAAATTTAAAAATATTAGTTAATCGATTGATATCTCTAAGGTTATCAATATATGGACTTACACAATTAACAAAGACCCTTCCCCAGTAGCTATCATCTATGATTGTATCATTAGATGTGTCATCAATAATTTTATCTAGCTGATTAAATAAATACTTGTGCACCTTACTTTTACTAATTTTGGGAATCTCAAATGGAATTTGAATAATCTTTTCTAAGTATTCATGTCCGTCTATATTATGGATTTCTTGTAACGCTCTACAAACGATCTCTCTATCCATAGACAATATATACACTATATTAGGAAAATTACCTACTTGTTTTGCTAAATGGAAGATATCTCTAATTTGTGAATTAGTTAGACGATCAATATCATCAATTACAACAATGAGTTTCTGGTCAATATCTCTCAATGTATTTTCGAGTTGCTCTTTCCTTGACGCTAAATTAGGAACTTCCATAAGATCAGCGCCTTTTGCCTTAGCAATAGGCTTTAATATATTCGCAACACTGCCCCCTAGTGGTAATACCCATGATAAAACATCCAAACAATCTGCATAATCCTTTAACACTTTTCCTATTTTCTCTTTAACTGTATCATTTTCTGGAATATCTAAACTATAGATTAAACTACGAAAAAATAAACTAATCAAACTATTCATATCTGAATAATTCTAAGGGGAAAACTTCATAATTACTGGTTTCTTTTCATCATCTCTTCCAAGCTTTTTAACCTCGTTCATCGTCATATTAAGTACAGATGTTTTCCCAGACCCTCATTCCCCAAATAAGCCTATTACTAATCCATCGCTAGCATCACATTCATACAATGCCTTTGCTAACTGCTTCGAGAAAAATGACCTTCCTAACAAATCTTCCTCGTCTGTTTTGATTGGTTTATCTGCATTATAGTTCATATAATTCTTCTCCTATCTTCTATATACTTAAAATTTTGTTACTTCATTTTAGGTTCTTCTAATTTTATCTTTTTCCTACCAATACAAAATATAGCTCATTCCAACACGTCACTCTCGTATATATTTCGACATCTTTCTCTTACTCTCCTATATAGATTTACTCAACTTTTCTGATAAGCCAAAATACATCGTAAAAGGGTATTCTTTATACAATGCGTATATAAAAAACACAGGGCAAAACACCCTGTGCTTTTATTTTCTATATTTTTAACACCAATCACAAACTATGTATCTAAGTAGTTCATTAGATTCTCTATATTACGACCTCCGTAAAAAATACGTGCTATGGAAACGACATGCATTATATCATCCACACAATAAAAAACTACATACTTATCAATAGGAATCTTGTACATCCTTTTCGATTTCCAAGGCTCCTCATTAACTAGCATATGTCTCATCGGAAATATATCTAGAGAAGCAATCATTTTTCTGATTCGCAATATTTGATGTTCTGCTGCTATAGGAGATAGTAATGTATAACGAATATATTCATATATATCCCTTAAATCTTCTAATGCCATAGTGGAATAAGTCAATGTATAATGAGTACTCATATCCCATATTCCTTCGCCAGCAACGCATCTACTTCATCTACACTATAACATTTATCATTCTTTAACGAATCTATTCCTTTTTGCAATTCTGCATCTAGTTCTTCTTTCGATAATGTATTTAAAGATATTGGTCGTTTACGGTTCGGCAATCGAAGCTCAAAGGGTATCCCATTTTGCAATACAATTTGGCTATATAACATTTGTATTGCACTGGACGGAGAAATCCCAAGTTGCCCTAAAATATGCTCTGCATTCTCTTTTAATGTAGAATCAATTCTGGCATATACTGCATTTGTATTCGCCATATATATCACACTCCTTTCTTTTCTCCATCATACACCATAAGGATTGCATGTGCAAGCAATTGCAAGTATATGGCACCAAATATTATGTACTCACCAACAACTGGAACTAAAATCACAGGTGTAGAAAAGAAAAGTAATGGATGGTTACAAGCAATTAAACATGGTGGACGCAGGATTCTTTAGTATCAAGGAACCCTCTTTTAAAGTTAAGCAATTATTTTTCCAACAAAAACTTGACACCGTCTAAATATAACTTTCCTCTTCCTATATCTCTACTATCATGCTATAATAAAGGCGTACTAAATTAACAGGAAACGTATTCTAGCGTAGGGTACACAAAAAAGCACAGGACTGGTACTCCTGTGCTTTTTGCTTGTTATCCGATAAAATAACAATAGGCCAGCCACTATTTACTGTTACTATCTAGCCATTTGCAAATGAAATAACTAATTACATTTGCCATGATAGAAACAATTAACAGGATAACTAAATCAAGCATAAGGTACACCTCCTTCCTGTCACGGAATCGGTATAGTGACACTTTTAGTATAACATAAATATTATGATGTTTATTCGTATTTTCTGCCAATATACTAGATAGAAAAATTTGAAACTTTTATCCCTGTTTAGTATAATAAAAATAATCCCTAAGAGGGCAAAATGTATATTATATAATTGTATTAGTGAATGTCATCTCCTATGTTGACTTTCACCTAGACACATAGGAGATATCTCATGAAAAAGAAACTGATTTTTAATGAACATGGCGACCGTGGCACGCAAAGTATGGTGGGCGGTAATACGACGAATTTACGGGAATGGAATCGTATTAAGTACGATTGGGCGAACACATTGTATCGCACGATGCTGAACAATTTCTGGATTCCTGAAGAAATTTCTTTGAACGAAGATATTAAGCAATTCCCTTATTTAACGGATAGCGAACGCCGTGCCTTCGACAAAATTATTTCTTTCTTAAATTTCTTGGACTCCATTCAAAGCGAGAACTTGCCAAACTTGAGCCGTTATATTACGGCATCTGAGGTGGCTTCTTTATTGAACATCCAAGCCTTCCAAGAAGAAATTCACGCCCAATCCTATTCTTACATTTTGGATACAGTAACGAACCCAATTACTCGTGACCGCATTTATGATGAGTGGCGTACAGATGAACATTTACTAGCTCGTAACCGCTTCATTGCTGACATTTACCAACGCTTTAGCGATGAACCATCAGAGCACAATTTGATTCGTACTATCATGGCAAACTACATTTTAGAAGGCATCTATTTCTACTCCGGATTTAGCTTCTTCTACACATTGGCTCGCCAAGGTAAAATGACCGCAACTTCCACGATCTTTAAATACATCAATCGCGATGAAGTGACTCACTTAGTATTGTTCCAAAACATTATCCGTGAACTTCGCATCGAACGTCCTGAACTATTCACTCCTGAATTAGAAGCTGAGTTAACACAAATGCTTCGTGAAGGTACAGAAAATGAAATCGCTTGGGGTCAATACATTACAGATGACAAAATCCTTGGCATCAACAACACTTTGATCGAGCGCTATATCAAATACTTAGCAAACCAACGTGCTGATTCCATCGGCTTGCAACCGTTATATCCAGACATCAAGGAAAACCCTATGGCTTGGATTGAAAGTTTCTCCAACTTGAACAGCACGAAAACTGACTTCTTCGAGGCAAAAGTTACGAACTATACAAAAGCAGCAGCATTTGATTTTGATGATTTAGAATAAGAATGCCTATAAGATTATATACATAAAAGCTACACGTAGATATATTCTACTGTGTAGCTTTTTGTTTTCTCGATTGGTATGTAATTTAAAGAGCTTTATGATTTAACTATCCTAGATTGTAACTAATGATAGATATATCATATTAATTTAAAATAGGAACGAAAGTTAGCACTAGCTATACATAACTAGTGCTAATTTTCTTATATCAGGCTACTAAGGTAACATGATTAGTATTTCCAATTAATGCTTCCTCCGAGAGTTGCCCCACGTTTTTGACCGAACCAGCCTTCAACATTAAGCGTAGCACTGAAAGCATCTTTATTGCTACCATATGTATAGCCCGCTTCTACAAGACCACTGGAACCTCCTAAAGAAGGAGCCAATGTACTTAAACCTTTAACAGTTGCATGCGCCTCGCCAGAAAGTTCACGTTCATAAGCAACACCTAAATACCATGTATTATGATTGCTCATGTGTTTAGAAACTTTGTATCCTAAGCGTGTACGAACACTATTCACACTGTCAAATGCATATGTTTCACCTAGCCCTTTACCTGTAAGAGTAGCATTCGCCTCTCCTTGATGGCTATAGAACACATTAGCATATACATTACCTTCTAAATGATTACCATAAGACACTACTTTTCCAAGTCCTAAATGTGCACCATAGTAGCTGTTATGCGCATCATAAGAAGCATGAACATTGCTAGAAGCTGTTACTAACTCATTACTTTCATAGGTATAATTCGTACGTCCACCACGTACACTAGATTCTACATATACTCCATTATCAAGGGTTGTTTTTGCATACATACCAACACCGTAGTATTTCGCATTTCCTTCTGCACGAAGACCAGAATCCAAATGACTATCATAACGAGCCCAACCCATTTCTAAGAATGGTCCCCAGTACGTTCTTCCTGACTGTTTAGATAAACCTAAAACAACATGGGATCCTTTAATATTTGCATAAGATCCTGTTTCCAGTTTCATGCGGTCATGGTTAATCCCTGCAATGATTGGTGAAGTTTCACCAGTATGATTTGCAAATGCTTTAGTAATGCTATCTTGTCCATTGTTAATAAAGCCAGAAACAGCTGTTCTAGTTTCCACTAAAGATTTAGTTTGTGGCAATACTTTTACAGGAACGTTACCTGTGCTTGGTGTTACTGGCGTTACTGGTTTTGTTGTATCACCTGTAGATGGTTTTGCTGTATCATCTGTAGATGGTTTTGTTGCATCTCCTGTAGATGGTTTTTCTGGAGTCGGAGTTTCCTCAGAAGCAGCTTTCACTACTGCAACAACAGATTTGTTATCATCTCCTGCTTTAGCAGTGATATCATAGCTTAAGGATACACCTTGTTGCAACTTGCCATATTGAACACCTGTTGTATTCACACCATTGCTATTATAGATAAGATTAATGCTATCTCCATTATGTAATACTGGAGCTGCGCCAGATACACCTACATTAATTTTGGTGTTAGATACATCTGTACCATGTGGATCAGTTACTGTAAGGATACTATCTCCATTCACAGCATTTTCAGGTAAATCAAAGTTATAGTTTTCAAAGTTTGCTAAATGAGATAACGTAATTCCTTTTACTTTATTTACATTTAAAGTATTACCAGATTTGATATCACCAGTAGAGCCGTCTAGGATATAATGACCGCCCCAAATACCAACTTGTTTGTTAGCAAATGGTTCTGCTTTATTAATATCTACCGTATTACCTGTGGCTTCTACATCACTCATACCGCCGATGATGTAGTAGTTACCTGGTTGATGGTAATATTTATATACCGTATTATCATTACCATCAGAATTTTCATCTGTATAAATACCATTCGCATCTATACCATTGATATTATGGTTAGATTGTTCATTTTTAACCTTGAATATCCCAATGCCTTTAATCGCACCATCATTAATAATTACTTTATTTTTATTCGCTTTATTAGTAGCAGAGAATCCACCAACGATTTGTCCTACAGTAGGATCCTCTTTTCCTTCTGCTTGAGGTTTTGGGTTTAATTTATCACCTAATTGAACTAGGTTCCCTTCAACTTCTTTTGACCGTAATTCAGAACGTTTTCCCTGGAATATAGCCTTATCTTCATCAAGAACTGTTGCTTTAGCTCCAGTGGCCATAATTACAGAGCCACCTAAAAGTATAACTTTATTGTTTTTAAGCACACCTTTAGCGTTTTTATTAACTGACATAGCACCATAAAGTGCATCAGCTTTAGGGTCACCAATACTCAAAACTTCGTTATCAATAGCATCCCCTGTCGGTTCACTATCAGATTCATCATCTGCTGATTTTATTAAGGCTGCCCCGATAACATCTCCTGTTAGCATTCCTTCAGTGCGAATAACAACTTGATTTTTTATCGCATTACCGCTACCAGTGACTAAGGCAGCGCCAGAAGCTTCATTGTAGGATGAGTCAAACATTTCCAGCACATTACCAATTGCATGACCAGATCCGTCAACATTAGCCGTAAACACTTCTGCACTAGTACCATGGAACACCTCTTCAGAATCAAGATAATTACTACCACCACCTTGTAAAGCTAAATAGTTATTCTTAGCACTATTACCGCCACGTGCCTTTACAAATTCAGGGCCCCAACTTTCAACTCTTTTTGCAGGATGATCTGTGTCAAATTCATGTATTGGGTTCACACTAATACTACCAGCCCCATTTTCAGGACGTTCATACTTCGTTTCTTCCCCACGAGATTGGATGCGACTTCCGATGTCGTTTGTTGTAAATACCATTTTTCCATTAGCATCTCTATACGCAGTAGTCGCATTTAATGTAATTGGTTGAGAGGTACTAGTAGCAGTATTTACTAAGTAACTAGTATAGGATGACAAGCTATTAGTTGTAACCTCATCTATGCTAGTTGTCGCTGGACGACCACTTGTATTTTTACCTACTACAGCAACAACAGATTTTTTATCATCCCCTGCTTTAGCAGTGATATCATAGCTTAAAGATACGCCTTGTTGTAACTTACCATATTGAACACCTGTTGTATTCACACCATTTCTATTATAGATAAGATTGATACTATCTCCATTATGTAATACTGGAGCTGCGCCAGATACACCTACATTAATTTTGGTGTTAGACACATCTGTACCATGTGAATCTGTTACTGTAAGAATCGTATCTCCATTTACAGTATTTGCAGGTAAATCAAAGTTATAGTTTTCAAAGTTTGCCAAATGCGATAAAGTAATTCCTTTTACTTTATTTACATTCAAAGTATTACCAGATTTAATATCACCAGTAGAGCCGTCTAGGATATAATGCCCTCCCCAAATACCAACTTGTTTGTTAGCAAATGGTTCTGCTTTATTAATATCCACAGTATTACCTGTGGCTTCCACATCACTCATACCACCGATAATATAGTAGTTACCTGGTTGGCGGAAATATTTATAGACTGTGTTATCATCACCATAAGGAACTTCATCCGTATAAATACCGTTTGTATCTACACCATTAACATTATGTTTAGATTGTTCATTTTTTACTTTGAACATACCTAGACCACCGATGGATCCTTCACCGATAATCACAGTATTTTTATTAGCTTTATTAGTTGCAGAAAAACCACCTACGATTTGACCTACTGTAGCTGGAGCTCTTCCATCAGCTTGCCATTTATCATCTGGATTAAACCCTAATTGAACTCGGTTTCCAATAACTTCCTTGGATTTCTCTGTTGATGGTTTTCCTTGGAAAAATGATTCTTCTTCATCTCGAGTAGTAGCATAAGCACCAAATGCTGTGACTACTTTGCCTGCGCCTAAGGTAACTAAATTATTTTTTAAAGAACCTGTTGCAGGAAAAGTATTATAAGCTCTAGCTCCATAAATAATATCAATATCTTTACCACCAGCTACGAAGACATCATTATCAATGGCGCTGCCATCTCCATTATTGATTTCAGCACCTATGACATCTCGCAACCGTCCTACATCACGTAGAATGACACGATTTTGTATTGCATTTGTAGCACCATTTACAGCTGCAATTTCACTCAAATTATCACCACTGAACATTTCTAAAACATTCAGTCTAGCATTGCCATTCCCACCCATAGGATAATTAACGGTATATACATTCTCAGTCGTTCCATTTTGTAGTGCTACATAATTAAACTCAGCATCTTTATTGGAATCATTGGAATCACTCGCATCTGGCCCCCAAGTTAATTTATAATAAGGGGAATTCATCGATTGTCGTAGCACTGGATTGACACTCATGGCTCCATCGGCATCATTATGGTTTGGTCGTGTATATCGTGTCACTGCCCCACGAGATTCAAAGCGATCCTCAATGTTAGTAGATTTAAATGCATGCTTACCATCATAATCTTCATAAGGATCAGTCTCACTTAATTTAGCAAGTTGCATAGTATTCGCTTTACCATCCACAATATACGTAATTGGTTCTCTTGGATTCGTAATGTAAGAGTCATAATTATGTGCCATGGCAGGTGTTAACAATACGCTCCCAGCTATAGCAGATAAAATGATATAACGAAGTCGTTTTTTTCTCATTATAAAATCTCCCTTTCTGACATTCATTATAAAAAGATATCATTTCTTCATGATATCTTCATAATAGCAAATGTCCCCCCCCCGTCAACATTTTTAACGTTTTGTATGCATAAAATACACATGCAAAAAGGTCTTCTTTATAAACTTAGATTCTATCAACCTAATTCAAAAGAAGACCTTATAAAAATGCTAAATACTATTTAACTATAACTATGCAGACCATATTTAGTTATTGATACTATATCCATTTTACGCTTTCACCAACGCCCGATGGATCAATCCAATCACGAATCCAACGCCGCCGAATACAAGCCAGTCCATACCGATGCCATGCATTGGTACTTGTGTTGCAAAGAATTGTCCTAGACCGCCTAAGTCTACGCTCGCTGTTTCTAAGCCAGATACAAGTGCTGTAATGAAGGTTGCCCCTACTGTCCAAGCATATACGCATTGGCGACCGTTGAACAACGGATGTAAGAATGCCAATACAATCAATGCGATGGATAATGGGTACAGGAACATTAACACAGGAATGGCTGCGGTAATGATAGTTTTCAATCCAAACATGCCTACGCCAAAAGAAATCAATACGAATAGCACAGCATAGGCTTTATAGGATAAGCCACCAAATTGTGTGCTAAAGTACTGTGCACAAGAGGTAACAAGACCAATACTTGTAGTCAAGCACGCCAACAATACGATGACTGCCAAGATCATAGCCCCTAAATCACCGAACAACAAACGAGCAGATTCTGCCAATACAGGCGCCCCTGTATCTAAGATGCCTAACTGTTCTACGCTGGTAGCACCCAAGCTAGCAATGAAGATGTACACCACGCCTAAACAACCTACGGCGATTAAACCCGCTTTCATAGTGGCACGTGTAATCTCATCACGTGTTTGTGCCCCTGAAAGTGTGACAAATTCGATAACCAAAATACCAAATACGAAGGACGCTAATGCATCTAATGTATTATATCCATCTAAGAAACCTTGTAGGAATGCGGTACCGCTAGTAGCGTACGCCTCCGTTGGTGTGCCGTAGCCGCCTAATGGAGTAATTAAGGATTTAATGATCAACACTACGATTGTCAGTAGCAAGGCTGGTGTTAAAATTTTACCAATGCGATTCACCAATTTTTGCGGATTAATGGAGAGCCATAATGTGACTACGAAGAATACCACAAGGAACAAGGATAGTGCTGTATCTGAAGCAGCGCCGCCCAAGAATGGTTTTACTGCAATTTCATAGGATACTGTGCCCGTACGAGGAATCGCAAAGGCAGGGCCAATGGATAAGTATAATGCCAATGTAAATAGGACCCCAAATACTGGATGCACACGGCTTGCTAAACTTTGTACGTTACGGCTGCCGGAGTATCCCATAGCCATAACCCCTAATAAAGGTAAACCTACACCAGTTACGATAAACCCTAAGATGGCCCACCACACATTCGTACCTGCATGTTGACCTAAAGTAGCAGGAAAGATTAAGTTACCTGCCCCAAAGAATAAAGCGAACAGCATCAGGCCAATAGCAATATAGGCTCGCCCCGATAGTTGAGTATGATCTGACATAATATCTCCTTTCAAATACATCCCATAATAACAAATATACACTGTATAAAAACACTTCTTATGCTTATTTTTTTATTATATCTAATTATAAGTAAAATAAAAAGCCATTTTCTTTACAGAAAACGGCTTTTTCTATACCAATTATGCATATAACCATGACTTATATTTGATAGGCCATGACTACTTATAAACTATAACCCCTACTCCAGCTATATCTCACAGGGCTCCACATTTACTTTCACATCATAAAAGGTGCTACCCCAACCATAATCGGTTGGCCGTGAGGCAGTTAATACATTCATTGTATGCTCTGTATCATGGGACTGCGATTGCCACCACACACCACTGCTCACAATAGTCCCCTTTGGCACCGCATCATCAATGACTAAGGCAATCCGCAAGGAACCACGCTCATTGTATAACCGCACAAATTGACTATGCAATACCCCTTTGCCCTCTGCATCCTCTGGATGCATACGAGCAACCATCTTTGGTGCATCTTCTTGTAGCTCACAAAAAGACGAATCTAGTATGCGTGGATCGGCACCATTAATGAGAAAAAACTCCGCTATATCTCCATGAGCCTCACCATACACTGGATATGGCTCACGCTCTAAGGGGTTGTAAAGTTCAATCTTACCTGACGGTGTACCGAACTCTAACTTATATGTATCAGATAGATCCATTTCCACCAGTTCCCCTGCCAAGATTCTATCTTGCACATCTGTTGGAATCGATGCATGGCGCACAATATCTTCAATCATCTCCCATTCCGACATAGTAAATACAGGGTCCTCAATGCCCATCTCTCTGGCAATACTACAAATGGTGTCCCAATTAGATCGACTTTCACCTACAGGAGGTATGGCTTGATAACCACAACCGATGGTGTAATGTCCATAAGAATTATAGATATCATTGTGCTCTACGGAGGTCGTTGCCGGGAGCACAATGTCCGCATATTTCGCCGTATCCGTCATAAATCGTTCATGAACGACGGTAAACAAGTCCTCTCGTGCCAAACCTTTACGAACTACGCTTTGATCTGGCGATGTTACGGCAGGATTACTGGAATACACATACAAAGCCTTAATCGGTGGGTTGTCCGCCTCTGTTAACATCGGTCCTAAATGAATCATCGGGTTCAATCGGGTTTCTTTTCTTTGAAAGCGCTCCCAGCTAACACGCTTGCCTCCCACAAATTGACTCCCAGAGGTGCTCGACAAGAGTCCGCCCCCTGTCTGTAGGTACGCCCCCACCAAGGCAGGTAGTGCCACCACACATCGTACCGTATTCGCTCCGTTTCCATACCGTGAAAGTCCACTGCCTAAGCGAATAAATGGCGCCGTTGCCTGTCCATAGGCGCGAGCAAACTGGATAATCCGTTCCTCTGGTACACCTGTTATTTGAGACACTTTCCATGGTGGATACTGCGAAATGACAGTATCACGGAATCCTTCATAGCCTTGTACATACTGATGAATAAACTCCTCATGTACTAATCCTTCTTCCACAAGCACATGGGCCACACCCAATGCAAAAGCGCCGTCCGTACCAGGTCGCAAAATAATCAATTCATCTGCTAATTTCGCTGTCTCCGTATAGTACGTGTCAATCACCCAAAGTTTGGCACCTCGTTGGCGAGCTATAGTCACATCATGTAGAACATGTACATCCGTAGCCACTGCATTGAGGCTCCACAGCACCACACAATCACTGTGTTGTATATCTTGTGGACGATTCCCTAGGGTATTCCCCATAAGACTAGCCCAACCATAACGTTTGGCAGGGGAGCAAATCCCCTTATCTTGACGGGTGGCACCAAGTATGGCAAAGAGCGGATCACCTGCACTTTTTTGCAAAATCCCCATGGTTCCTGCATAGGAATAGGGCATAATACTTTCAGAACCGCAGGTATCGATACAGTGCTGAAACTGCTGAGCAATTTTCTCTAGTGCTTCGTCCCACGTGATAGGTGTAAATTGACCGCTTCCCTTAGGCCCTGTACGGCGCAAAGGCATCGTCAATCGCCGAGGGTGGTGGACTGTTCGTTCGTAATGTTGCATTTTCTGACACAAAGTTCCTCTTGTGAAACTGTGCGTTGTTAGGCCCTGTACCCGTTGTAACTGGTCTCCCTCAATGGTCAAGACCAATCCACAGGCATCTGGGCAATCGTAGGGACATACTGATATCCGTGTGTGTATGGGCTTCGTCATCATTCATTCCTTATTAGTCATCATCAAAATCATCAAACAAGTCAAAGTCAACGTCAAAGTCGAAGTCAAAACTATCTCCAGAATCGTAATCATCAAAGCTATCGGCCTCTTGTTGCTCATATTCTAACTCATCTTCCATAATATCATTATAGTTGTTATGGAAAAATCGGTCCTGTTCCGTTTCGTTTGCATCCGGAGAATCATAGTCTTCATTAGAGTCCTCTGGCAATATATCCAATTGGCTATAATCGCGAATCGTCATTGCTTCATAAGGGTCCACCGGTCCACGGTGTTCTTCTGAATCTCCCACCTCTACCATATCCATAGCTCGGTTCAAATCCTTTGACGTCCCCTCTTGTTGCACCATGTCCAAGAACTCATCGGAACTCACTTCACTCACCAGCGTATCCATGTCTTCAACCACTGATGGATCCTTCTGTGGTTCTATGGTTTGTAATTGCCCTCGTCGTAAAAATCGATTCATCCTCTATCGCCCCTTTCTCAACCTCTCTTGTATTACTTGTATTGTATCACCTGGCAATGAAGTTTTACAATACATCGTTATTATCGGGTTATAGGACAAAATGAGTTGGTAGACTAATCCCAGTTTTTTGTCAAAGACATGTCATAATTATGTAGATCACTCCAGACAATTGCATCTCCCCA
>QWCZ01000501.1_pt1 | contig 19137 bp, 36 predicted proteins | sample 1972651 | NCBI WGS metagenome assembly QWCZ01 (sample SAMN09866695, study PRJNA288562) | Human oral metagenome isolate pre1_saliva, whole genome shotgun sequencing... | isolation source: mouth | host: Homo sapiens | place: USA: California
CTTTGAATTTTATCTTTTTGTCCATGCTTTTTTAAATTAAAAAGCCCCACATCTCTGCGAGGCTTTTGGTAGCAAATTAATAATAAATAATAACTATGAAAAGAATTTATGTTAGTCTTCCTCCTGTGGCATTACTACTTCTACCTGAATAGAAGAAGGTATAGTGTTTATCTTATCACCTGCTGTTGTAAGGTCTTTCTTGTCTGTAAGCCCCAAATCCCTCGCTATAATGTTGGCATTAAAGAACCCTGCTACTGCTCCCTCAAACTTATTGCAGTAGATTATTTGTTCTATCTGTGTAATAACCTCGGAAAAATCTTGATTAGGTTTATCTTTCAAATCATCTTTAAGGTCGTTAAAATACTTGGTATTTACGCCTGAAAAAGCACAAAGCCCTTGTAATGTGTAAGGTCTATTGATTGGCACCTCAATAATTGTTCCTGATAGTGAGCCTCCTCTTACAGCCTCTGACTTCATTAGTGGATTGTCATCGCACCACTTAAAGTACTCGCATGCTGTTTCCCACAACTCTTGAGCCGAGCCGAACCTTCTATTTCTTCCGTGCTTCTTGCGTAGTTCCCAATATTGATTTCCTTTTGGCGCTGACATTGTGTTTTTGTTTTTAATTTAAGTGTCTATCTATTAAGTTTTTCGCTTCATCAAAGCTGTAGCATACAGCCGTATTCCAATTATTATTGCTCAACATGGTTAAGACTTCTAACTGGTTTTTAGTTGGTTTATTCGGCTTGATTTTAAGCTCTATCGCTAAACCTAAATAAGTCTTATTTGGCTTGAATATTAAAATATCAGGCATTCCTGCTCTTACGCCCAGCCTTTTGAGTTTCGCCCCCTGTTGTATACTGGTCTTTCTTTCGTTAGCGATATGACAGAACAGCACATTGGGATATTGCAGTCTTAAATAACTGGCTACACTCAACAGCAAACAATCTTCCTTATTCATCCTCACAAATATAGTATATTTTCTTATTTAGAACAAATAAAAATAAGAATAAAAAAGCCCTGCTGGTGCAGGGTGGGAGGTTAATATAATTTTTCAAAAATTCTTTCTGAAATCTGTTCTTCATTTTTCAAAACCAGTTGGTCTTGTTGTAATTTTCAGGAAAAAGAAATAGCGAAGTTTATACCTCGCTATTTTTTGCTAATTCTCGGTTAAGATACCAAATAGCCTTTTCCAAGTCTTCCCTAAACTTTGCTGGGTCTTTCTTTCCTGCTCGGCTGATGTATTTCACAGCGTTGCCTAAATTAAAGTTGAGGTTTTGGTCTTCTATAAAATCTATTACTTCAATCCTCCCAGTGTTGTAATGACTGGGGTGATTTACTTTTTCTTCTTCAAATGCTGAATCGTTCATGATTTACTTTTTAATCTCCTCTTGTTATTTTAAAAAATTCATGTATAAAATATGACATATCCAAATATGCCATTATAGGCTGCCAATATTTGTATTGATTAAACCTTGCTACATAAAAATATTCTGACTCCATTCCTCTTATGCCTTTCTGTAATAAACTCTCATCGTCTAAGTCTTCATATCCTAATTCAGAAATAAGATGGATAACTTCTTCATTTTCTTTTTCACTCCATCGAACAAGATTTTTAAAATTAGAGGGTTGAGAAATAACTTTAAATTTCATAAATGTTACTTGCTCCGAATATATGATTTCCACTTCAAAGAAATGTCCATCGGAATCAAATCTCCTCCCAAAATGGCCTATAAATACTTGAGCATAGTCACTCAAAACATTTGATTGATAAGAAAGATGTTCTTCACTTATTAAAAGGTCTGCATTTCTTGTTATTTTAGACAATAATTCCACCTGTTCATCCGTCAAAGGTTCGAACTCATCCCACTTATTATCTAAATAATCCACAAACTGACCTTTGTAATTCACATCTTTTAATTTACATATGCTACAATCTTCCTCACCATGGTCATTAAATTTTCCCCACTTTCCTACATACTCTTCATAGTTCACAGGCTTTTCTTGGGTAAATCCTTGCAGAGTGTATTCCGTGAAAGAAAGCATTTTTATTGCTAAATACTTTGTAAAATGTTCAAGTTTTTCGCTTGACTCAAACTTTACAACGCAGACAGTGTAATTGTCATCTACTTCTTCCCAATTATCGCTGTATGTATGGATTATCTCCCCCCAGCCTTTGAGATAGTGAAAAACTCTATCTCCTTTTTCAAATGTTTGTTTTTTCATTTTCTATTACTATTAAAAACAGCATACTCAACTATATCTGAGTCGCATGTTATATATCTATTACCTAACTTCCATACCGAGTAGTATTCAGAGTAACTCCTTCTATCCTCTTTTACTACATCTACTAAAACACCCGTTCTTCTGACTTCTTCACATTTGGATATTTCCTTAGAAGCGAGGATTGTTATTAAATATAACACACCTCCAATTAAAGCAAAAACTAAAAACTTTCTCATATCTAAATATTTTCTTTGTAAATTTTAATTAACCTTTTTAATAATTCTTCTCTTGCTTCTTCATAGGTAGGATAAATGTTATTTCCCATATCTTTGCTTATTTAAATTCTTTAATTACATCCTCTACTTGGTTTAAAAAACGCTCAAAAGGGTATCCAGTGAAAACGCTTATATCTCTTTGAAACCTTATACTGTTCCTAATCATCCTCAAAGAAGACATCCTGCTATCTTCGTTCATCTTGTCTTCATCTACCACCACTTCCTCAATCTCCTCTTGTACATAGGTGCTAACAGACAACGAAAACTCGTTGTTCTCCACTTCTTCAAGGCTTACCACTCGGCTTATCTTTTTCTCATCATCGATAAACTCTATATCCGTAGTGGTTTTGTTTTTCTTCAAGACAAGGCAGATTGTAGCAATGTTCGTGTCTACAAAGGTTCCCCCTCCGATATGGATTACTTTCTCAATCCAGTTTTGCTCTATGATGTATCTTCTAATTTTCCCCTCTGCATTTCCACGATAGGCAATTCCAGGGAAATTCAAGACCACTGCAATGCCATCATCTGCCAAGAGGTGGATGATATGCAGCAGAAAGGCGTAGTCTGCTTTGCTCTTGGGAGGTAGGGCAGGAACATCTTTAAACCTTTCATCTATGAACAGACCTGTTGCTGGTGGCTCCCACTTGATTGAAAACGGAGGATTTCCCATAATGCAGGAAAATCTTTTGTCCATAAATGCAGGGTCTTTAAGGGTGTCCCCACAATATCCTGTAAAGTTTTTCAGGTTGTTTTGCGCATATTCCAGCTGGTGGTCATTTAGTTCTTGTCCGTATTTTGGTAAATCATCATCAAAAACGGCAAGTAAGTTTCCTGCTCCACAGGTAGGGTCGTATACATCCCTAATCTCTATATCTATCAAGTTTTTCATAAACAAGGCTAATTCAGGCTGTGTGTAGAAAATGCCTTTGTCTTTGAAATCCTGTTTTATGTTTTTTAAATTATATTCTGCCACTTTCCTTTGTTTTTAACTTTGATTTTTGGTTTTGTCGCGCGATTTAAGGATTCCCAAAATCAAATTTCAAAGGGTGTTTGTTTCAATTTCCTATTACAATAGAGGTTTAGCTGTTTCAATCAAATCCCTGAAATTTTCTAAAAATTTATCTCTAAGTTCTTCTGTTTTAAAATATAAAACATCTTGTGCTCTATAAGAGTCTCCACTATAAATTTCATCAGCGTGAAAATAAATAACATATTTTTCAGTAGTATCTGTCCAATCAGGCTTCCAACCATCGTTATATCTGTCTCTTAACTGACATAATTGAGCAAGTGCCACACATGCTTCGGCTTCTTCTTTTGTAGGAAAAACATTTTTATTACTATCTATAGCAAGAGAATTAAGTCTAACTTTATTTATTTTACTTAAATCACATATAAAAAATCCATTTATAAATTTTAAATCTTCCCAACTTTTAGGTAATTCTCTTTCAATTTGTTTAAAAACTATCTTCTCAAAAGTTGAATTTTCTCTGTCAATTTTGTAACCCTCAGGCACTTGTATTTTAAATTCTTTTGTTTCCATCTTATTTATCTTTAATGTTACTATTTAGTAAGTTACTTATTTGGAAGTCTTATTCTATCCATTCTATCTGATAACCAAAACAATCTGTTCCTTCGTGATAGTTGATTTGTTCAGACAACCAATCCCATACTTCCTCAAACCCAATGTTTGGTTTGTCGTTACTTAAAGTTTTTCCGTTGTTAAATAATTCCAATAATTGCTCTTTTATCGACTCTGTCACCTCTACATTTTCAAAATTCAAAGTGAAATTCATTTGTACAGATAAGTTTTTAATAGTTTCCATTTGTTTACTTCTTATATTTTAAATTTCTGATAAATTCTTCCAGTATATCAAATTGCTTGGCGTTGAGCTGAGGCATGATTTTCACGATATTTTCCATCTTCTTCTCCCATACCTGCCTTACTAAATCATCTTCTTCGTTTTTCACAGCACTTTCATACATGCTGTTATTCATGAATATAACCGCCTTTCTTAAGTCTTCAACAAAGGGATATCCATTTAGCATCTTCATTTCTTCCAGTGCATCTACCAACTCAATCTGCAAGGCTACCGTGCAGTAGAACTGCGACATGATGGATTTTAATTTTACATGCTCTTCAATCGTAAGGCTTTCAATTCTTCTTGTTCTTACTTTCTTTTCGTATTTGGCTTCTTTTTTCAAGAGCTTTTTATGGTATTCTGTAAGGTGTATTCCTGCTGTATTCATGCTAAATGTTTGTTTACTTGTTCTTTACTTAGTTTATTTTTTATCTCTTTTTTGAATTGTTTGTAAGGGTCTTTCGCCTTGCAACTGCATAGGAACAGCACCAGCGCTATAAGTTTTAGTGTTTTCATATTGTTCTAATTTTTCGGTTAATTCTTCAATCTGACCTCCCAGCATCTTAACATCAAGATGCCACGCTATAATCACAATGATTATGGAAAAAATCAACATTGTTGTTATTACTATCATTTCTTGTATTTCTTTCTTTTTTTATAGTTACTCGTTACTTCCTTGAAAATCTCCTCATTCCATTCGTAAGCCTTTACAGAACCCAAGATAAGCTCCTTTACTTGGCTTCGGTATTCCTTATCCAGCCTCGTGACATAAGAGCCTATTCTCTCCAAGAATTTTTCTCGCAAATCCTTTACTTTGAGGTATCCCTCTGGAACATGGATTTTGCTCCCTTTTGGCGCGTGGGTGCTGTAATCTTTCGGCTTGTATACCGATTTGTCTAAATCCTCCTTTTTAGCGATAATTATCTTCTTCTCTCGCTCCCAAGACGGCGAATATCCCATCGGCATAAACTTTACCTTTCGGTTTAGTTCTTTGGCTTTTTCAAGAGTTTTTTTAGCCTTTGTTAATTCCTCTATATTAGGCTTCACTATATCCGTGTTCATCTTGATTTTGTTTGTTTTTATATCTTTTTCTTTGTTCTTTTCTCTGCTCCTCATAGGCTTTTATAAGGGCGTTGATATCTTTGCTTTTAGCGACCCTTTCAATTACTTTCATTGGGTCTTTTTTGAGTTCTTCCAGTGTCATAATCTTTGTTGTTTAGAATGGAAATCCATCATCGTCTTCTTGTTCAAAAATGGATGGTGTGGCTTCCATTTTCGGCAGCGCATATTCTTTGGGTTCTTCTTTGGTTATCCAGTTGGAATTATCCCAAATTCTCTCTGCGCCATCGTTAAAGTCCGTTAGATACCTGCCATTGTTGATGTTATACCAAAAATCCCATTGTCCTGTATCTCCCAGCGTTTTGTTTATCTTGGTCTTGCTGACCAGCACTGTTCCGTGAGAGAGGAATTTGCCGTCATCATCTTGATTTCTTCGGATTGACATACAATAGTCAGGCATGTTCCAAAAATCGGCAGAACCTGAAATATCGTAAGGTGTTGGCATCTTGAACTTCCCATCATTTCCCTTTGGCAGTTTCGTAGGGTGCGCCACCAAGAACAAGAGGCTGTCGGTTTTCTTGGTAAAAGAAATCATCTTCCCAAGCGCTTTTTTGATATACAGCCTTTCATTGTCGCTGTGGTTTGCTCCCTGTTCTATCCTGTTGAAAGGGTCTATCAGGAAAGCCTTACATCCTTTGGCTTTGGCTAAATATTCAAACCTTGCTAAAATGTCATCTATGGTCATATCCTCGTGAGGTGCTACCCAGAACACATTTTTGTTGAGGTATTCTTCGCCTATTTCCTTTTCCGTTTCGGAAATCACTCCCTTTTTGTATTCCTTGCCGATGAACTTTGAGAAAACTCTCGCAAAGTGCGATGGCAAAGGCATACTTTCAGGTGTGTAGTAACCAATTCCCCAATGATACAGCGCATTCAATTTTGAGTAGATAAAATCCATAAACTCGGACTTTCCGCTCCCTGGTGTTCCAGTCACTACGCCAAACCTCCCTGTCTGCCACCTTATCCTCTCATCAAGCCCCTCTACGCCTATTCTCAAACCTTGCGGCAGTCCGTTTTCAAAGTAAGCATCCAAGTCAGCTTGGAAATCTTCCACGGCATACACATTGCTTAACTTCAAAAATTTGGCGCTTTTTATCGCTTTACAGACACTTTCTACTCCCTCTGCGACTAACAACTCATTTATGTCTTTAAACTGTTTAAATGACACGCTTTTGCATTTTTCTATTCCAAGTCTGCGTGTAAGGTCGTTTTTGAGTTCCAAACCTTTCATGTCGTTGTCGGTTGCCAAAATGAAAGTTTCCACTTGGTTGAGGTCTTCAAGGCTGTTGTCAAAGTATTCCATTCGCCCAGTAGATGCTCCATTCGGCACACTGATAACATTTTCAAACCCTGCTTGGATTAGTGAAAGCGCATCCATTTCGCCCTCTACGATGATGATTTCCTTAAAGGTTTTCAGCGCATCGTAATTGAACCAAATCAATTCTGCACCTGAATGCAGTTTGAAATTCTTATGCCCATCTCGATACTTCACATTGACCAGCTCGCTGTTTCGGAAGTAGGGGAACACGATGCAGTTGGCTTTTTTCTCAATTTGTGGCATCCATTCCTCCTTTTCGCCAATCTTCATTCGTAGCAGTGTTTTTTGCGATATTCCTCGTTTTTCAAACCACTTTACCAGCTTTTCAGAAAGTTTGGTGTAGTTTTCCCACTTTACCTCTGGCTTGGTGTAGATTTTCTTCTCAAAAGGCACATGCTTCACAAATCTCGCCTCGCAGTGATTGCAGTAGCCGACTTCTTTTTCTGCGTTGTAGGAAAAACACTTGATGTTCTTTTTTCGCCTGTTTTTAGAACATTCAGGACAGACTGAATAGTTTTCTGCGTTTCTATTGATTTCAATCTCGTAGATGTGATTTGTCGCCAGCGACATTATCATTTCTGTCATAATCCTGCGGTTTTAAAACATCGTTATTCTCGTTCCATCTCGTGCTATATGCCCTCCTGACTGCTTGGTTTCTTTCGGTTTATTCCCACTATTGCCATTGAAATCGTTTCTTGACCAAGTGCTTAACCTCCCTGCTGTACTCCAAGTTTTCTGCAACTGAAACTTCATCTTTCCCTTTTCATTCGGCTCTGTCCAGTAGATGAAGAAATCTTTAAGCATTTCCTTGCTGTATTTCCCGGAATGTAATTTCAATTCCTCTTTGAAATCCTGCTCGGTAAATTCCTTGAAAGATTTTTCTTTTTTTATATATTTTTTTTCTTCTTCTACTTCTTCTTCTACTTCTTCTTCAGGCGGCGGACTGCTGACATACTGCTGACAGGTTGCTGACATAAACTTATCTAATTCGTTTTTAGGTATTTGCGGAAATTTAGGGTTTACTTGTCGCAGTCTTTGCCCAAAGTTGATAATATGTAAGTAAGGTTTGTTATCGGCATTGTAGAGTGCAATTATTCCGGCTGAAGTTAGCTCTTGTAACCAACGGGTAATATCGGACTCTCTAATATTTTTTAGCGGAAAACAAAACGCTTTTATTAGTTTTGGGTTTGCGTGGTATGTTCCTAAGTCATCGGCTTTCATCATAAGGCGAACAAAAAGTGTTTCTGCCTGAAATGATAGATTGTTTATTCGCTCACTGTCTGTCCAATCTCTTATTATTCTGTTTGGCATATTCCAAATCCTTTTTTAGTTATATTCAAAGGACGGCGGTTGACCGCCCTTTGTTGGTTAAGGCTTCTATTTCTGTAACATTTCTCTTGATTTTAAAAATTTATTGATGAAATAGACTTGTCCCTTACCTGTTACTTTTGTAGTTACAGTAGTGTGTAATTCTCCACTATTCCCTGTTCTTACTCCTTTTTTTAGTTCAAATAATCCTTGTTCTATGTATTGTTGATTGGGTATGTTTTTTCTTTCGCCATGCTTCCCTAAATATCCCTCGCAACGCAACCATTCAAACATTCTATTTTGTCCTATTTCATAGCCATTTTGAGTTATCATTTTTGCCAGTTCCCCAATCAAACAGGAGGATTGACTGCCCATTACAGCTTCTGTGAATAATACTTTGGGGGCTTGTTCTTTAAGTAATTTCTGTTGTTCTTCAATTTTTACAGATTGCTCATAAGCTAATTTTAAGGCTTCGGAATAGCTTTGAGGGATAGTGTGAGATATTTTATTTTTGGCTACTTTTTCGCATTCTATGAAATATCTTCTTGCTTGTTTGCCTTTTTCAGTCCTTTGTAGCATTGAAATTTCTTTTGCAGTATCAAGGGTAAGGGCGTAATCTGTTTGCGGTCGTCCTCCGTTGGGGTTATACTCATTTTTGAGTAAAACTTGATAATCAACATTTTCAATAAACCCATATTCAAACATTCGGATTATCCAATCATTAAATCTCGTTTCAACTTCTAAAAACAAGTGTAATTCTCTTGCAGATACTACTTGTTGTCCGTTTCGTTCTGTGATTTTAATTAGTTCTTGCATTTTATTTTTGTATTAGATGATTTAAACAATTAGCGAAATGGTTTTGCCCTTTTGTGGCACGGCTGAATTTTTGGAACTCGTCGAGTAGTCCCATAGACAAGATGAAAGAATAAGCCTCGTTTTTGGCATCTTTCTCAATCTTAAACCTCCTTTCTACATCGTGGAGGACATCGCTAAATGTTGTGAAGTTTTCAGTTGTCGCACTGGTAGGCGTGGAAATAGCATTACTGTTGTTCGTGCTATTTGCAATTTTCATTGTTCTTGGCATTTGTGAATGAAAATTATTTGTTAATCGGATATAAGAAAGGCTATCGCCTCCCGTTCCGCCAAGAACAATCACTAACTTTTCAGTATAGCAATCCACAGGGATTTGATAGCCTATGATGTTTGCAACATTAGCCGTTGCAGTATTTACATAAAAAAATGCTAATACTGAAATCGTTAAATTGTTCTTGGCGATGAACGATGCAAACATACTATTTTTTTTTAAATTAACAAACATTTTCACTCTATTTTTCTTCTAAATCTTTAATGTTACACGGAAAGCGCTTTCCGTTTTCTGTTTCGTAAATCACAGCGTTTCCACTTATGCTGATGATTTTTACCTTCGTTCCTTTCTTGCTGTAAACTACCTTTTTAAAGCCTACATCTTTGTTCAGGGTAGCGTATTGTCCTGCTTTCATTAGTCTTTAACAAAGGTTCCATTAACCATTTCTCCCTTTCTTTTGCTTATAACCTTGTAAGCAGAGTGCAAACACTCCCAAATTTTAAGGCTAAACCTATTTGCAATCTGATTAAGCAGGAACAACATCATCTGAACTGCGTGGTATTTCTCAACTGAATCATTAGTGAATTTCTCCAACTGCATAAGTTTATTGCAGTTATCCAAAAGGAAATAAGGGTCTTGCGCTGTTCCTTTGGAATCTGAAAGCTCTTCGCTGCCATTAGGAAAAAGCGTAATGCTCTTCATTTTGGCGTAGATAACAAGCGTTACCACTACATCGCCAATAGCATCTATTATCTCTTCTATATCATCATCTTCTATTGCTGCGTGTAATTCTGTGATTTCTTCCAGCGTTTTTAAAAGTTGTTTCATTGGCGTTCCGTGTTCAAGTATTCCTTTCTTCTCTGCCCAATTTTCTACAAGTGTTTGTATGTCTTCAAATTTTACTTTCATGTTTTCAAATTAAAATGGTAAATCTTCATTTCCTTCATCATTAAAATCTTCTGGTGTTGCTTCTGTTACACTCGGAGTAGATTTCTTCATATTCCCTACATAGACTACTTTCTTTTTCTCTTCTTTAAATTCATCTTTCAAAGGGAGAGAGATTGATGCAATGTTGCCGTATTGGTCTTCTGTGTCGTTTATCCAAACATTCACATTTACCAGTCTTTTGCCGTTTTCTGTTTTAAAAGTTTTTACCTGTCCTGTTTTTAAAGCTTCTACTAATTTGTCATAGTCTATGCTTCCAAAAAATGATTGTGCCATGTTATGTTATTTATTGTGTTAATCTTAATTGCTCTTTTTCATAGCTTAATAGACTTCTGAGTGCATCCACCTGATGAGTGCAGGATTTGTTTATTCGCTCTGCCCAGTCTACCAAGAAATTCTCCTCTTGGGCTATACTATCCACCAGTGCATTTTGTGCTTTGGCACTTAAAAAATTCTGCTTGGCTATTTCCAAAATTGTTTTAGAAATCTCGGATGCTTTTTTTTCTCTTAATCTCTGTTTTGCATCCGCTAACATTCTACCACTTCGTGCCATATAGACATTGAGTGTTTTTATCCGCTCTATCAGTTCCTCTGGATTCTCTGAAACATCTATTTCTAAAAACTCCTGTATCTTTTCTAATTCTTCTTTCATTTCAATAAAAACTTCTGCTCTTGTGCAACTCTAAAATCTCACTCGTTGCTTTTTTGTTATTGTTTATAAATTCCCTTGCTTGTTGCCAACTTAAGTGAGTTTCTATGCTTCCGATAGCGTGGCAATACTTACCCTCTTCTTGCGCTTCCTTTATAGCGTTCAGCGCTTTGTCTTCATCATAATTATGCTCTACTGCATACAAATCATATCCTTTGGCTGAAATACCCTCTAAATGAGCCGTATCGGTAGCGTGGAATATTTTATAATTTTCTATAAAAATCCTGTAACCGCAGTTTGGCACATCGTGATAGAGTTTAACAGGCGAAACCTTAAAGCTTCCATAATTGTAGATTTTTCCAATTTTTAAAACATCAATGTTTCTAATGTTTGGCAGCTCCTCTATCATCCACTCGCAACAAGCTATTCTAATGCTTGGGCGCTGGTCTTGTAATTTTTGGAGGGTTTTCAGGTTGATATGGTCGCTATGTTTGTGTGTAAGCAAAACCAGCTGCAAATCATCCTTTACTCCTTGTAAAGCCTTGAAAGAAACACCGCAATCCACCATTATGTTTTTGTTGTAAACTACGGCGTTCCCCTCACTGCTTGAACCGATTACATTAAACATTATTAAAATCTACTTCTTCGGCTATTTTCTCTTGTTCTGCTGGTTCTTCTTGCTGGATAACTTCGGTATCTACCACTTTTCTTGACACTACTTCTGCTTCAATATCTATTACTCCTTGTTCTTCCGAAGTATACATTGCTCCTAATTGTGCTGGGAATGCATCTCTCAATGCTTGAACCTTGGCTACTTTGGTTATCATTGTGGCTTTTTTCTCATTCCATGTAGATTGGTTTTTGTCATATTCTGATAAAGGAATTTTTGCCACGACAGGAAATTTTCTATCTTTTCTATAAACTTCTGCCCATGCTCCTAAAATCTCATCATCTTTCAAATAAAAAGCACCCTCTACTTCTGTAATTTTCCCTTCTCTCAAAAGAATAAGCCCAGCTCTGATACCTTCGTATTCCTTGTTTGCTTCTGCTCTTTTCATTAGAGCCTCTTTAGATACCACCATTTGAGCTGGCTTGTCTCCAAATTTTATAAGGTAGGCTTCGTTTAGGAATGGATTTAGTTGGTTAAACTTACAAATGCTCATAAACTGCATTAAATCTTGGTCAGAAACCGCTCCGTTTCCTTTGGTCAAATAATCCTTAATTATTCTAAATGATAGGGTAACTTCTTGCCCTGCTACATCATAAGTTACTTTTGGATTTTTTTCTTCTTGTTTTGTTATTTCTTTTGTTTCCATTTTTATAAAATTTCTATGTTATTTTCTATGATGAATTGTTTTAGTGCTTTAAGCTGTTCTATTGTTCCTCTTACTCGGAATTGAGTTTCTACCAGTTTCGGTGTTTCTTCCTCCATTGGCGCTTGTAAAACTTCTTTCTGTGGCTCGGCAGTTGTTGCGTTTTTTGCAACATCTATTTTTTGCTCTTCTATTCGTTTCAATTCCTCCTTTCGCTCTTGGGTTATTCTCAAAGCATTCGCCATATCAAGGCTTTTCTTGTAGTCATGTAAAACTTCTGCTTTAAACTCATCAGACTCTGGAATAGATTTTAACAAGTCTAAGTCTTTTTTTACACCCTCTACAAATGCTGTAATGGTTTCTTTTAGCGATTTTTCAGAAGCCGAAAGAGTAATATTTAGTTTTACTTGCTCAAAGGTTAAAAAGTCTATTTGGAGGCTTTGACACAATTCTGTGAAGTAAGATTTCAGTCTTTCCGCCTTGTCTTCTTTTAGTTTGTTTTCAAAGTCTGAGATTTTGTTTTTAAGGGTGTTGTCTGCATTGTTGTAGTGAGTCGCAATAAACTCTTTATACTTTTCCTCAAACTCTTGATAAGGTTTTGTAACAGCATTTTTGATAAACTTTCTTTGCTCTTCAAAGGCTGCAAACTCTTTGTTTAAATCAGTTCTGATACCTTTAACCGCCTTTATTGTGTCTTCTGTTACAAGTTGATTTTCTAAATTCAAATCCGAAATTCTCTTCTGAACTTCTTCGCCTACACTCTTGATTTTTTCGTAAATAATTACAGGCTCTTGCTGTAGTGTGATTAAATTATTTTCCATTTTGTTTATCTTTTAAAAAACCACCGCCAAAAAAAATTAAAATGTGCAACAAGAAAGGTTTATTAGTATGGCTTGGCGGTGGTTATGTTGTTTTACTTTTTTAAAAAACAGCCCAGCGTTGCTGTTGTTTTCCAGTTTTCGGACAACTGGGCTGTGTTACCCTGCATTTGTTTGTTTTCTTGGTAGATTACTCGCATCAGGGCTTGTGCTGTCTGTTACCAGATTTCTAACATTTATTTTGTGTTAAATTCAAACAGCGCTTTATTTTACCTCTATTTTCTCTCCGTAGAACTCCAAGTCGGTCTCATCTCTGCCGACTTTCCACGCTGTGCCTTTAATTAGGCGCAACACTGCAAACCTGCCATCGTGTTTGCCTTGTCCGTGCGTGTAGGCTACCACTACTGAATCTTCTGAAAAAATCCACTTGTGGTAAGCATTGCCACGAGATTGAAAGTTTTCCAACAATTTGTAGTTTGGGTTCATGTTTTGAGCGACTTCTTTCGCTCTATTGTTATTGCTAAATAATATTGTTTTAGTCATTGTTTTAAGTTTTAATTGTTAATGATTGTTTTAAAATGGTGCGTTTGTCTGTCAGTAGCACCACACTGGATAGTGTTGCTTTCCACAGCAGGGACACTAACAACCCTGAAAGTTTCTGGGTAACTTACAACCAGCCTCGGGCGTGTAACACCGCTTATCGAGACACCCGCATGGGCGTGCATCATGTCCTTGTAATTTCTTACTGACTTGGCATCCTGTTACTGATGTTTCTCCAACCTGTGAGTGCTGACCCACGACCTTACTCGTTTGGGCTTCTTTCTGTTTTTACGCCACCAGTCCCACAGGCGACTGATTGCAACCTTTAAGGTTATCTTGTTGTGAATCGTTCTTTTACTTTTTTAAATTCTTCTGCTGTTGGCTTGAACCCTTCGCCCTTGTATTCTATGTAGATTTTATTTAAGAACCGCAAGAATTCGGTCAGCTCTTTGTAGTTCGTTTTCATAAGTGTTATTATCGCATAGGTTTCGGTAATGGGCTAAATCATGCTTTCTGTTGTTCATTACCCATTTTTTCCAAAGTCTTAATTTGTGTATCTTATATATTGCGTTCATCTTATTGTCTTTTTAAAAACCACCGCCCTATAGAGTTAATTTATGAGTCGTACAGTGAAAAGATTGTGGGCGGTGGAAAAATCAAACTATCTATGAAATTATATATATGAATATTCTTCTTGCTCTTCTTTCTTCTGCTCTATGAAGTTTTCTATAAACTTTGAGTGCTTTCCAAGTGGAGAGATTTCTTCGCCATCTCTTGTCAAAACCCACTCGCATTTGTTTCTGCTTACTTTTTCTTCCACGCACCATTGTCTGTCTAAACCATCGAAGAATAACTGAAACCATTCAAATTCGCTGTTATCGTAGTTTTCAAACCCTTGGATTTCTATCATTTCCCAAGCTACTCTGTATAAATCACAACCTCTTGTTGTGTTTTCAGCTTTTTTTTGTAAATTTGCCATCGTTAATTGTTTTAAAGTTGTTTCCATTTTGAAATAATTTTAAGTTAATGCTCTCAGTTGCCGCTGGGAGTTTTTTTATTTTCTTACCCAGTCTTTGTAGAGTTCTGCTGATTTTTTAATGAATTTCTTAATGTTTCCTCTGCCTTTTCCTCCTTTTTCTATTTCACGAAGTGGGCAGTCGTATTTTTTTAAGTCCTTTTTTATCTTTTCAATAGAAATCCCTGTGTATTCGCTTACATCGTTGATGCTTGGCATTTCTATGCTTTCCCATTCTATCTGTTTCAGAAACCTGTTATATGTATCTTGCGGCACTAAAACATAGCCTTCTGGGATAGCGGAGGGAACCGTTATTGTCATCATTTTGCCACATCTTTTAATTGATTTACTTGTGTTTTTACTTCTTCTCTTAATATTGCAAGAACTTCCTCTGCTTTATCATCTGGTGTTCCGCCGTTGTAAATCCAATTTACCTTTACAGAATCTACACTAACGCCGAACCTATCAGATATTCTCTTTCTCGCACTATTTTTTCTCTCAGGAGAAATGCAATAATAAATTTCTTTAATCTTAGTGTGTATATTCATTTTTTATTTATATTTGTATAATTGTTTGTAATATTATGATGCAAATATATAACTAAAATGGTTATACTTCAAAATAAAATTATAACTATTTTAGTTATCAAAACATAACTAACTGAAAATCAATGAGAAAAATTTTAGTATGGTAGAGGTGGTAGTAAAGAGTAGTAAAGAAAAAGACTCTTATGGGGTTCGTAATTTGGCGTATGAAAAACTAAAAGAAGAGAATTGGGTTTTATATGAGGGTAAATTAGCCCACTTAAAAGAAGAATTGGAAGACTATAAGATAATGGTTATTATAGATATGGATGACAAGTCTATTTCTTTTGAGGCCGAGCCTTATCTTCCTTCTCCATTGAGAGAGAAGGTGCTTGACGCTTTACTTCCAGCTTAAATGTTTCTAACTTTTTGAAAACACTTTCTGCCTGCGCAATAAGTTCTTCGTATTCCTGAAGGTTAGTGATTTCAAGTTTTAAAATAGTTGTTTTTTTCATAACCAAATTTTTACAAAGATATGAAAGATAATGAAAGCAATAACCAGAATAGTTATATAAATGCATATTTAAAAACTGCATTTGAAAAACTTAACAAGAAACAATCTGAAATAATTAAAGATTTGGGAGTTTCACAAGCTTATGTGTCTGCGTTGATGAATGGCAAAAAGCGAGTTGGAAAAGAAATGGCTAAAAAAATAAGTCAATTATATGGTTTTGATGAAGGCTCTATATTGACAGGTGAAATGCTAAAAGATGAAAAGAAATACATAGAGGAGGTTTCGCCAATACCTTATGATAACTATATGGAAGTAGAATATGCAGACCTTTCTACTGTTGCTGGAAGATTAGGAGGATACAATCCTGCCACACTCCCAGAAATGAAAAGAAGACTAATCCCAAAAGAATTTGATAGAGGAAACTACCTTGTTGTTCGTGTAGATGGCGACTCTATGGATGACGGGACAAGTATCTCAATCCCTGATGGAACAGAAATACTGATAAAAGAATATCATTTAGAAAACGGAGAAAAACTGCCTATTAGAGGAAATCTGTTTGTAATAGTATCCACAGAGGGAACAGTATTTAAGCAAATCATAGAGCATAACACAGAAGAGGGCTACATCATTTGCCACTCCTATAATCAAAAATACAGCGATTACAGGATAGACCTATCCGAAGGGTTGCAGATATTCATTTACAGAAAAATAGTGGCTTTTAGACCATCAATACCTGAAATAAATAGATAAAATGGGAATATTTGATTTTTTAAAGAAAAAAGAGGAAGCAAAAGAAGAACGAAAACCTGAAGTTCAAGCTCCTGATGTTAATTCGCCCAGTGATGAGGAATTTAAAATGTTTGCGTTCATCAAGATGACAGGAACAATTCCTAACGAAGAAGACAGCTGGGGTAGATTTCAAATGGAAGTAATCCAAGGTTTTTTAGACTATATGAACACATTAGATGATTATTATCTTGGAAGTTTTCAAGAATTGAGCAGAAAAGCTAATGAAATAAATCAAAGCGTTGGAGACCCATCTGTAAACTATGGAGGAACATTATTAGAGCTATACAAAGAGTTTTACGAAATAGAAGATTAAATTCAAAAACTTCAAACATTATTCAAACAAAAACACTGCAATATTACGCAAGTGGCTTAAAATCAACAAAATAAACAAACTATTTATTTTACTTGGTAAGTTGAAAACCTTGTTATATAATGTGTGGTTAATTTATTAAATCCTAGACCTAATAAAGTTTTATATACTTTCCCTACTTTAATTGAGGGAAAGAAATTTTCTAAATCAGTAGTAAAAATATACCTATTTCCTTTATGATATCTCGCATTAGTAATATTACTTTCGCCCTTAACACCTCCTTTAATATTACTCGGTAATTTTATATGCTTTAATATTCTATTTGAAATTCTGCCTTGTATATCTTTTATAATGCCTTTGGACTCTCTTACTATTCTAGTTTTTACATTGCCATTTTTATCTTTCTTTGACAATCCTGTTTCTTTATCTAATTTCTCTTTGCTCCACTCCCTATAATAGCCATCAAGATGCTCTACCAATCTATCTAAATCCTTTTTAGGCATTCCGATAACTGATGGAAAATATATTTTATCTATTTGAGGTAAAAAACTCATTGATTAAAGATTTTACAGATGGACTAACAATTTCAAAGGCTTGACGTTTTTCTTGAGGAATATCTTCTTCATTCAAAGACAGAAAAAATAGTATTGGCAAAGGAATATCCAAATTTTTACTGATATCTTTTAGAGTTGATAAGTTAGGTTCTTTTTGATTATTTTCTATCTGAGAAAGATAGGTTTGGGTTATTCCGCAACTTTGGGCAAATTCCGTTTGGCTTTGCCCCTTGCGTTTTCTAATATTTTTTATAATTGAGCCTAAATCCATAATGAAAAAAAATTTTTAAAGTGGGTTCGGATTAATAAATAACTGACTTTCATAATCTACATAATTAAGAATTGATTAACTAAATTCACAATACCCGCCACTTCCAGCTGATAGTGTTTGTTAGTCAGTCCTTTTTTTCTTCTTAGTTCATTTAGCTTTGCAATAGCATCGTTCAATAAACTAATTTCATACTCCGAAAGAGAACATTGGCTCTTTGAGATGGTTTCCAATACATTGATTAAACCATCGATGTTTCTTTGTCTTTTTAATCGACTCATAAAAATATTATTTTAAAGTTATAGGGCACTATTACCCTGCTTTAATATAATAACCTATAACTAAATGCATAAGCAATGTTCTCATTCACCACTTCAAAATTCCTGCTTCTAATAAAAGTATAATAATACTTAAAGCAATCATGTTATGGGGGTGGGGTTGGTCTATTGGATATGGAATCACATAAACATCACTCCCAAACTCCCTAATAATTAGGGTTGTTTAATTTTATTTTATAAAAACTTATTAAACAAAAAATGAACTTCATTTAGTTAATAGGCTAACAAAACATCTTTTTCAAAGAACTATAGTGCAAATATATAAAAAATATTCCTTATGGTTAATAATTTTCAGTAAAATATTTTGATTTATTTTTTAGTTTTTCTACAAATCTTATGTAACTTAATCATATTCAGTGTATTATAAGGTATGCTTTCTTTCTTCAAGGTTTTTTCTACCCCTGTAAGGGCTGGTTTTGCTGATACCCGCTTACTTGCAGGCTTTATCTATAAGAATATTCTCCAGTATATTTCTTACGGATAATGGTAAATATTTTTTCACAAAAAAGACACTTTTTAATTATTTAAATTGGAACAAAAACAATATCCAAATTTATAAAATAATCAAAAAACAAGTTCCGAAGTTTTTTACTCCTTTTTTATCAAAAAAGGCAAGATGGTTTTTGTCTAAAACTTGAAAAAGTTGTATATACAAAGACACATCTTGCACCTCTCATTTCGGTTAGCTCTCAGATATTTTATTTTTTGGTAAAGGAATTTTATTAGAGCAACATAAAACATTGATTTTCAATGTCTGTTTTTTGTAAAATAGATTTTGGACTCTAAAAATATGCTTATAGTACAGAAGAAATGAAGTTCTAAAAAAGCTTGTTTTTTTAGTATAAATAATGTTTTCATCTGGTGTTTATTGATAATCAGATGTTTAGCAAAATAGCCCTATCACATTTTTTACAGGTTGCTCTCCTAACCCTGCAGTATATTTTACAGGTAGATGATATACCTTGCATTATTTTTTACAGGTTGGTAGGGTAATTTAAAATAATGAAGTAGACAAAAAACTAATGCCCTAACTTTAGAATTTCATAGGTAATTTTATATGAAAGACAACTTTGATAGTATCAAATGATACTATCAAAGTCATGTTTTTAATCACTAAGTAAAAAACTCAGTATTAGTTATTACATATCCTCCAAGCTCCATGCATAAAAATCTTTTTTATAGGAATTAAATTGCGGATTTTGGATTAAAAATTCGGCAGCTTTTTGTCTTAGTTTGTCTATACTTATATTGTTCTTTTGTCGTTTTATTTCCGCGAAATCTATGCTTTTTTCTATTTCATTTACTGCTATAAAATCTATTTCAGTTTCTCCTTTTCTATCCCAATAGTTGCCGATGCTCGTATAGGCTTGA
>QWCZ01000907.1_pt1 | contig 19055 bp, 15 predicted proteins | sample 1972651 | NCBI WGS metagenome assembly QWCZ01 (sample SAMN09866695, study PRJNA288562) | Human oral metagenome isolate pre1_saliva, whole genome shotgun sequencing... | isolation source: mouth | host: Homo sapiens | place: USA: California
CCACGCGACCCTCGAGCTGGACATTCGCACGCTGCCAGGCGTCGACGATGACGACGTGGACGCCGCCATTACGGCGGCCCTTGGCGACCTCGCGGACCATGTGCATATCGAGCGCCTCCTCAGTGAACCTGCCACGGCCTCGTCGATTGATACCGACCTGTACCGGGTGATCGAGGCAGCGCTAAGGCGTCGATACCCGGGCGCGCGCGTCGTCCCCGTCCTCATGCCCGGTGGGACCGACCTGCGCGTGGCCCGCAGGCACGGCGGCATCGGATACGGGTTCGGGGCCTACGACAGCGGGGCCAGCCTGGGGCACGTCTACGCCCAGCTCCATGCCCACGACGAACACATTGCGCTCGCGGACGTGCGCGCGACCGCCGAGGTGCTGCATGACATCGTCACGCAGTACCTGGCACATAGATGACAAGTAATTAACCACTGTTACAAATGGTCGCCTGACGAGGATCTTTCTCCCGAGACTTCTCCGGTGCATACGGTAGGTGTCGGCACTCCCGCCGCTACTAGACACAAGGAGACCTTGATGCACATCGCACGCATCCCACGAACAGCAGCCGCCCTCGCCTCCGTCGCTGCCATGATGTGTGCGACCCTTGCAGCCTGCGCGCCGTCGGGAGGAGCGGCCCAATCGGCTTCCCGCGAGGGAACCATCGCGGTCGGCCTGCCCGGATCCCTGTCCACCCTGGACACCGCGCACGAAACTGGCATCATCAACTACTACGTCGCGCAGGTCGTCTCCGAAGGGCTGCTCGCCGTGGATAAGAACGGCCAGCTGATCCCCGCGATCGCCTCCTCGTACCACACGGACGACGCCCAGACGTGGGTCTTCGATATCCGCCCCGACGCTCTCTTCCAGGACGGCAACCCCGTCACTATCGACGACGTCCTCTTCTCCATCGACATCGCCAAGGATCCCGACAAGTCCCCGTCGTCGGCCAGCTACTGGCCCGCGGGCGTGCAGGCCGCCGGGAGCGGCGACAACCAGATCACGATCACCCTGCCCGCTCCCGCCGTTAACTTCGGGTGGACGGTCACCGCGAACGGCGGCTTGTGGATCACCGAGAAATCCTTCTACGAGGCGGCTGCCTCCTACGGGTCCTCGGCCGACCTCATCATGGGAACGGGTCCCTACAAGGCCGTCTCCTTCCAGCCAGACTCCAAGGCTGTGTTCACAAAGAGCGGCACCTGGTGGGGCGGAGACACCCCCGCCCAGACCATCGAGTTCGACTTCTTCTCGGACGAGAACGCGCGCCTGCTCGCACAGAAGAGCGGGCAGATCGACATCGCTACTCAGGTGCCCACCGACCAGGTCTCGCAATTCCAGGGCATAGGCGGCGTGAGCGTCCTGACTGAATCCGACCGTTCCTATGTGGGCCTCACCTTCGACCAGAACATCGCTCCCTTCGACGACATACACGTGCGCAAGGCCATCGCCCACGCCGTCGACCGCGACACCATCGTCTCCTCAATCCTCAAGGGGCAGGCGAGCGTTGCTACGGGCATTGAGCCGCCCGATCAGTTGGGCAGCGAGATCGGTGAACAGGCGGCCGCGGACGCGCAAGCGGGCCTGCCCATTGACTCCTTCGACCTGGATGCCGCGCGCGCTGAACTCGCCCAGTCCAAGGTCCCCGGCGGTTTCAGCGCCGAACTCACCTACCCGTCCTCTATCCCGGACCTGGGTTCCACGGCGCTGGCGATTGCCGACAACCTCAAGCAGATCGGCGTCAACCTGACCGTCACCTCCAAGCCCATCGAAGAATGGATCTCCGAGGTCGGCAGCGGCACCTACGGCCTGTCCTTCATGAGCTACACCTCGACGACGGGTGATCCGGGTGAGGTGGCCGGCTGGCTGCTGGGACCCGACAACCCGGCACGCTACGAGAACGCGCAGGTCCAAGGCCTCATCGCCTCGCAGGCCGCCCAGACCGATCCGAGCGCGCGCGTCGCCGACATCGTCGAAGCCGAGCGCATCGCACAGGACAACACGATCTACTCGCCGATCTGGTGGGGAAAGACCTCGACCGCCTTCTCCTCGCGCGTCACCCCAACGCAGTACACGCCCTACTTCTTCAACACCCCGTGGGCGGCCTCTCTGGAGCTGACGCGTTAATGCTGCGCTACATCCTGCGTCGCCTCGCCGGGGCGGCGGTGGTGATGCTCGCCCTGTCCTTCCTGGTCTTCTCCCTCCTGTACCTGGTACCCGGAGACCCCGTGAAGATCCTGGTGGGTACGCGCCGCCTCACCCCCGACGTCCGCCAGGCCGTGACCGCGCGCTACGGCCTCGACGAACCTCTTCTCCTGCGCTACTGGCATTGGCTGATCCGCGCGCTCACCGGCGACTTCGGGGACTCCGTGCGATCAGCGACCCCCGTCACGGATGTCCTCTCCTCCCGCGTCTCCCTCACCGCGTGGCTCACCATCGGAGCGTTTCTCCTGGCAGTTGCCGTCGGCGTCCCCCTGGGAATCCTTGCCGCGCGATGCAAAGGAACGTGGGTCGATCGCACCATCGTCGGCTGGTCTGTCGTCGGCGTGTCTGCACCTGGCTTCGCCCTCGGGCTCGTCCTCCTCTATGTTTTCGGACTCATGCTCGGCTGGTTCCCCGTCTTCGGCGAAGGCACCGGCCTGGCCGACACCCTCTGGCATCTCACCCTGCCCGCCATTGCCCTGGCCACCGGCATCGGAGCCATGCTTGTGCGCATCACACGCGCAGCCGTCGGCGCAGAACTGAGCCAAGACTACGTGACCTTCGCGCGCTCGCGGGGTGTGCCGAGCCGCCGGATCACGGCCATGTACGTGCGGGGAGCGGCCCTGCCGATCCTGACCTCCGGCGGCCTGATCCTCGGGACGCTGTTCGGGTCGACGGTCCTGGTCGAGGAGGCATTCTCCCTGCCCGGCCTCGGCCAACTGCTCGCCGACTCCATCACCTACAAGGATGTGCCCGTCGTGCAGGCGATTGCGCTGCTCGTCGCGGTCGTCATCATCGCCGTGACGCTGATCGTTGACGTTGCCGCGTTCGCCGTCGATCCGCGTCAGGCGGTGGGCGAGGGGAGGAGAGCGTGATGGCGGTGTCGTTGTCTCCTCGTGCCCTGGGACGAGGTCTGGGCTCGGCTGCGCGCCGCGTCCCCGGTTCCGTGGTCTTTTCCGTGGCGTTTCTTGGCCTGGTGGCCGTGTGCGTCCTCTTCTCCTCGGTGTTGGTGCCCGGCGCGTTGAACCAACACGTCGCCTTGGGCGTCACCCCGGCGGGCACACCCGGCCACCTGCTGGGCACCGACAAGGTGGGGCGCGACGTCCTTGCCCTGACGGTTGCGGGCGCGCGCTCGGCGGTTGTTGGTCCTCTCGTCATCGCGGCGGGGTCCATGGTGGCCGGTCTGGTTTTCGGGATGAGCGCCGCGTGGTGGGGCGGGGCCTGGGATGCGTGCGTGTCTCGCTCCTGCGAGGTGTTGCTCTCGCTTCCCGTCACGCTCCTCGCGATCGTTGTCGCGGGCGTGATCGGCGGCAGCTACTGGGTGACGGTCGGCGTCCTCATCGTGCTCTTCGCGCCCTCGGACATCCGCATGATTCGCGCGGCGACACTTGCGCAGAAGCCGCAGCCCTACATTGAAGCGACGCGGGTACTGGGCCTGCCCGGCCCCCGTATCCTCGGCGTCCACGTTCTGCCCAACATCACGCCGATTGTGTGGGCGAATCTCTTTGTCAACATCGCCTTCGCGCTCGTGTCCCTGTCTGGCCTGTCCTACCTGGGCCTGGGGGTTGGGGCGCAAGACGCCGACTGGGGTCGACAGCTGGCTGACGGGCGCGCAATCCTCGCCCAGAACCCAGCCGCCGCGGTGGCTTCCGGCCTCGCCATCATCATCACAGCCACGGCGATCAACATCGCAGGGGATTGGGTCACTGAACGACAGGAAGGCGAGCGATGAGCCAGCCTCTTTCCGATTTTCCCAGCCACGGCCTCGTCGCCTCCCACGTGAGCGTGACCGACCGTGCTGGACACGTGATCGTCGACGACGTGAGCGTGCACGCACGCCCCGGGCGCACCCTCGTCATCGTGGGCGAATCAGGCGCGGGCAAATCGATGCTTGCGCGCACGCTGTGCGCGCTGACACCATCCGCGCTATCCGCCAGCGGAACGGTGTCGTTGGGTGGACAAGACTACGATCTGGCGACCGATCAGGGACGCTTGAAGAAGCAGCGCGGGGGCGGCATCGTCTGGCTCCCGCAAGACCCCTTCACCTCGCTCGCTCCGACCATACGCTGCGCCAAGCAGGTGACGGCTGCCCGCACGGGTAGGCGCTCCGAGCGCGCCCAGCGTTCGCGTGCGCTTCTCGCAGAGGTCGGCCTCGACGCGCGCGTCGCCCGCTCGTACCCGCACGAGCTGTCAGGCGGCATGCGTCAACGCGTCGCCATCGCAGCCGCCCTTGACTCCGAGCCGGGGGTGCTCATCGCCGACGAGCCGACGACCGCCCTGGACGTCACGACGCAGCGCGACATCCTGACGCTGCTGACGCGCCTGTGCGACGACCGCAGCATGACGCTCGTGCTGGTCACCCACGACCTGGCGCTCGCGCGGCAGTTCGGTGACGACGTCATCGTTATGAAAGACGGCCAGATCGTCGAAGAGGGGCCAATCAACGAGGTGCTGGTGTCGCCGCGCCACGAGTACACGAAACGACTGGCTGACGCGGAGCCGCGGATCGATGGACCCAGCCCGCGCGCGGGGAACGAGCCTCACGTGGGCGCAGAAGCGGTCGTCGAGGTGCGAGACCTGACCAAGGTGTTCCGCTCACGCACGGACACCCGTGTCGCCCTCAGGGACGTCTGCCTCAACGTCGCGCAGGGAGAATCCATCGGCATCGTCGGAGAATCCGGCTCGGGCAAGACGACGCTCGCGCGCATCATCGTGGGGCTGGAACACGCCGATTCTGGCACCGTGCGCGTGAACGCACAGGCCGAACGAGGTCCCGCAGTCGGCATCGTCTTCCAAAACCCCTACTCGGCCCTCAACCCTGCGCGCACCATCGGCCAGACACTCGCCGAGGCAGCCGCCGTCGCCGGTCGACCGGCCAGCGATGTTCCCGACCTGCTCGCCGCCGTCGACCTGCCCGCCGAGTATGCGATGCGCCGTCCTGCCCGCCTGTCGGGCGGCGAACGCCAGCGCGTGGCAATCGCGCGCGCCCTCGCCACGCGCCCGCGCGTCCTCATCGCCGACGAGGCTGTCTCCGCCCTCGACGTCTCCGTCCAGGCCTCCGTCCTGGAGCTACTCACGCGCCTGCAAGCCGAGCAAGGCTTCGCCCTGCTCTTCATCACGCACGACCTGGCGGTCACCCGAGCCATGTGCGACCGCCTCGTCGTCATGAAAGACGGGGTGGTCGTCGAACAAGGACGCACGGAGGAGATCCTTCACCATCCCACGAAGGAATACACGGCCGACCTGCTCGCCGCTGTGCCCGGCCGCCAGGCACAGTCGGCATGAGCGCTCGTCACAGTATCGAAGCAACGCCGATCACACCCGGGGACGGCGCACGCGACCAACTACTCGCCCTCGGCGTGCCCGACCACGACGCGCAGCTTTGGGCCATGATGGGCCCCGCAGTGTCGGCCACACTGTGGACCTACAGCCATCATCGACTCAGCGCCGAACGCCCCGCTGATCAAGGCCGTGTCACGCGAAACGAACTCCCACTGGGAGGCCGCGCTGCGCTCGCGGGGCTTCACGCCCGCTGGCCTCGTCGGCTCTCCGTTGTCCATCGAGGAACACTCTGGTCACGGTCACGCGCACGTACGCGCCTGGCTGCGATGGAACGGCCCGGGCGTGTCCATTCCCGCCTATGTTCGCCAGAAAACCGAGTTCACATGCGGACCTGCGAGCGCCCTCATGGCCCTCGCGCACGCCCGCGCTGCCGCTCCCGACCAGGTCAGCCACGGCCTCGTCGAAGAGATGGAGCTGTGGCGCGAGGCCACGTATTCGCTCGGGGTGGGACCCTACGGGCTGGCGTCCTCCCTAGCCAGGCGCGGTCTGGCGGTCGAGGTTCTCGTGACGCACGACGGTCCCGTCGTTGGGCTGACGCGTGCGCATGCTGCGTCGCCTGCTGTGCGCCGGGCGATCCACGACCAACATGTGGTCGAAGCACGCGGCCTCGGGGTGCGTGACTGCATCGGACCCGCCAGCCTCGAGGACCTGCGCGGGGCGTTGGCGAGCGGGAAACGAGCGATCATGCTGGTCGACTTGGAGAACCTGAACGGGGAGCCGACCCCCCACTGGGTGTACGTGTGGGGTATCGTCGGTGACTGCGCGCTGGTCCACGACCCGTGGAACGATGAACAATTCGGCGAGACGTGGGTGGAAACCTGGGCGGAGGCACTCACGCTGGAACAACTCTGGGAATCCGCCCAGTGGGAGGAAACCGCGCGGGCCAGGGCATGCATACTCGTGACGCGCTAACGCGTCTGGCCCGGGCACACGACGAGGCCGGGGCCAGGTCACCTGAACAGTGAACTCCGGCCCCGGCCTCGTGAACCGCCGTGAAACGATCAGAGAACCATCGCGGCGATCCAGCCGCCGATGAGCAGCGGAATGTTGTAGTGGATGAACTCGGGGATGACCGTGTCTCGCATGTGGTCGTGCTGACCATCCACGTTCAGACCGGCTGTCGGACCCAGCGTCGAGTCGGAGGCGGGGGAACCGGCATCGCCCAACGCGCCCGCCGTACCGATGATTGCGACCGTGGCGGTGGCGGAGAAGCCCAGCGTCACGCACAGGGGCACGTAGATCGCGGAAATAATCGGCAGCGTCGAGAACGAAGAGCCGATGCCCATCGTGATGATGAGACCCACGAGCAGCATGATGACGGCAGCCAGAGCCTTGGAGCCGTTGAACATCGCGGAGGTCTGCTCGACAAGGGGCTCGATCTGGCCCGAAGCCTTCAGGACAGCCGCGTAGCCCTGGGCGGTGATCATGATGAGGCCGATGAGGCTCATCATGCGCATGCCGCCAGAGAAGACATCGTCCGCCTGCTGCCACGGTACGACGCGCATGGCGAGCATGAGGCACAGGCCCACGAGAGCGCCCACGAGGAGCGGGTCGGCCTCGGAGTCCATCTTGGTCAGGACGGCCTGGATGACGAAGCAGGCGACGAGGGCGATGACGGCCGCCCAGACCTTCTTCATGTCGATTGGCTTGTCATCTTGGGAGCTGAACTCGGTCTCGCGCTGCTCGTACACGCGCGGCTTGCGGTAGGAGACGAACAGGGCGATAGCACAGCCCACGGCCATCGAAGCGGCGGGGATCGCCATGGCGGCCATCGGGTTGACGATGCCCTCGACGGGCAGGCCCGCGTCTTCAATATTCTTGTAGAGAATGTCGTGCAGGAAGATACGACCGAAGCCGATTGGCACGAACATGTAGGTGGTGACGATGCCGAAGGTGATCGCACAGGCGACCAGGCGGCGGTCCATCTTCAGCTCGTTCATGACTCCGATGAGCGGGGGTACCAGCAGCGGAATGAACGCGATGTGAATCGGGATGAGGTTCTGGCTCATGACGCCCATGACGAGGACGCCGCCGAGGATGCCCCATTTCGCGGAGCGAGCCACGCGCGCGGAGTTAGAGTCATCGGCGTTGCGCAGCTTAGCGATGATCCAGTTCGCCAGCAGACGCGGCAGGCCCGAGTGGGCCACCGACATCGCGAACGCGCCGAGCAGGGCGTAGGACAGGGCGATCTTAGCGCCGCCGGCGAGGCCGTCCTGGAAGGCGACCATCGTGCCGGAAATACCCATTCCAGCCACCAGGCCGCCCACCAGCGAGGCGACGAAAAGCGAGATAACGACGTGCACGCGTGCAACGCTGAGGACCAGCATGACGATCACGGAGAGCACGACTGCGTTGAAAAGCAACATGAGTGTTCCTGTGTTGAGGGTGCGCGAAAGCGCCACGTGAAGTGGAGAAAGTAAGCCGCGTCGCGGCAGGTGGTGGTGTCAGCCGAGATGGGAATCGGCGTGGATGGAGGCGTCGACAGCACCTACCAGTGCGTTCGACAAACCACCTTCCTCGGCGGCCAGCAATCCTGCGATTGTGGTGCCGCCGGGGCTCGTCACCCGGTCAATGAGTTGCGCGGGGATTGTGCCCGCCTCGTGCTCAGCGAGGAGCAGCGTCGCGGCTCCCGCCATCGCCTGCGCCGCGATCTCGACGGCGCTGTCCTTGGACAGCCCGTACTTGAGGCCCGCGCGGGCGAACGTATCAATAATCTGGAAATACCAGGCCGGAGAGCACGAGGCCAGGGCCTGGAACACAGGGAAATAGTCCTCGTCGATGAGGATGGTTCGACCGACCGAGTTCATGAGGTCGCGCACGGCGTCCACCTGCGCGTCGCTGGTCCGGCAGGCGGTGAGGGCAGTCATGGACTGTCCGACGGTGGCCGCCACGTTCGGCATAACGCGAATGAGGGGGATGCCCGAGCCGAAATCCTGCGTGATCTGGTCGAGGGTGCGCCCGGCGGCCAGGGACACGACGCACGCGTCGGGGCGTCCGACCACGATGGAGGCAATCTCCTTGATAACCGCGCGCTGGTCCTTGGGCTTGACAGCCAGGATGATGATGTCAACCTGGCGTGCCAGGGACGTGTTCGACGACGCGGCGGTCGCGCCCAGCTCGTCGGCTAGTTCGCAGGCCTTAGCAGCCGTGCGGTTAGAGAAAACCAGCGTCGCAGGATCGACACCGGACGCGACGGCACCGCGAGCAATGGCCTGGGCCATGGCTCCCGTTCCGATAAATCCGATGCGCATGAGACTCTCCCTGCGAATGTTGGTCACTTGTCACGCAGCCTACCCGCATTTTGCCTGCCCTTGGCGTGGTGGCCGAACTGTGAGACGAGGCCGGGGCTGGTTTGCGTTGTCGAGCAACCCAGCCCCGGCCTCGTGGGGGAGAAAACGGTGGAAAGTCGCGCGTCAGCGCTTGCGCGTGCCGAAGATCGAGCGCGTGATTTCGCGGCCGGCGGTGCGCAGGACGGACCCGAGGACGTTTTCGACCTGGCGAGCGCGACGCTCGGCGGCTCGCTGACGGGCGGCTTTCTCCTTCTCCTGCTGCTTTTCGACCTGGCGGCGCAGGCGTTCCATTTCCTTCTCGCGGGCGGCCTCTTCCTTGGCAGCGGCCTTTTCTGCTTCCTTGGCGGCCTTCTCGGCAGCTTTTTCTGCTTCCTTAGCCGCCTTTTCCGCTGCCTTCTCAGCCTCCTTGCGGGCCTTTTCCTCTTCCTTGGCGGCGGCCTCCTGGGCGGCCGCTTCCTCGCGGGCGGCCTGGGCCTCGGCGGTGCGGCGCTCGAGCTTCTCCTCGGCCGAATCCGGGTTTACGGCGTCGTGGTAGCGGCCCATGATGATGCTCGACTGGTTGACGCGGGTGATCGTGTCGGCGGAGGCGGGACCCATGACGGAGGCGGGTGCCCAGATGCCGACGGGCGTGACCGGGGTGGGGTTACCCTTCGGATCCAGGACGGTCACGACGGCCTCGCCTGTGCCCAAGGTGGTCAGGACCTCGTCGAGTTCCAGGGATGTCTTCGGGAAGGTCTGCACGGTCGCCTTGAGCTTCTTGAAGTCATCGGGCGTCGAGGCACGCAGGCCGTGCTGGACGCGCGAACCGAGCTGGGCGAGTACGTCGGAGGGGATGTCCTTGGGTGTCTGGGTCACGAAGACGACGCCCACGCCCTTGGAGCGGATGAGGCGCACGGTTTGGACGACCTGACGCTCGAACTCCTTGGTGGCGTCCGCGAAGAGCAGGTGGGCCTCGTCGAAGAAGAACACCAGTTTGGGGCGCGGCGCGTCGCCGACCTCGGGCAGAGTTGCGAACAGGTTGGCCAGCAGGTACATGATGACGGCGCTGACCAGGGCCGGGCGTGAAGAAATGTCACCGACGCCGAGCAGGGAGATGATGCCGCGTCCGGTCGAATCCATGCGCATCAGGTCGGCCGTGTCGAAGCCGGGGGCACCGAAGAACTGGCCGCCACCCTGGGACTCGAGTGCGGTCAGGGCGCGCAGGATGACGCCGGCGGTGGCCTTGGAGACGCCGCCGATCGTCGCCAGCTCGTCCTTGCCGTCCTCCGAGGTCAGGAAGGAGATGACAGCGTGCAGGTCGGGCAGGTCCACGAGCTCGAGTCCCTGGCCGTCCGCCCACGCAAAGATCAGCTGCAGGGCCTGCTCCTGCGTCGTGTTCAGGGACAGCGCGCGAGCCAGCAGGATCGGACCGAAGTCAGAGACCTCGGCACGCACGGGAACACCCGGGAACTGTGCATCCGCCCCGCCCAGGCTCAGCAGCTCAATCGGGAAGGACGAGGGGGCCCACGCCTGGCCGTTGGCGGCCGTGCGGGACAGGAGCTTCTCCGAGCTGGCCCCGGCCTCGGCCAGGCCCGTCAGGTCACCCTTGACGTCGCACAGGAGCACGGAAGAGCCGTTCGCGGACAGGCCCTCGGCAAGGAGCTGAAGGGTACGAGTCTTACCTGTGCCCGTCGCGCCGGCAACCAGCAGGTGACGGTTAAACATGGGCAGGGGCATCTTGGCGCTGACGCCGGGCACGCGCGCTCCGTCCTCGATGAGGGTGCCGATGGTGACCGCAGGGACGTCCCAGGAGTAGGCGGCCTTGATCCCTGAGGCGAACGCGGAGAGGCCGTCGGATACCTTGGACGAGGCCTGGGCCGCCTCACTCGCAGCTGCTGGCGCTTCGGGGGTGGTTTCGGCTGCTTCGACCTGGGAACGCAAAGCGTCGGCCGCCGCGCGGGCTGCCTGGGCCTCCGCTGTTTCAGCACCCGCTGCGGCGGCAGGGGTATCCGCGGCGGCACCGGCTGCTTCGAGCTGGAGACGCAGCGCCTCTGCCTTCGCGCGGGCTGCCTCAGCCTCGGCCGCCTTCGCGGCGGCTTCAGCTTCGGCGAGGCGTGCCTTGAGATCTTCGATGTTCTCGCTCATGGTGTGGTCTTTCGGCTGTGGGCGCGGTGCGCCACTGTATGTCGACGTTACCGACACAGTATCCCTTGGGACGACGATCCTATGCGCGCGATAACAGGGGAGAGCGCGTGTGGCTCCGTCCACAGGCGCGGTGCTCGTGTCGCGCCCATCCACAGGGGGTTGCTCCGTGTCGCGCCCATCCACAGGCGAGAGCAGGCGGCGCGACACGGGGAAGGCGCTGGACTTAGCGTCGACACATGAACCCTCCACGATGGATCGCACACCGCAGGATGGCAGCCCTGACGAAAGCCGTGTACGACTCAGCGGTCAGCGACGACGATGACCCGCCCGAACCCACCTCCGCGCGCTTGCTGCCCGGCGGGACGACCGTCGCCGCACTCCTCATCGTCCTCGTCGCCCTCGCTGGCATCGGCGTGTGGCGAAACGCCCGGGCCGCAGACGAAGCACACGCGAGTGAACAAGCCGCCGAGCAATCAGTCGAACGCCAGGCCGAAGAAACCACACACCAGGACCCGGCGGCGGCACCGGAAAGAGACGCACCCAGCCGCCCCGCCTCCCACGCCACGCCCGGTCCTCCCGGACCCGCAGGCCAAGTCATCGTCTACGTCTCCGGAGCCGTCGCCACCCCCGGCGTCCTCACCCTGCCCGCCTCCTCCCGCGTCACCGACGCCATCACCGCCGCAGGAGGCGCCCTAGAAGACGCCGACCTCGATACCATCAACCTGGCCCGCCCCCTCACAGACGGCGAACACATCCGCATCTCCCGAATCGGAGAAACACCACCGGCCCTCACGGCAAACGGCGACGCCACCCACGCCGCCTGCGTCCGCCTCGACACCGCCACCGCCACCGACCTACAAACCCTGCCCGGCATCGGCCCAGCCCTCGCCGAACGCATCATCGACTACCGTGTCACCCACCCCCACATCACCTCCGTCGATGCCCTCGACGACGTTCCCGGCATCGGCCCCTCCCTCATCGAAAAAATACGACCAGGCGTCTGCCCATGAACGGACAAAACGAGACAACAAACACCGGAGGAAACACGTGCACCCCCACCCCGCAGGAAACACCACCACCCGAAGCCGCTCTGCGCGCACCCCACACCACGCACCAAAGCGCCCCACGCATGATCGACCTGCGCCTCCTCACCCCAGCCACCGCCGCCTGGGCCACAACCTGGTGGGCCACCACCCATCCCGCACCCCACCCCCTCATCGCCACATGCGCGCTCGCGACCGCCATCACCGCCACCTCCTACGCCTGGTCCCACAGGCACACACGCCCACCACGCCATGCCCTCACCCCACCGAGATCCCTCCGCCTAGCAGCTGCCCTCATCCTCGCAGCCACCGCATGCGCGCTCGCGGTCGCCTCCGCTGCGGGACGCGTCTACCGTGATGACCCCGCTCGAATGGACTCTGGGCCGATCCACGCGCGGGTCCGGCTCGAGCGTGACCCGGCCTCGGCCTCGTCCGGTTTTTCGACGAAGCGTCGAGCGCGCGTGAGGATCCTCGCGGTGAGAGTGGGGGAGCGGTGGCTAACCTCAGGCGCCACCGCCCTGGTGAGCGCTCCGGGGTGGGAGGATGCGGCGCGCGGCGACGTCTACGAGATCTCTGGTAGCCTCGATGCCTCCTTCGCGGCCGCCACTCCGTCCGTCGGCTCGATACGAGCTCGGACCGCGATTCTCGCAGAGCGTCCCGGCGGCCTGGACATCTGGAGGCGGGACACGCACCGGGCCTTCGCGCGTGCGTGCGAACATCTGTCGAGAGACGCGCGAGGCCTCGTTCCCGGCATGGCAATCGGTGACGACCGCCTGGTGCCCTCCGACCTGTCCGACGCCATGAAAACCACCTCTCTCACGCACCTGACGGCTGTGTCCGGCTCCCACATCGTTATCATCCTGGCGGCCCTGACCCTGATCCTGCCCGCGCGCGTGCCCCTGCGCGTCGGCGCGACACTAGCGGTGCTGGGGACCATCGTCGTGCTCGTCGGACCGGAGGCCTCCGTCGTACGTTCCGTGTGCGTCGCGTCGGTCGCCGCTCTTGGCTTGATCCTCGGACGCGAAGGACAGGCCATCGCGGCCCTTAGTGCCGTCGTCATCGGGACCCTCCTCATCGACCCGTGGGCTTCCCGATCCTACGGATTCGCGCTCTCCGCGCTGGCGGCCCTGGCTGTCGTCGGACCCGCGGCTGTCATCGCGAGGAGCACGAAACGGCGTATCCGGGGAGATACGCGCATCGGTCGGGTCCTGCGTCGGCTGACCGAAATGGTGTGCGTGCCCGCCCTGGCCGAGTTCGCCACCGCTCCACTCGTCGTGTCCCTGTCGGGATCCGTGCCTGTGTGGGGGATCGCCGCCAACGTCGCCGCCGAGCCTGCGGTGCCCGTGGCCACGCTCGCGGGCCTGGCTGGAGCCCTCTTCGCGCCCATCAGCCCCGGGATCGCCGAATTCTGCGCGCGAGTGGCCTCCTGGGCGACCGGGTGGATCGCAGCCTCCGCACGCTTCTTCGAGGGGATGCCAGGATCGGGGACACAGGTGCCCGGGGGAGCGCGGACCATCCTCTCTCTATACGCGTGCGCGGGATGCGGGTGGGTACTGTGGTGCGTGTGGCGGCGCTGGGTCAGTTCCCTTACGGACGAGGCCTGGGATCCTCACGCGGACCCGTGACGCCTGCGTGGTTCATCAGCATCGCGAGGGCGTGTGTTCCCTCATCCGTGTTAGCTCCCCGGAGAACTCCTCTGTGCAAACGGTGGGCATAAGGCGGTGACACCTGCCACGACTCATGTCCGCCCAGGGCAAAGGCGGACGCAGATGAGCGTGGGTGGTGGCAGACTGAGGGAGTTACCATCGCGTCGAAAGGCAGGAAGACGTGGCAGCACGCGGATCACGCTCGGCAGCACCCGCCCCCATTACGCTGGCCCCCATCGTGTTGATCAAGGGACCCGAGGGCCTTCTCGTCGACCGTGCCCTCGACCGGCTGCGCGCACTGGCCTACGAGGCCGACCCGAACCTGGAGCGCACCGACATCAACGCCGCCACCTACCAGGCAGGACAGATCGACGTCATCGCCTCGCCCTCCCTGTTCGGCGAGTCCCGCATGGTCATCATCCGCGACCTGGAAACGATGAGTGATGCCCTCGCCAGCGACCTGATCGCCTACGCGGCAGCCCCCGCCCCCGACGTGTGGATGTTCCTGGCCCACCCCGGCGGTAATGCTCGCGGCAAGAAGGTGATCGACGCGATCACCAAGGCGAAATGGCCCGTGATCCCGGCCGACCCGCTCAAAAACGACCGCGATAAGCTGGCACTCATCGCTTCCGACGTGCGAGCCGCGCACCGGCAGATGGACACCGAAGCGCAGCAGGCCCTCGTGGACGCGCTCGGTAACGATCCGCGCGCGATGGCGGGCGCGCTGGCGCAGCTGCTCTCGGACGTGAGCGGACGCATCACCCTGGAGGACGTGCGCCGCTACCAGGCCGGACGCGTTGAGGCCACCGGCTACGACGTCGCCGACGCGGCTGTTGCAGGGAACTCTGCGAAGGCCCTCACTCTCACGCGCCACGCCTTTGCGACAGGTATCGCCCCGCAGGTACTCGTCGCCGCGCTAGCCATGAAGTTCCGCGCCATGGCGAAGGTATCCATCGGCGGATCTGCCTCCGCCCTCAAAATGGCCCCCTGGCAGGTCGACCGTGCCCGGCGCGAGCTGCGTGGCTGGTCTGACGCCTCGCTGGCCGGGGCCTTCGGTGCGATCGCCACTGCCGACGCTGAAACGAAGGGCGCGTCGCGTGACCCGCAGCGTGCCATCGAAAAAGCAATCATCACCATTTGCAGGCTGCACGGATGCTGAGAAAGCGCCACGGCCTCGTCACCGAGAAGAAGAACGACGGAACTGAGGAGATTCATGAAAACTATTCGAACGTTGATGGGGCGACTGCGGGAGTTTAAGGCTCCCGCGATCCTGACCCCGCTGTTCATCATCGGGGAGGTGATTCTCGAATGTCTGATCCCGCTGACCATGGTCTCGCTGGTGGATGCGCTCGACGGCGTGTCCCTGAGTCCTGTCATGCGCCTGGGACTGATCCTTACCGGACTGGCCTTCGCCTCGCTGGCCTGTGGCATTCTCTCCGCGCGCTTCGCAGCGACCGCCTCGGTGGGACTGGCGAAGAACCTGCGTCAGGATCTGTTCTTTAAAGTGCAGGATTTCTCGTTCGCGGACATCGACCGCTTCTCCACCTCCTCGCTGGTCACCCGCATGACGACCGACGTCACGAACGTGCAAAATGCATTCGGAATGATGATCCGTATCGCTGTACGCGTGCCGCTCATGATCATCTTCTCCATCGTCATGGCGTGGCGCATCAACATCCAGATGGCGCTCGTCTTCCTGGGAATGGTACCGGTGCTTGCCATCATCCTGGCGGCTATCGTGCTCATCGCCTTCCCGATCTTCCGCCGTATCTTCAAGAAGTACGACGCCTTGAACAACTCCGTGCAGGAAAACGTCGCCGCGATCCGCGTGGTCAAGTCCTTCGTCACCGAGGAACACGAGACCACGAAGTTCCGCTCGGCTTCAGCCGACGTGCGCAAGGACTTCACAAACGCCGAAAAACTCATCGCGCTCAACAGCCCCGTCATGATGTTCTTCATCTTCGCCGCGATTGTGGCCGTCGACTACGTGGGTGCTTCGATCATTATCAACTCGGGGGCAACCGAGCTGACAAAGGGCGGCTTGACCGCCCTCATCACCTACGGCATCCAGATCCTGTCGCAGATGCTCATGCTCGCCTTCATCTTCGTCATGACGACCATGGCGGCTGAGTCCGCGCATCGTATCGCCGAGGTCCTTAACCACGAGCCGTCGTTGACTTCACCCGAGAACGGTGCGACCGACGTTGCGGATGGTTCCGTCATCTTCGAGAACGTGTCCTTCAAGTACTCCGCCACCGCCGAAGAAAACGCGCTGTCCGATATCAACCTGCGCATCGAATCCGGCTCGACGCTCGGCATCGTGGGCGGCACCGGCTCAGCCAAGACCTCGCTCATCCAGCTGATCTGCCGCCTCTACGACGTCTCCGAAGGCTCCGTGAAGGTCGGCGGGCGCGACGTGCGCGATTATGACCTGACCTCGCTGCGCGACGCTGTCTCCGTTGTCCTGCAGAAGAACGTCCTCTTCTCCGGCACCATCAAGGACAACATGCGCTGGGGCAACCCGGACGCCACCGACGAACAGATTGAGCACGCGTGCAAGCTCGCGCAGGCCGACGAGTTCATCCAGCAGCTGCCCGGCGGCTACGACTACGTGATCTCCCGCGGCGGCACCAACGTGTCAGGCGGCCAGAAGCAGCGCCTGTGCATCGCCCGCGCGCTCCTGAAGAACCCTAAAATTCTCATCCTGGACGACTCGACCTCCGCGGTGGACACCAGGACCGACACACTGATCCGGGGCGCTTTCGAGACCGAAATCCCGGGCACGACGACGATCATCATCACCCAGCGCCTGTCCTCCGTCGAGCACGCGGACCAGATCATCGTCCTGGACGACGGACGCATCAAGGAGCGCGGCAGCCACGCCGAGCTGATGGCAGCGGGCGGCGAATACCGCGAAATCTACGACTCCCAGAACGCCGCGAGCGAAAGCGAGGTGGCCTGATATGGCACGTTCGGTTAACTCCCGCGTGGAGGACTCGGAGAAGCTCGAGGGAATCGAGCGTCCCTTCGGTCGCCTGATGTGCTACGTGTTCCACCACTACCCAGTGCGCATCACCCTGACGGTCGTGTGCATCATCCTGGCCGCCGTGGCCTCGGCCGTCGGCTCGATCTTCATGCAGCAGATCGTTGACAACGTCGTGACCCCGGGCCTCGCGAGCGGCTTCGACGCCGTGCGAGGAACACTGGTACGCCTCGTCGTCACGATGGGAATCATCTTCAGCGCTGGTGTCATAGGCAATTTCATCTACACCCGCGCCATGGCGATCATGACGCAGGGGACGCTTAAGCACATGCGAGACGACATGTTCGACTCGATGGAGCGCCTGCCGTTGCGATTCTTCGATACGCACCCGCACGGCGCGATCATGTCGACCTACACGAACGACACAGATGCGGTCCGTCAGCTCATCGGCCAGTCGATCCCGACTCTCATCCAGTCGGGCCTGACGATCATCGTGCTGATCGGCACGATGCTCTACTACTCCGTGTGGCTCTTCCTCGTCGTCCTCGTTGTGGGCGGCCTCATGGCGTTCCTGACGGGCAAACTTGGCGGACTCTCGGGCCGCTTCATGAAGGCCCAGCAGGCTGCACTGGCGGACGAAGAAGGCTTCATTGAAGAGATGATGGACGGCCAGAAGGTCGTTCAGGTCTTCAACCACGAGCAGGACGCCAAGGACGAGTTCGTCGAGTACAATCAGAAACTCTTCGACTCCTCGCAGAAGGCGAATATCTACGGCAACGTCCTCATGCCGGCCCTGGGCAACATCGGCAATATCATGTACGTCGTCATCGCCATTGTCGGCGGCGTCATGATCCTGGAACAGACCCCGAACGTGCACCTGTTCGGCATCAACGTCATTACAGTCGGCATCGTCGTGTCCTTCCTGGGCATGGTCCGCAACTTCTCTCAGACCATCGGCCAGATGTCGATGCAGGTCCCCATGATCGCCCTCGGCATGGCGGGTGCGGGCCGAGTATTTGCCCTCATCGACCAGGAACCCGAGGAAGACCACGGTTACGTGACCCTCGTGCGCGCCCGTGAACTGCCCGACGGCTCGGTCGAACCCACCGAGGAACGCACGGGCATCTGGGCGTGGCGTCACCCCCATAAGGCGGACGGCACGGTCACCTACACGCGCCTGCGCGGCGAACTCGTCATGGAGGGCGTGGACTTCTCCTACGACGATAAGAAGGATGTCCTGCACGACATCTCCCTGTGGGCCAAGCCCGGTCAGAAGATCGCCTTCGTGGGTGCCACGGGAGCAGGCAAGACAACGATCACGAACCTGATCAACCGCTTCTACGACATCGCCGACGGCAAGATCCGCTACGACGGCATCAACATCAACAAGATCCGCAAGTCGGACCTGCGCCGTTCCCTCGGCGTCGTCCTGCAGGACGTCAAGCTCTTCACGGGCACGGTCATGGAGAACATCCGCTACGGCCGCCTGGACGCCACGGACGAGGAATGCATCGAGGCCGCGAAGCTGGCCAACGCGGACTCCTTCATTCGCCGTCTGCCGGAGGGATACGACACGATGCTGACCGGTAACGGATCGAACCTGTCTCAGGGGCAGGCGCAGCTCCTGTCGATTGCCCGTGCGGCAGTGGCCGACCCACCCGCGATGATCTTGGATGAGGCGACCTCATCGATTGATACGCGTACCGAGGCCCACGTGCAGCAGGGCATGGACAACCTCATGGAGGGGCGTACGGTCTTCGTCATCGCCCACCGCCTCTCGACGGTGCGGAACTCCGACGCGATCATGGTCCTGGAGCAGGGACGTATCATCGAGCGCGGCAGCCACGACGATCTGATCGCTCAGAAGGGCGTGTACTACCAGCTCTACACGGGAGCCTTCGAACTCGACTAGCGGTCGTCGCTTCGCGCACCTGGCCCCGGCCTCGTTCGTCGTCGGACGAGGTTGGGGCCTCGTCATGTGTGCGCTGCGTGCGTATGGGACTGATTGGGGGCGTTCCTCGACCATGCGCGCAAGCGCGCGGGGGAGTGGGTATACGAAAGCGGGCCGCCCCGAAGGGCGACCCGCTTCACGTCAAACTATTGTTCGCGATCAGTCAGCGATCGAGGCGACACGACGAGCAAGCTTGGACTTGCGGTTCGCGGCCTGGTTCTTGTGGATGACGCCCTTGGAGACGGCGACGTCCAGCTTGCGCGAGGCAACGCGCAGCGCGGCGAGAGCCTTCTCCTTGTCGCCGACCTCAACGGCCTCGCGGGTGTGACGCACCAGGGTCTTCAGCTCGGACTTCACGGACTGGTTGCGAACGCGGCGCTTCTCGTTGGTCAGGATGCGCTTCTTCTGGGACTTAATGTTTGCCACAGTCGGATTTCTCCTTGATGTATGTCTTGCAGGGTCGGTGAGGGCTG
>QWCZ01000505.1_pt1 | contig 19026 bp, 20 predicted proteins | sample 1972651 | NCBI WGS metagenome assembly QWCZ01 (sample SAMN09866695, study PRJNA288562) | Human oral metagenome isolate pre1_saliva, whole genome shotgun sequencing... | isolation source: mouth | host: Homo sapiens | place: USA: California
CGAACGCCCCGAGCGTCTGAGTGGCGGCTCTCCCGAACAACTTTTAAACCACGCCGTCCGCTATGGCGAATACTGCCAAAAACTGGAAAAACAAATTTCCGGCTGGCAGACATGGTACGAGAAAGGCCGTCTGAAAAATGACTGATTTTGCCGACCGCGCATCCGAACGCGAAGCCATCTTTCTTGCAGAATCCCTGGCAAAGCATCAACCGCCGTCTGAAACCACCGCCAGCCTAAGCCACTGTGAAGATTGCGGCAGCCCGATACCCGAAGCCAGGCAAAAAGCCGTCCAAGGCTGTACGCGCTGTGTTGTCTGCCAAGAATATTTTGAACACGGATTTCAGAGGTAAACAATGGAAAAAACCTTTATCCACATCGAATTTTGGCAGCTTGTCGGCTTTTTACTCTCCTTCCTCGGCATTTGTTTTACCTTCGGCAAAATGCTGCTGGCGCAATTCCGCGAGCAGCAGGACGAACGCCAAAAACAGCAGGAACGCCTACAAGGCAAAGTCGAAATTATGGAAAACAAACTGGCGGAATTCAATGCCGGTCTGCCGCTGACATACGTCCTGCGCGAAGACTACATCCGCAATCAAGTCGTCCTCGAAGCCAAACTCGACAACGTCGCAGAAAAACTCACTGAAATCTACAAAATGGAAAGCGTAAAGAAATGATTAGCCAGGAACTGATCGCCAAACAACGCCGCGAGGGGATGCGTTGGAACATTATCAACACCCTTAATAAAGCCCGCCCGCACACCACCAGCGAAACCTTCCTGCTGGATATTATGAACGCGATTTACCCGCAGACCACCGCCACCGAACTGCGCCAGCAGCTCGACTACCTTGCCGACCGCAAAATGGTCGAGCTGAATAAAGCACCGCACGGCTTGTGGTTTGCCGACCTGACCAGTTTGGGTGTCGATATTGCTGAATACACGATCGAATGCCGCGCCGGTATCGCCCGTCCCGAAAAAGTGTGGAGCTGATATGGCCAAGCGCAGCACGATAGACCAATTACCCGAAGCCGTCCGACACGAATTTGAGCGCAAACTCGTCGAAAACGGTTTCGCCGACTATCAGGCATTGTCCGAATGGTTGCAGCAGCAGGGCTATGAAATCAGCCGTTCTGCCGCCCACCGCTACGGGCAGAAAGTCCAGCGTCGGTTTGCCGCCATCAAAAACAGCACCGAAGCGGCACGCCTGATTGCCGAAGGCGCGGCCGATGAAGGCGATACCCGCTCCGAAGCCCTAATGGCGATGTTACAGACCGAATTATTTGAGGCATTGGTGCAAATCGGCGAAATGCCGTCTGAAGAACTGAACGCGCTTGACCGCTTCGGCATCATGAGCGAAGGAGCACGCAAAATCAGCGGGCTGATTACCGCTGGAACGCGCCTGAAAGAATATCAGGCAAAAGTTAAAGCCAAAGTCGAAGCTGCCGCCGAAAACGTGGCCAAGCAGGCAAAAAAAGGCGGGCTGTCCGACGCGGCTGCCGAAGCCATCCGCAAACAGATTTTAGGTATCGCATCATGACCTTGCCCAAAACCGAAGACCGCACGCCATCGGCATTGCTGCCTTACCAGCAGCGTTGGTGCGCCGATAACTCTCCCGTCAAACTCTGTGAAAAATCCCGACGCATCGGTCTGAGCTGGGGCGAGGCTGCCGATACCGCCTTACTTGCCGCCTCATCGGGCGGCATGGACGCATGGTACATAGGCTACAACAAAGATATGGCTTTAGAGTTTATCCGCGATTGTGCCAACTGGGCCAAGTTCTACGGTTTGGCGGCAGGCGAAATCGAAGAGACTGAAGAGGTGTTCGTCGAGGGTGACGACAAAAAATCCGTCCTCGCCTTCGTCATCCGTTTCGCGTCAGGCTGGCGCGTTACCGCCTTGTCCAGTCGACCGTCCAACCTTCGCGGTAAGCAGGGGCGCGTCATCATCGATGAAGCGGCGTTCCACGAGCAGCTTGGAGAGCTGCTCAAAGCGGCAATGGCATTGCTGATGTGGGGCGGGCAGGTACACATCATCTCTACCCATGACGGCGTGGATAACCCCTTCAACGAGCTGATTACCGACATTCGTGCGGGCAAAAAACCTTATTCCATCCACCGCATTACTTTCGACGAGGCCGTTTCAGACGGCCTCTACCGCCGCATCTGTCTGCGTTTGGGCAAGGAGTGGACGGCAGACGGCGAAGCCGCGTGGTGTAAAGAGATTCGTGATTTCTACGGAGACGACGCATCCGAAGAGTTGGACTGCATACCCAAAAACGGCGGCGGCAAATGGCTCAACCGCGCCTTAATCGAAAGCCGTATGAGTCCTTATACACCGGTTATCCGCTACGACCAGACCGACGATTTCGGCCTCTTGCCCGAACCGCGCCGCGCCGCCGAAGTAGCGGACTGGATAGCCGACACCCTGCAACCGTTGCTCGACGGTTTGGATAAAACCCGCACCAGCTTTGTCGGCGAAGACTTTGCCCGCAGCGGCGACCGTACCGTCATCGTCCCTTTATTGCAGCAGACTAATTTAAGCCTTAAGCCGCCGTTCGTGTTGGAGTTGGGCAATATGCCGTTTGCCCAACAAGAGCAAATCATGAAACACCTGTTGCACGGCTTACCCAATCTGCGCGGAGCGGCATTGGACGCGCGCGGCAACGGCCAGTCAATCGCCGAAGCCATGCGCGACGAATTTGGCGCGGAGGTATGTGAGTCGGTCATGCTCTCGGAAAATTGGTACCGCACCCATACCGCGCCGTTCAAAGCCGCCCTTGAAGACGGCACGTTGGACGCAATCCCCAAAGACGAAGACATCCTGACCGACCTGCGCGCCTTCGAGCTGGTCAGAGGCGTGCCGCGCATCCCCGATGTACGCACCAAAGGTCAAGACGGCAAAAAACGCCACGGCGACGCGGCGATTGCCTTTGTCCTTGCCCATTACGCTAGCCGCGAGCTGAATACCGGCCCAATACGCGTAGCCAGCCGCCGAATCCGCCGAAAAAGCGCATTAACCAAAGGATATTGATATGAATGATAAAACCATTGAGAAAATTATTTTCACCCTGTGTTTACCCGTATTGGTGGCAATTACGCTTATTGCATCACTGCCTTTTACAGTATTGCTTGTAGCAAGATTTATAATTTTTCTAATGCTACTAGCTTCTTACCCTCTACTTCTGATACTGGCAAAAGTGCCGTCTGACCATTGGAATCCACACAGTCCTTTCAAGTTTATAAAAGATACGGCTCAATCATTGCCATATCTCTGGTGGAAAATATATGAATTGTGCTTACCTTTTTGATAGAAAGTTTTATTCATGCCCAAGCCCCACCTCAAACTCAAAACCAGTCAAGGCATCATGACCTTCAAGCCGCAGGATTTATCTGCCCATCTCGCCGTTTCCCGCCCGTTTTTCAGCGGTTTCAACGGCTGGCTGCCTAATCCAGACCCTGTTTTGCGCAAAATGGGTAGGCAAATCTCCATTTACCGCGAGCTGATGCGCGACCCGTTGGTCGGCTCGCTGGTGCGCCGCCGAAAAGCAGCTGTCGCCCGCCTCAAATGGCGGCTTGAGGGCGACGACACCCCTAAAAATGTTCGGGATTTTGTCGATAGCTGGCTGGCTGAAACCGATGTTTACCGCCTAATTAAAGACGTTTTAAATGCCGTTTTTTACGGCTACCAGCCCATCGAACTGATTTGGCGTACCGATTCTGCATGGCTGCCTGACAAAATCATCGCCAAGCCGCAAGAGTGGTTCGCCTTCAACGACGAAGGCGAGCTGCGTTACATCCAAAATGGGCTGACCGATACCGTTCCTCCGCCTTATAAGTTTCTTTGCCCGACACATGAGGCAGATTATCTAAACCCCTACGGTTTGGGCGATTTGGGCTTGGTTTTTTGGCTAGTCACCTTCAAACGCGGCGGCCTTAAATTCTGGATGCAGTTCACCGAAAAATACGGTGCGCCTTGGCTGATTGGTAAAGAACCGCGTTCCAATACCCCGCAGGATACCGACAAGCTGCTGGACGCGCTCGAAGCCCTGATCGGCAACAGCGTCGGCACCATTCCCAATGATTCCAGCGTCGAAATCCACGAGGCAAGCGGTAAGGCCTCATCTATTGATGCCTACGACAAGCTCATCCGTTATTGCCGCTCCGAAATCAGCATTGCGCTGCTCGGACAAGACCAAACCACCGAAAAAGACAGCACGCACGCCAGCGCGACCGCAGGCTTGGAAGTAACGGACGACATCCGCGACAGCGACAAACGAATCGTGGAGACAACATTCAATCAGTTGATAGAGTGGGTGGTAGAGATAAATTTCGGAGACGTTGCCCGTCCGAAATTCGTATTGTTTGAGAACGAGGAGAGTGGCACGAAAGAGCGTGCCGAACGGGATAAGATGATGGTGGATGCCGGTGCCAAGTTCACCAAGCAATACTGGCAGCGCACATACGGTTTGGAAGATGGGGATTTACTTGAGGGTGTTCAAGCAAGCCCGGAGGCAAAAGCTGCCGACTTTACCGAGGGCGATTTGACGGATGCAGGTTTGGTTATCGACGGACTCGCCCCTAACTCAGACCGTCTGAATACACAAGGCGACCTGCTGACTGCCGTCCTAGTGGCCGAATTAAGTCGTGGAGAAACTGCCGAAAATCTGCTCGATCGTCTGTCCGCCGCCTATCCGAATATGGACGATACCGCCTTGCAAAACGAGTTGGCGCGCCTGATTTTCCTTTCCGACTTGGTCGGCAGGATTGAAGTAGTACAGGAGCTTAAATCATGAACCCCGAAGATATTAAAGCCATCTTCGGCATGAAACCCGAAGCCGCCGTCGCCTATCTCAAGCAAAAAGGCATTGCCGTATCTTGGGACTGGCAGGATATGTTGGACGACGCGCACGCCACTGCCTTTACGGTGGCCAAAACCGCCAAAATGGATGTGCTCTCCGATATCTATTCCGCCGTCGTCGATGCCGCCGAACAAGGCCGGACGCTGGAAGAGTTCAGCCGAGAACTCGCCCCTGTTCTACAGCGCAAAGGCTGGTGGGGCAGGCAGGAAGTTCAAAATCCCGAAGGAGAAACCCAAAGCGTACAGCTCGGTAGCCCCCACCGCCTGAAAACCATCTATCTGACCAATATGCAGTCGGCCTACATGGCGGGCCGTTACGCCGAAATGATGGACTCCATCGACACGCACCCTTATTGGCAGTACGTCGCCATCAACGACAACCGCACTCGTGATACCCACCGTATGATGCACGGTCGCGTCTATGCCGCAGACGACCCCGTATGGAATACTTTGTACCCTCCTTTGGACTACCGCTGTCGCTGCCGTGTCAAACCGCTGTCCCGCAGTATGGGAGAAAACCGTGTCCTGCCCCGACCGAATCTTGAGTCCATCACCGTAGATATAGGCGCAAATCCCTATACCGGTGAGGAGCGTTACGCACAGCGCACCGGCATTCGCATCAACAACAAATTTATCGCCCCCAATGCGGGCTTCAACGCCAACCAAGGCAAGTCTATGCTGTCCCGTATGGCGAAAATTGCAGTGGATAAGGCTCAGGCAACCCATCCGGACATCGCCCGCATTGCCCTGAAAACGATGATGGGCAACGACAGATTCAAAAACGCCCTGTCCAACGCTTCGCTGACTTGGGTGCTTAAACTGTTAAAAGGCTGATTATGCTGGAAATCAAACTCGATGCTACCAAACTCGAACACGGTCTGAGTACGCTCCTTAAAAACGCCGCAAACACCCGCCCCATGATGCGCGGTATTGCAACTGAGTTGCTATCTATGACCGAAGAAAACTTCGAATCCGAAAGCTGGGGCGAGCAGCGGTGGAAACGAAGTCGGCGTGCCGCAGATGAGGGAGGCAAGACTCTGCAAAAAAGCGGGCAACTTGCCGCCAGCCTGACTACACAGGTTGGCAGCAACTATGCCCGAATCGGCAGCAACAAAAAATACGCCGCCATCCACCACCTCGGCGGACGAGCAGGGCGAGGGCACAAAACCAACCTTCCAGCACGCCCCTATCTCCCCATCAACGGCAACAACCAACTCCAACCCGGTGCCGAACGCCGAATCCTCGACATCGCCATCACCGCCCTCAAAAAAGGACTTTGACAACAAAAAACGGACGATAAAAATACCGTCCGTTTTTATTGCAATATTTGCAACTCCCTTGCATTTTTTTTCATCCCATAAAATCCCCCGTCATCCTCTCTCATCCCATTTTTCTCATCAACCCCTATATATTTATCTCATTAGGTTTCAATTTAGTCGTATTTTATTATTATCTTAATTCGTACTATAAGGGATTTTATACAGCTCTCTGAGAAAACTGCCTAAAGAGGGCAAAAAAGTTTTTGATTCTCGTCAATTGTAAGAAGTTGGGCTAATTATGCCGTCTGAAAGGAAATTAGGGGAATCGAATATGGGAAGGCTGCCGAATAAATTTAACTCGCTGTTTTATTGAATAGAATGATCCACATCATATATTTTTACTGTTAAGATTGTTGTAAGTTCAAGGTAGAAATAATAGTAACGCGTAAGTTAAGGCAGCCTTGAGCTGATAATAAGATACTAAAAATATTGTTTACAATTCTGACCAAAAATCTGAACCTGTCAGGAAGAAATAAGGTAAAATACACTTTGTTATCTTACCGTCTAATCACCATTTACCAAGGAAAAATGATGAGTACTTCATTGAGTTACCGCGATGCAGGTGTCGATATCGACGCAGGCGACCAACTGGTCGAAAACATCAAACCGTTTGCCAAACGCACCATGCGTCCGGAAGTATTGGGGGATTTGGGCGGTTTTGGCGCATTGGTCGAAATTGGCAAGAAATATAAAAATCCCGTATTGGTCAGCGGTACGGATGGAGTAGGAACCAAGCTCAAGCTTGCTTTTGATTGGGATAAGCATGATACGGTCGGCATTGACCTTGTCGCTATGAGTGTTAACGATATTTTGGTTCAAGGAGCAGAACCTCTGTTTTTCTTGGATTATTTTGCCTGCGGTAAATTGGATGTTCCGCGCGCGACCGATGTCATCAAAGGCATTGCACAAGGTTGCGAAGAATCCGGCTGCGCCCTGATTGGCGGGGAAACTGCTGAAATGCCGGGTATGTATCCCGTTGGCGAATACGATTTGGCTGGTTTTGCCGTCGGCGTGGTGGAAAAAGAAAATGTCATTACCGGCCGCAGTATCGGCGTAGGCGATGTGGTATTGGGTTTGGCTTCCAACGGTGCACATTCAAACGGCTATTCGCTCATCCGTAAAATTATTGAGCGGGAAAATCCTGATTTGGATGCTGATTTTGATAATGGGAAAAGCTTGAGGGAGGCAGTTATTGCACCGACCCGTCTGTATGTGAAACCGATTCTTGCCGCTTTGGAAAAATTTATCATTAAAGGCATGGCACACATTACCGGCGGCGGTATTACTGAAAACGTGCCGCGCGTGTTGCCTGAAAACACGGTTGCCCAAATCGATGCCAAATCGTGGGAATTGCCTAAACTTTTCAAATGGCTTCAAAAGGCGGGCAATGTGGAAACTCAAGAAATGTACCGAACCTTCAACTGCGGTATCGGCATGGTCGTTATTGTTGCTGCCGAAGATGCTGATGCGGTTGAGAGCCTCTTGGGTGAGCAAGGTGAAACAGTTTACCGTTTAGGTTTGATCCGTGAGCGTCAGGGAGACGAGCATCAAACCCAGGTTGCCTGATTGCTTCTATAGCAAAATGCCGTCTCAAACATGGGTTTGGACGGCATTTTTATATTGGTCGATATAAGGCTGGGCTGCACACGCTTAAAGCGGATGTAAGCCAATTGTATATTTGCGGGATTCGGCAGGAAACATTTTTCCCTGCATTAGTATTTCTACTTTTTATTATGCCGTCTGAAAATATCATGATGATACGTTTTCAGACGGCATAGCTGATATTGCAGTATCAGATAGAGGTAAACGGAAAACACTAAACCGAACAATATTACTGCTCTGCCAAGCGTACTTATGGGGGCATAAGCTTATATGCTTGGTCTGTTATCCGAATGACCGTACGGGGATTAAAATCCCTAATATGCCGTCTGAACCCGCTTTACTCCAATACAGGCTGGGGAACATTATGATGGATGGCATAAACGGCGGCTTGAACCCGGCTGCTGAGGTTGAGTTTGCGGAGCAGGTTTTGAACGTGAACTTTGACGGTGGATTCGGCAAGGTTGAGGTGGCGTGCAATGATCTTATTGCTGTGTCCTGCGGCAAGGTAACCTAGGATTTCCATCTCTCGGGGGGTAAGGGAGGAAAGTGACTGAGTTCCTTGTGCGGGTTGGGGGGAAATCAGGCTGCGGACGAGTTTGGCAGTCATCTCGGGAGAGAATACATTATCGCCGTCGGTAGCTTTGCGTATGCTTTCAAGCAAGAAATCGGCGTTGATATTTTTCAACAGATAGCCGCGGGCACCGATACGCATACATTCGGTAAGGTCGTCGCTGTCTTCGGAAACAGTCAGCATAATCACTGCCTGTTGCGGATTGATGCTGATGATTTGGGAGAGTGCTTCGCGTCCGTTCATACCGGGCATATCAAGGTCAAGCAGGACGACATCGGGTTGAAGCTGGCTGATCATTTTAATGCCGGAAAGTCCGTCGGAAGCTTCGCCGATGACCTCAAAATCATGTTGGCGCAACAAAAGTGCCTTGATGCCGCTGCGGAAAAGGGTATGGTCGTCTATCAGAATAATTTTAATGGTCATTTCAAGCTTTCTTCAGATGCACCCGTCAATGAGACGGTGGTTCCTTTTTGGGGTTGGGAATAGATTTTCAATACGGCGCGGATACGTTTGGCACGCTCCTGCATGATATGCAGTCCGACATGGCTGCCCGAAGGTTCTCCAATGTTTTCCGTGTCGAAACCCTGTCCGTTGTCTTGAATGGTCATTGTAAAACTTCCATCCTGTTTGACCAGCCTGAATTTGACATGGGTGGCACGGGCGTGTTTTCGGATGTTGGAAAGGCTTTCTTGCAGGATAAAAATCATTTGGAGCTGCTCTTCCTGAGGAGGCAGGAACGAACCGTTTTCCCAGGCGGTTTCGACCGTTATCCCGGTTTGTTGTGTAAAGCGGGCGAATAGGTCGGCAACGGCTTCGGGAAATTCTTTATTACTGATTTTGGTACGGAAGTTGAGCAGCAGTTCGCGGACGTCTTCATAACATTCTTGTACGCCTGTTTTGATAAAGCTAATGTTTTCCGTAGCTTCTTCTTTTTTTCCTTCGGCAAAGGCACTCTCCAACATCTGTACCTGCAGGTTTAGGAACGTTAATGCTTGTGCGATGCTGTCATGTAATCCTTGCGCAATCAGGTTGCGTTCCTGCAATACCGCAAGCAGGCGTTTTTCTTCTTCCTGTTTCGCCCCGGCGAGCGATACGCCCAATTGCCTGCCTAGTGTTTGAAGCAGGATGCGGTCGTCTTCATCAAGAGAAATGCCGCTTGGAAAGCTGAGCGACAGTCTGCCCAATGTTTCGTTCTGGTACTCAATGGGGAAGGTTTCCTCATAGTATTTCCCCAAATCCGAAGCTGCTGTGCCGCAATCCGCATGATGAATGGAGACATAAACATCGGATCCGCCGTCCAAACAAACTCTGCCGGAATCTGCTCCTACGGCGGGCAGGATGCGGTTTAGAAAATGTTCCGCAGCCTGTTGAGGTATGTAGGATTGGTGCAGGTCCCGCGTAGTTTGGTACAGCAGGGTCAGGTTTTGATTTTGTTTTTCGAGACTGCGTGTCTGCTCGGCGACTTGTCCTTCCAAATCATCATATAAAATTTTCAGCCTGCCGCCCATTTGATTGAAACAACGCCCGACCTGTTTGAATTCCGGCGTACCGCCTTCGGGAATGGGAATATCGAAACACCTCCGTCCGATGCGTTCCGCACCTTCCCTTAACGCCTGCAGCGGCCGGATAACCCAAATCTGATGCCAAAACAGCATCAGTACAGACGACACCAGCGTCATCAACATAATTGCCCATTGAAACCGCCTGAGCCACCATGTGTTTTTTTCGTTGGCATTTTCCAATGCCTGCAAAAATAGTTCGATGTTTCCGGCAAAGCGGTAGAGATCGACCTGAGTCGGTCGCCGGTAGGACTGGAGCGGGGGGAGGATGTGTGCCTGCCAATCTATAATCAGCATGGATTGTATCAAATCATAAGCAAGAGGGGTGTCCGAAGGAATCAGCGGATGGATTGCATCGCTTTGCGAAATACGCTTCAGGCTTTTTTCAAATTCGGCAACCTGATTGTCTATTTGGGAGCGGGGAGATCCTTCGCCGGCCATATAGGCCAGACGGTATGCCTGCATCCTCAAGTTTCCGGCTTCTTCAATGACTGAGGCGGCATTTTCCAGGCGTAAAGAGAGCATCAACGTTAACACGACGGACAATGCCGCCAATCCGACCCATAAACCGGTCAGAAGTTTCAGGCGTAGAGAAAGGCTGATGCCGTCTGAAAATCGGGATGACAGTATCATACTTTGAGAAAATTATTTTAAAATAATGTCAACAATATCATTCTTTCGGATTAGAGACAACTGCTCAGAAAGAATTGGTTAAGAAAAACTTAATCGTCATCGCTTCCAGTGTTAAATCAGGTTATGATAAAATTCAAATAATATGAATTTATTAAATGTCTATATCAGACTTATTCTAAAAATATTGGGAACAACAAGCTGTAATCATGAAAACCTTCAATTTTTCCAAAAGGACGCTAGCGGTAAAAACTTTTGCACTGATATTGGCAGGCGGTCAGGCAAGCCGCATGGGGGGAGAAGACAAAGGGCTCGTACTTTTGGATGGCAAAGCGTTGATTGACCATGTTATCGACAAAATCAGGCCCCAAGTCAGCCATATCGCCATCAGCACCAACCGGAATTTGGAAGAATATGCTCGAAGGAGCCCGCATATTTTTCCGGACGCACGGCAGTGGCAGCATTTCGGCCCGCTTTCGGCTTTGTGTACTGCTGCGAACGATTTACAGCTGGCAACGGCCGACTGGCTTCTAGTTGTGCCGTGCGATATGCCGTATCTTCCGGATGATTTGGTGGCAAGGTTTGAAACCGTATCAAAGCGTACGCCGTTATGTAATGCATTTTATGTGGAAACACCGGTAACCATGCATTACAACATCATGTACATCCGCCCGCAGATTCTTCAAAGCGCGATTCCTTATTTATTTTCAGGGATGAAGACACTTAGAAGCTGGTTGCAGCAACAAAGGGCGCGCTCGGTGAAATTTGAAGTCAACGAGCATTTCATCGATTTAAACACGCATACGGATTTGCATCCTCAGTAAATAATAGTAATTCTTATTTTTATTCTTATAAAAACATGAAATAATCGCATAAGTCGATTTTATGTGGTTTTGTCATGCGTTACCATTTTCCAATTTCCATCGATATGTACGATTTCTTGTCTGCCGGACGGTTTGATTATCTGGAAATCGGGCAGACTGCGGAAATGATATTGCAAATGTTTCCAGCACCTGAGTGTGTACCCGAAGGGCTGCTGGTAAAAAAAGGCTGGAATATTTGGCTTTACGGCAACATCGAACTGCATTTCTCCGACGACCGTTTGGTACAGATACGCGCAGACTTCGATTCTGAATCGGGTTTGCAGGGAGGGAGGTGGTTGAGCCTGAATACGTGGTTTTTAAACCGGCAGGAAAAATCTGATTTTCATTCCGTAATCGAGAAGCTGATAGGGCGGGGTATCGACTTTATCAAATTGGATACGCCCACCGGCTTGGTTTTGCGTCTGCAAAGCGGAGTGGAACTACTGTTTGAAAAATATGGTAAGCAACGCCTAGCCGCATTAAGCAAAGGCAAAACCGTACTACCCGACTGGGTATGTGCCATGGCTTAGGGCAAATAAGAAACCGATGCCGTCTGAAACTCTTTCAGACGGCATTTTGTTTGGGGAAGTGTTACAATTTCAGCCCTTGGAATTGATATAGGAAAATCGGAATATGTTTACCGGCATTGTTCAAGGCTTAGGCAAACTGATAAAAGTCCACCGTCCGTCGTCGGCATTTCACACTTATATTGTCGAGCTTCCGCAAGAGGCGGCAGAAAACCTGCAGCGCGGCGCATCAGTTGCCAATAACGGCTGCTGCCTGACCATTACCGAAATCGAAGGAAACCGCGTCAGCTTCGATTTGATGGCGGAGACATTGGCAAAAACCAATTTGGGACTACTGAAAGAAGGCGATTGCGTCAACATTGAGCGGGCGGCGCGTTTCGGCGACGAAATCGGCGGACACCTCATGAGTGGGCATATCATGACAACCGTGCGTATTGTCGAAATCGAACAGGACGGGTTTAACCGTACGGTTTGGTTCGAGCTCCCGACCGCACTCAGTCCTTATATTCTGACCAAAGGATTTGTCGGTTTGGACGGTTGCAGCCTGACCGTGGGAGAAGTCGGAAAGACGCGTTTTTGCGTACATCTGATTCCGGAAACCTTGGAGCGGACGCTTTTCGGCAGCAGAGAAACCGGCGACCAAGTCAATATTGAAATCGATCCGAACACACAGGCAACCGTCGACACGGTCGAACGCCTGATGGCACAAAGATATGCTGAAAAATGAGGCAGGTATGGAATTAAACGAATTTCTTGACAAAGCCTATTCCGTTTTACGGCGTTTGGATGCCGTACTTCCGCCGGAACCCGAAAGTACGGATTGGAATGCTTTGGCATTCCGTTGGCAGAGTGCGGGTAAAAAAGGGGTTTTGGAGCACTTGCCCGCCCCTCATGTTTTCCCTTTGGCAAGGCTGGCAGGAGTTGGCCGGCAGACCGATTTGCTGGTACGCAATACCGAACAATTCATTGCCGGCAGACCTGCAAACAACGTATTGATGAGCGGTGCACGAGGAACAGGCAAGTCATCACTCGTCAAAGCATTGCTGCACGAATACGCGGATAAGGGGTTACGCCTGATCGAGGTCGATAAAAGCGATTTGGTCAGCCTGCCTTACCTGTTGACGCTTTTAAAAGAGCGTCCGGAAAAGTTTATCGTATTTTGCGATGATTTGTCGTTTGAAAGCGGTGATGAAACATATAAGGCATTGAAAACCGCGTTAGACGGCGGTTTGTCGCAGCGTTGCGCCAACGTCTTAGTTTATGCGACCTCCAACAGACGGCATCTGATGCCGGAGTACTTGGACGAGAATGCCGGTACGACGGGGATGCGGGGGGAAATCCATCAGAAAGAAGCGGTAGAAGAAAAAGTATCCCTATCGGACCGTTTCGGGTTGTGGCTCAGTTTTTATCCGTTCGATCAAAACGATTATCTGGCAGCAGTGCAAAATTGGCTGGAAGATTTTGGCGTGCCGTATGATGAAACCGCAAGGATTTCGGCATTGCAGTGGGCGCAGATGAGGGGCAACCGCTCGGGACGTTCTGCCTGGCAGTTTGCATGCGACTGGGCGGGCAGGCTGCCGGAACAACGGGTGCTGTAAGTTTTTTTAGGAATTATTTGAGACAGGAGGACAGCCACAGCTGCTGCTGTTTAGGTGTCAGGATATGGAAGAAGCGGTGTTGGATTTCCAATTCGTCCACCGCAAAATCTATGCTGGACAAATAGCGGTTTTCGACATAATCGCGTGCGTCTCCCCGATTAAACGAATACGAAGAGATGATCCCGACAATGACTTGACGGCGGCTGAGTTCCGAGCGGGTTCTTTTTATGCGTGCCTTGTCATTTGCAAGCTTGAAGGCGGCACGGATTTTACGCAATTCATTGTGCTGCTCCGGAGTGAGCCCGAGCCGGCGTATATCGCAGTTCGGTTGAAAATCGTTCAGAGAAATATAGGACGGTGCAGCATGGGAAATCTGGCAGGAAAGCAAGGCTATCCCTAGAAAAGAGGCAACGGGTTTGACAAAACGGCTGGTATCAGGCAGTGGCACGGCTTTTTCTCTTGTTGGAAATTTTAGGAAATATACTAGATTGACGTGTGAAAGATGGTATTATCGCGGTTAACTTTTGTAATAATGCCGTCTGCAGCGTGTTTTCAGGCAGCCATAACGGTGGAATAAATCCCTAAAAGGATAGTGAAGGAAAAAACATGACTACTTACCGTATCGCCCCCAGTATTTTGTCGGCTGATTTTGCACGCCTCGGGGAAGAGGTTGCGAATGTTATTTCGGCAGGTGCGGATTTGATTCATTTTGACGTGATGGACAACCATTATGTACCGAACCTGACCTTCGGCCCTATGGTTTGCGCGGCATTAAAACCGTATGCGTGTGTGCCGATTGATGTGCATTTGATGGTCGAACCTGTGGATGACCTGATCCAATCGTTTGCCAAAGCAGGGGCATCAATCATTACTTTCCACCCTGAGGCAAGCCGGCATATCGACCGCAGTTTGAGCCTGATTCGTGATATGGGCTGTCAGGCCGGGCTGGTGTTGAATCCGGCAACGCCCGTATATCTGTTGGAAAACGTACTGGACAGGCTGGACATGGTATTACTGATGTCGGTCAACCCCGGATTCGGCGGACAAAGCTTCATCCCGCACACCCTTGAAAAAATCCGTCAAGTGCGGGCGATGCTGGATCGGTACGAAGCACAAAGCGGGCGGCACATCGCCATCGAAGTGGACGGCGGCATCAAAACCGACAATATTGCCGCCGTTGCGGCGGCGGGCGCAGATACTTTTGTGGCAGGTTCGGCAATTTTTGGCAAACCGGACTATAAGGCGGTGATTGATGCTATGAGGGTTGAATTGGCAAAAGCGGCAAATTGAATCTTGCGCCAATGATTGAAATGGATTGAAATAGAAATGCCGTCTGAAACTTAACTTTGTTTCAGACGGCATTGCGTTATTTTTCGACCGGCAGTCCGAAATGAAGATAGGCGCGTTCGGTAGCCACTCTGCCGCGCGGTGTGCGTTGCAGGAAGCCTTGTTGGATAAGGTAGGGTTCGATAACGTCTTCGATGGTGTCCGTGGATTCGCCGATGGCGGCAGCAACGTTGTCAAGACCGACGGGGCCGCCGCTGAATTTGTGCAGGATGGCTTCTAGGAATTTTCTGTCCATAACGTCCAAACCTTGCGCGTCCACATCCAGCATGCTTAAAGCGGCATCGGCGACGGCGGTATCGATTACGCCGTTGTTTTTCACATCGGCAAAATCGCGGACGCGGCGCAGCAGGCGGTTGGCGATGCGGGGTGTGCCGCGGCTTCGTTTGGCGACTTCCATCGCGCCTTCTTCGCCCATCTTGAGTTGCAGTAATTGTGCGGAACGGCTGACGATGGTGGCAAGGTCTTGATTTTGATAAAACTCCAAACGGGCAACGATGCCGAAACGGTCGCGCAGAGGGTTGGTCAGCATACCTGCGCGGGTGGTCGCGCCGACGAGCGTGAAGGGCGGAAGGTCGATTTTGACGGAACGTGCGGCAGGGCCTTCGCCTATCATGATGTCGAGCTGGTAGTCTTCGAGCGCGGGGTAGAGGATTTCCTCGACGACGGGGCTGAGGCGGTGGATTTCGTCGATAAACAGTACGTCGTGCGGCTCAAGGTTGGTCAGAAGAGCGGCAAGGTCGCCGGCGCGTTCGAGGACGGGGCCGCTGGTTTGTCGCAGGTTGACGCCCAGCTCTTTGGCGATGATGTGCGCCAGTGTGGTTTTGCCCAGTCCGGGCGGACCGAAGAGCAGGGTGTGGTCTAGGGCTTCTCCGCGTTTTTTGGCGGCTTGGATGAAGATGGCGAGCTGTTCTTTGGCTTTGTCTTGCCCGATATAGTCGTCCAGCGTTTTAGGACGCAGGGCGCGTTCGAGCAACTCTTCTTGTGAGGAGATGCTTTGGGCGGTGATGATGCGCTGGGGCTGGGCAGCGGTTAGGTTGTCGGTTTGCAGCATGGGTTTTCCGGTGGGTTCGGAGCCGTCTGAAAAGCGGTTTGCCGGTTTCAGACGGCCTTTTTGAAAGAGGGTCAGCCGCGGGTTTCGCGCCAAACGAGGTAATCGCGCAGTGGCGGCATGGGCGGGTTGATGCAGTGGGGGCAGATGCCTGTGGTGTCTTCGTCATCGCTGTCGATGTGATAGGCGTTGGGGTCGAAGCGGACTTGCTGCATTACCGCCTGAGCCAATGCCTGCGCTTGAACGACGTCGAAGGTGAATTTTTCGAGGATTTCGTTCAATAGGCGGATTTCGCCATCGCTAAATTCCGAGCTGTGTTTGAGAATGAGGCGTTGGTAATCTTCGTTATTGATTTTAGATAATAAATCGGTTTGTAGGGTCATGATTTTATGTTGGGAACGGAATGGCTGAAGAGTGAATTATAGCGGATATGGCGGCGGCTGTTGCAAAGCTTGGATTGGGTATCGTCCTCAAAATTCCCAAAGTAGCCATATTGTGCGTTTTAATGTTTTTCTGTCTTTTCTTGCTCCGTCCGAAACGCTTTTTGCAATGGGGTAATTTCTGTCAGCCGCGCCCGATCGATTTCTTCGGCGATAAGGTGCGCTTTTCCCTGCGCGCGGCATTCAGCGGCGATTTTGCCCGAATCTGCCTGATTGGCGGCTTCGAGCAGGGCGAGCCAGTGCGTGAGTTGCGGGTAGGGCGTGTGTTCGCGGTTCAGGCGGACTTGCGTATCGGCAATGCAGACGTTTAAGGCGGCGGCGAAGCGTTCGGGGCGCCTGAAAGCGTCAGTTTTTTTCAAAACGTTCAGAATGGTTTGGCTTTTAAGCTGTCCGACTTGGTGGAAAATAATGTGCCAACGGCAGACCAGTTCGGCAAGCTCGGCGCAATGTTTCGGCGCACGCAGCCGCTGATTGACTTCGCGTACGGGTTCGACGCCGGCGAGGTCGTGTCCGTGGTGGCGCGGCAGGATGTCGGACGGTGTTTTGGCTTTGCCCAAATCGTGCAGCAGGGCGGCATAGCGCTCGGGTAACGTCAGACCCATATCGGCAGCACGTTGTAGCGTCATCAGGGTATGGATGCTGCTGTCGATTTCGGGATGATAGTCGGCGCGTTGCGGCACGCCGAAGAGGGCATCGACTTCGGGTAGCAAGACTTTGAGTGCTCCGCATTCGCGCAACACTTCAATCATCCTGCGGGGATTTTTTTCCATCAAACCTTTCGCCAATTCCTGCCAGACGCGTTCGGCAACTAAAGCGTCCGCTTCGCCGTTTTCGACCATTTTCCGCATCAGCTTCATGGTTTCTTCGGCGATTTCAAATCCGTAGCGCGCGGCAAAGCGGGCAGTACGCAGGATGCGGACGGGGTCTTCGTCAAAGGCGGGGGAGACGTGGCGCAAAATGCCTGCTGTCAAATCCTGTTGTCCGCCGAAAGGGTCGATGATGAGGCCGTCTGAATCCTGCGCCATTGCGTTGATGGTCAGGTCGCGGCGCATCAAGTCCTGCTCCAGCGTAACGTCTTTGTCGGCGTGGAAACTGAAACCGGCATAACCCTTGGCGGTTTTGCGCTCGGTACGGGCGAGGGCGTATTCTTCGTGGGTTTTAGGATGGAGGAATACGGGAAAATCTTTGCCGACCGGCTGGAAACCTTGCGCCAGCATGGTTTGTGCGTCTGCGCCGACGACCACCCAATCGCGGTCTTTGACGGGCAAGCCCAAAAGATAATCGCGGACGGCACCGCCGACGAGGTAAGTCTGCATATGCTTCCTATTTTAAAGTTATCAATAATGCCGTCTGAAGAGGCTTCAGACGGCATTGTTTCAACCGGAGGGTATTTTGTGCGTTTATGCTACGCCTTTCTTCTCCAAGTAACTTTCGTAATCGCCCAAGTAATGTTCATATCCGCCTTTACCGTCCAATTCGATGATTTGGGTAGCCAATGAAGATACAAACTGACGGTCGTGCGAGACGAAAATCAGCGTGCCGTTGTATTTTTCCAGCGCCATGTTCAAGGATTCGATACTTTCCATGTCCATGTGGTTGGTCGGTTCGTCCATGACCAAGACATTGGGTTTCAACAGCAACAGTTTGCCGTAAAGCATACGGCCTTTTTCACCACCGGAGAGAACCTTCACTTTTTTCACGACATCGTTGCTGCCGAAGAGCAAGCGGCCCAAAGTGCCGCGGATGACTTGTTCGTCATCGCCTTCCTGACCCCATTGGCGCATCCATTCGCTCAGGTCCATATCGACGTCGAAGTCGTTTTCATGGTCTTGCGGGTAGTAGCCGACGCTGGCTTTTTCTGCCCATTTGATGGTGCCTTCGTCCGGTAACAGGCCGTCTGAATATTCGGGGTTGTACGCGCCGGACAAGAGTTTCAGCAAGGTAGATTTACCTGCGCCGTTCGGGCCGATAATGGCAAGGCGTTGGCCTGCTTCAAGGATGAAGTTCAGGTTCTTAAACAACTGGGTTTCAAAACGTTTGGCCAGTTTTTCAACTTCCACAGCCTGACGGTGCAACTTGGCTTTTTCATCGGCTTCAAAACGGATATACGGATTTTGACGGGTAGAAGGTTTGACTTCGACCATCTCCGATTTGATTTTGTCGGCCTGTTTCAGACGACTTGTTGCCTGACGGGCTTTGGATTTGTTGGCAGAGAAGCGGGCGACAAACTCTTGCAGCTCTTGCAGTTTCTCTTTGGCTTTGGCGTTGTCTTTCAGGGCGCGTTCGCGCGATTGGGCGGAAGCGAGCATGTAATCGTCGTAGTTGCCCGGGTAGATGGTGATGGTGTTGTAGTCCAAATCCGCCATGTGGGTGCAGACTTCGTTCAAGAAGTGGCGGTCGTGGCTGATGATGATCATGGTGGAGTCGTATTGGTTCAACACGCCTTCCAGCCAACGGATGGTGTTGATGTCCAAGTTGTTGGTCGGCTCGTCAAGCAACAATACATCAGGTTTGGAAAACAGGGCTTGTGCCAGCAATACGCGCAGCTTGAAGCCCGGGGCGACTTCCGCCATGGTCGCATTGTGCAAATCTTCGGAAATGCCCACGCCGCTCAACAATTCGGCAGCGCGCGCTTCGGCGGTGTAGCCGTCGTATTCGGCGAACTTG
>QWCZ01000748.1_pt1 | contig 18979 bp, 9 predicted proteins | sample 1972651 | NCBI WGS metagenome assembly QWCZ01 (sample SAMN09866695, study PRJNA288562) | Human oral metagenome isolate pre1_saliva, whole genome shotgun sequencing... | isolation source: mouth | host: Homo sapiens | place: USA: California
GAAGGCATTGACTGACTGCAGGTCCTTACCCTTCACCTTGATGATGACATCATCGCCTGCTGCATAAGACTTACGGTTGTATTCGTAATAAACCTTACCACCAACAGGGGCTACGTCATCGTCGTTCCAACCATCCTCAAGGTGCATGGCAACATTCGAAATGTCGTAGGCATCAATCAAGCCGTTGCCGTTGATGTCGCCACCAGAGATATAACCGTCGAAGTCGGCATCGCCCTTCTTAAGACCAGTATAGTTCATATAAGAGGTGAAGTCGTTCTCGTCAACCTTACCATCGAGGTTGATGTCGCCAGGAAGGATAGTCTTTGTGCCAGGCACTTTGAAGACATAGAACTCACGACCAGAGCCGAAGTTGCCGACAGCCTCCTTCACGCTCACCTTCACATAACGTGCTACAGGATGGGTAGGAAGCGTCACCTCCTTCGTTCTTCCGTCTCGTGCCCACTGCTGAGGACCGATCTCCGTCCACGTCTTACCGTCCTTGCTGACAGCGATGTCACACTTGGTTATCGTACCGTTGCCGCCATTTGCGCGTGGAACATACTGCAGTTTGTCGAGCGTGTTAGTGCTATGTAGGTCGACAGTAAAGTCGAATGGTACCGCCTTCGTATAATAATAGGTGTGCCAGATGTCGCCTGTTGTATTGAAGTCAACCAATCGGTTGATTTCAAAACCTTCCATATCACGGGCCGTTGAGGTAGCGGTAAGACCCTTGATAGCGTACTCCAACGGATTGACAGCCGTCTTCACGTGTAGTGGTGTCCATTCGCTTGCACCCTCACTATTGACCGCCCGCACCTTAAAGTCGTAGTCGGTGGCTGGCTGAAGGTCGTCGAAGAGAAGCGAGTTGTGGCGGATGGTGGTGTAAGTCTGGCCGTTGAAGGCTATCTCATAGTAGTCGGCATTCTGCACAGGAGCCCATTTCGGTGTGACACTATACGACTGGACATCAGCTTCAAGCAGGTTGGGAGAAGTCAAGACACCCTTCTTTCGCAAGGTCTCGTTTGACTTTCTCAACTGCTCAAAGCCGTCCACACGGAGCGTCACGGCCTCCTTCGTGATGTCACATGACGCCAAGCGCACGATGATTTGGGAATTTTTAGTTACCAGTAGGCGTTCCATCTCGCTGCCAGCCGTTGCGAAACGATTGATGTTAGAAGCCTGAACATACTGCCACGTGTTGTCGCCCTGCTCTGCTTCTGTTAGTCGAATCTTCTTTCCACCGACAATGGCTATGACCTTCTTAGGCTTTGAGTTGGTGTTCAGATAGAAAGTTGTCGACTGATTTTTGACCATTCCATCGAATGTTCCCACGGTTTTGTCGATGCTAACCGTCAGCACCTTCTTGTCGTTAAGGTCGGAGGTAATGAGCGTGGTAGCCCCCTCTCCGTTGAGATACTTCTGTGTCGTACCGTCGTCATCATAGAGGGTAAAGCTTGTCTTACCGTCTGGATAGAGTTCAAAGATGCGTCGACTCTTATCGACCTCAGATGGGTTATTATTCGGATTGACCATCGGAATGATAGCACCCGACCTGACTAAGACAGGCAACTTCCATATCGGTGCGAAGTAGTCGTTCAGTATGCAGTCTCCTTCGTAGGTAGCTCCTGTGAAATAGTCGTACCATGTTCCCTTCGGTAGATAGATGCCATTGCGCACGTCGTTGCCCTCCTTATCGGCCGAGGTGTTCTGATAGACGGGTGCAACAAGGAATGATGGACCGTACATATATTGGTAGCGTGTGGCACTGCCGTGGGTGTAGTCGTTGCTATCATCAAGGAACATCGCACGCATGAGGGGCTTTCCTGTCACGGCCTCATGGGCACATGAGTAGGTATAAGGGAGTAACATCGACTTGAGTTTAAGGTAAGAACGGTTGATACTCGTCGCTGGCTCGCCCAAAGCCTGCGGATACTTAGGGTTACTACCCCATCCATCCATATTCAACTGCATAGGTGTAAAGGTCTTCCATTGGAAGTCTCGGATGTTTACCGAGAGGTTTTTCCCACCAAAGATACCGTCCATGTCACTCGTGATATTGCCCATTCCGGAGAGGCCTGAGCCTATATAGGTTGGGATATGGAAACGAATATACTCCCACTCGCCGCCAGTCTGGTCGCCCGACCATACTCCGCCATATCGCTGTGTACCTGCCCATCCGTCCAAGGTGATGATGAAGGGACGAGCATCGCTGCCGTAGTAAGGCATGATATGGGCCACATCGGCGATACCATTTAGGCCAAAGGAATAGCCTGCACCAACCCATGCTACATCGGTCTTCAGCACACGCACGCCCGCATCACGCACCTCTTTAACGATGTCACGCTGCAGGAGAGCAGGAATGCTATCGACAGGATGGAGGTTTGACTGGGTCCATAGACCTATCTCAACACCGTTCTTACGGGCATAGTCGCCTAAGCTCTTAAGATTGGCAATGTTACCATCAAGGGTCGTTGTCTGCCCATATCCTGCCCCGTAACCATCGTTAGGAAGAATCCATCCTAACGGCATATCGTCTTTCTTATAACGGTCGATAACGGCACGAGCAGAGAACTGATAGTTCTGCTTCTCACCATTGAGGCTCTCCTTGATACCGCCATTGTCTTTCTGACTCTCTACATATCTCTTTCCGTCTTCGAAGCGTATTCCCTTGCCTTCCTCGGTGGTCTCCTTCCAATAGTCACGATTATAGGCATTGAGGTGGCCCTCATAGAAAGCAAACTTAGGCAATAAGACGGGGTTACCGGTCAGTTGATAATAGTCGCGAAGCAAAGCGACTGGGGTCGTGTCGACCATCAGGAAGAGGTCGAGATAGGGCATGTCATGACTGATTGTCACCGTGTTCTTGTCCGTACTACCGAAGTCGTAAGCGCCGGGAGCAAACGTGTAAGGCATGGCCGCATAGCCCCCTGTCGACCAATAGAACGGTGCTGGCGAAGCCACACCACCATCGGTCCAACTGTTGGTATTGACTATCTCGATGCGTTTACCACGATGAGAGAAGCGTCCGTTCTGTACTCCTCCACCATAGAAGAACTCTCCCACGGCATTACGAAGCGTCACCGTGGTGCGATTCTTCTGAAAGTCAACACCCTTAACCTCCTTAATAACCTCCTTACCATTGCGGAGGTCGGTGACTGTCATGAGTCCTGTGCTGCGGTCGAAACGCACACGTAGCTCGGCAGTAGACACGGCCACATCGGCATCCGACGCATTGATACTCAGCTGTCCTGCGTCCTTACGTGGGTTGTCGACGAGGATTTGCGCAGGAGGAGTGCTGGATGGGTCGCGCACAATGCCCCCCTTAGGGTCGCGGAAAAGGCGGAAGACGTTCTTACCATAGAAGTCAACCGTCATCACACCACCATCGCTGTAAGTAATCTCTACCGTTGTTGGGTTGATTTGTCGAATACCGCTTACTACCGTTCCATCAGCAAAAGCGGTCTCGCCCACTGCTAATAACAAGGCAGCAAGCAGCATCTTTGCTCTTTTCTTTTTCATCTTATAGATTTTCGTTTTCGTCCTCCAAGCTTAGGTTTAGGCCTGTTCAGCGAACTACTTCTGGTTCTTAGCTTTTGATTGTTATTGTTACGTAGTGGCAAAGATACACCATATTTTTATAAATTACAATGTTTTAACCAATAATTTTCATACTCATCAGCTTTTTACGTCCTCCTCCTCCTACTTCCTGCCGATTGTCTTTCCCATTCTTCCCCCACCTTTCCTCCCGTCCCTTCCACGCTGTCCTCGCTTCCCACATGCCTCAAACTTGTAAACATTTTTCGCCTCTCTCCAATCCTGCCCACGCCCTCCTACGTTCAAGGAAAGGCCCTTCAACATTCGAGAACATGCCCTTCTTGATGCAAGAAAAGCCTCTTCTTGGTGCAAGAAAGGCATCTCCTCGTTTCGTGTTCGTAACTCTCTGAAATAATGCTGGTTTACTGCTAAAGAAGGGTGTTGGGTGATGAGTGTTAGGTGTTGATGATTAGCCTTGTTGGTTGTTAGGTGTTGAATGTTGGGTGTTAAAGAATACCTATAGAGGGGACAAGCCAATGGCACACCCCCATCACGACGCAAGCAGCATAGTAGGGGTAGCCTCGGTGATCACTCCCCTCTCCATTCGGAGAGGGGCTGGGGGTGAGGCCTCTGTTGGCTGTAAGGTTCTGTGTTATCGGTTGACTTAATGTCTCTGTGAAACCCTGTGTGTTCTGTTCTTCTGTGTTTTTCTGTGAGAAATAGAACGCACCCACTCTATGAGATGAGACACATGTGACTCGCTGGGGAGTTTTTCCTCTCACAGAGCGCACAGAGTTCACGGAGGTTTTTGGCGCACATTTCGAGCACACAGAAGGCCTTCGGCATACAGAGAACACAGAGGCCTTTCAACTAAGATTAGCTGTAACGTTCTGTGAAATCGGTTGACTTAATGTCTCTGTGGAATGCTGTGTGTTCTGTTCTTCTGTGGTCTTCTGTGAGAAATAGAACGCACCCTCGCTATGAGATGTCACACAAACAAATCGCTGGGGAGTTCTTTCTTTCACGCTGGGGAGTTTTTCTCTCACAGAGCTCACAGATTTAACAGACCCTTTTTGCGCACAGTTTCGAACTCACAGAACGCCTTCGGCATACAGATATCACAGAACGTTATAGCCAAAGGTGGGTATTGGGTGATGAGTGTTAGGTGTTGATGATTAGCAAAAGATGGGTGTTGGGTGTTGAATGTTGGCTGTAAGGTTCTGTGTTATCGGTTGACTTAATGTCTCTGTGAAGCTTTGTGTGTTCTGTTCTTCTGTGTTCTTCTGTGAGAAAAAGAAAACACTTGAGAGTCGTGGGGAGATTTTTCTCTCACAGAGCGCACAGAGTTCACGGAGGTTTTTGGCGCACATTTCGAGCACACAAGATAGTGGCCCCTCCCCCATCCCCTCCCCCGCAGGGAGGGGCGTAGTATGTGAGGTTACCCCTACAAGACTAACATTAAGGGACATAACGAAGTTTACACCCATCTTATAGGGGTATCTCGGTGATCACTCCCCTCCCTTCGGGGGAGGGGACGGGGGAGGGGCCACCGGGGAAGGGGGAGGAGCCGGCCTGGGAGAGAGTATAAGTAAGCATTACAGTTAGACACAAACAGTAAGGGAATTAAGGCCGAAAACAACAATTAAATATTTTTTTGTATTGTTATTAGTCGCTATTATAAAACTTTTTACTTACCTTTGCTGCGTGTAAATGCTGTGAGAATTAAACTTTATATCAGCATCGAAGGAATAATCCTAAATCCTAACCAATGAAAATGAATAACTCTAAATACATTACACATTAATATAATATAGGTAGCACAACAGTAACAATCGTTGCGTTTGTGATGCCATGGCATACCACTATGTAAGGCATTACAATGCAGGTTCCCACCTTTGTTTCGTTGTGTTAAGACAATCGTATAATTTACTGACAGCTTGGGAACAGCATGTTAAATATCACATAAAAGCGATGATTAACAGTTGTAAGAATCAATTGACCAATAGGAACCAGCTTAAAAGTAAGCTACAAAAGACGACGCAAGCACTTACATGGACGGCCTTAACCATCTTTGGCTTTATAGGTCTAAGCGCATGTAGCTCTAAGATAGCGACCGTATCAGACACGAAGTATATACCCGAATTTCAACAAACATATTTCAGTAAGGGCGTCGACGAGATATCACCTGACAAACTATCGCTATATGTAGACTATTCAAAATGTATCTCGTTAGGGCAGAACTCTCCCTTCTTTCAGGCATTAGTACCCTCATGGACCGATGCCACAAGGAAGTATTACTCTATCAAAGGAAATCGTATTGAGCAACATCAACCAGACTCAACATTCCTGCTCCTACGTAACATCGAGGAGACAAACTATGCTGATCTCAAGACGGCAGCAGATCGTATGGCCAATGAGAACAACGAGTCAGTGCTCCTTACCGATGGTGAATATTTCCAACCATCCATTGCTAAAGGGAATATCAACAACCCTTATATGGCTGGTGCCTTAAAGGCTTGGCTGAAGAAGGGACATGACATCTATATCCTTTCAGAGCCTTACGTAGAGCCTTATAATGGTCAGACTTTCAACAAGAAACGTTTCTACATCCTCTTCACAGACTGTAGGTTGAAGGGGAATATCTATGAGCGTATCATGCAGACCATCAACCTCAAGCAGTTCCCACAGGTTGAGATGTTCCACCTCTCAGCCGACCATCCACAGTTGCTATCGAAGAATGCGCAGACAACCGAGCCTAACCAGCAACTGAATGCCAAGGTATCATCGAATGAAAATGGCTATGAGGTGCAAGACTGGGAGATTGATTGGGAAAACGGCATAGAGCCTTTGATTGTTAATGCAGTCAACCCTAATACAGGTCAACCACTCCCTGACGGAGAGGCTTTCATCTCTGGTTGGAAGATAGACAGAGAGAGTTTCGGTGGTTATCGCATAACAGGAGTATCGGCTAAGGTGTATAATATCAATCAGGAGTACTCTGACTTCTACAATGCCAAGGATGCTAAGCAGAAGCCAGAGGCTAAGATTGACCCCGCCGAGTGCGAGTACTTTGTAAAAGTAGACCCAAAAGAGTTCAACGAACATGGTAAGATTGATTTACACTTCGATACACAGAACTATAATCCAGACCCTGTGCTAAATGGTTCACCATTCAACTATTTCAAGATAGACATCTGTGTATCAAAGGTAGAACCATTATTTGAAAAGTACAAACATATCTTCACCTTTGACAGTATAGACATGCCTGGCAATAAGAATGTGTCCGTAGCAGCGAGCGTAGAGCAATGCCTTACCGACCCAGACATTAAAGCAATGATCAGCACCTGTCCTATCTATACCATCTATGTAAAGACTAATGAGCGTTAAACCTAAAATTATTTTAATATGACACCTATAACTAACATCTCACAACTTAACCAGTTGATGAACAGCACAATGGTCTATGCTGTTGTCGTTGGCTTCGTAGCCCTCCTTTTAGCCCTGCTCCTTTCAAACATGTTCCCATGGGAAGGTGGCAACGACCGTTCATATTTCAAACGACGTATTGCATTCATTGTAATAGCAATCATAGCCGTTTTGGGCTTTTGGCTATACAATGATTTAGTAGTGATGACACATATCCATAACATGGGATTTCAGAATATGTTCAAGGCATGCAACCTTAAATGTATGGGCATCAACCTTGGTGTCTACCTCGTTGCGGGTGTTGCACTAATGTTCACCTTCCGCCATTCTAAGTTTGGATCTATACTCGGTAAAGAAAAAAAATAATATCATCATGGCAAGACAATTCTTCGTACTTGGTATCGGTGGAACAGGTATGCGATGCATAGAGTCGCTTATCCACCTGTGTGCCATGGGTATGTTTGATGATACAGACATTCACCTACTGGCACTTGACACTGACAAAAACAACGGTAACTTCTCACGCTTAAAGGAAGTAAAGGATGCCTATTGCAACACTAAGGGGCAAGACAAGGCAAACAGAGTAGCGCTAAAGAACTCGTTCTTCTCTGCTAATATAAACTATTACGAGTTTAGCCCTAACTACGAACAGAAGAGTACTTTTAAGGCTGTCTTTAACTATGGTGACACGCAGTATAACCATAGAGAGGAAACAGACTTAGCCGACCTTGTGTTATCAGAGAACGTGGAAGACTTCAACCTCCGCCATGGCTATCGCGCACAAACCCATTTAGGATCGATGATGATGTATCATTCTATCCTCGAAGCGGCTAAGTCACCAGCAAATAATGAGTTGAAACTATTCCTTAGCGAACTCATCAGAGCCTCTCAGAACGGCCAACCAAGAGTGTTCATCCTTGGTTCGGTATTCGGCGGGACAGGTGCTTCGTCTATCCCTATCATCCCACAAGCAATCTCTAAAGCTGCTGAGATAATGAGCAATGGAGCTGCCAACGTACTCAGAAGTGCCTACTTTGGCTCTACTCTTCTTACTGCCTATTTCAGCTTTAGAGCGCCAAGTGGTGGCGAGCTAAACAATCAGAAGATTATTGCAACAAGTGATAAGTTTGCGCTTAACTCACAAGTAGCAATGATGTTCTATGATGATGACGCTACGGTAAAGAGCACTTATCAGAAATTCTATATGCTTGGGACGGACAATCTTAGCTGGAACCCAATGCAAAGAAAGGAAGACACAATAACGCAAACAATTACAGGTGGCGAGCAACAAAAGAATGACTCCCACTACATAGAACTGCTTGCTGCCTGTGCTGCGCTCGACTTCTATAACACGGATGAAAATCAACTTCAACAAAACAAGGACCTCCATAAGACTGATTACGAGTATCGTGCCGTTTCTGAAAGTGGTAAACTTGACTTTGAAGACTTTGTCGGTAAGGAGAGAGCCAAGGAGTTTGCACAGAAGTTTGGAATGTTGATAGCCTTCTCTCTCTTCTGTAATGGCAAGGATGACTTTGTAGAGAGTGTAAGGTCTGGAGGCCAGAAAGAAATCCAAGAGTTCGTCGAAATGGATATCACACAGGCAAAGAGTTTGAGAGAATACTTCAACCTCTTCTTCGTGAAACAAGTGGGAGACAATCTTCAAGAGGGTTGGCTCCGACAGATCCATCGCTCAGCAGGTGGACAAGATGCCTTCTTGTTCAATGCCAACCTATTCTCTCCAATGACGTTCAAAGAACTGATGAAGATGGATTGGAATAAATGTATCTATAGAAACGAAGGCATTGGTAAAGACAATACTTATAGTAAGAGTGGAGTGTTGGGATTTGGTTCTTTATTCGACCCATTCAAGAAACAGTTCATACAAATGCGTGACACTACAAAGGAGTGGCAGAACCTTACCAACAAAGGAGAGCAGCTGTATAAGTTAATATTCGACACATTAGCAAAGTTGTATAAGTTTAATTAATAGGGAAGTTATGTCTAAAGCATTATTGATAAAGAGTTATACCAACCTGACAACAGGAACTCAAGGTCAGTGGAACGAGCTCAACATGGCTTCGTCCTACATCCAAGGTATTGAAACAGGAAAGATTTTAGAAGGGCTGACAGCGGAGAAACTTGCTGCACTCATCTCTGGTGTTCCTACACCATGGGCACGTGCAAAACTCTTCAAGTTTGCCTTGCAGACAATTGCAAGTCCCGACCCAAATATTAAAGCGTCTGGCTTACAGCAGTTCTATGACATGCTCTATGGCGAATGGAAGGGTTTGTTAGCAACCATCGCACTGTTCCCTGATCGTATTCGGTTCTCTAATCCTATCAAGATGGACGTTAAGGGAGATGAATATGATATCGCTGCCGCATTCGGTCGTATGCTTTTTGAAGATAAGGACGTGTGGGGTAATCAAGATAAACTTGCTAAGAACCCTGACGAACAGCCGTTTATTCACCTCATCTACTACCGTGACCACTTGGTCGGTGGCACCTCCCCAATGACAGGAGTCTTCACTGGTGTCAACTATGCCAACCTCGGTGATGATGCCAGTGACATAGAGTGGTATCGTGATGGAAAGTTTGAGGACCCAACGAGATACCTCTCCCCAGACCAGTTACAAAAGGTCTACTTGTTCATAAAGAATATGAATAGCAACCTTGAGGAGTTCGAGAAGAAGATTAATTCGCAAAGAGGTGGTAAACAACCTATATCCATCGACGGCTTTAAACAGATGAGTCGTAAATGGGAACAGGAGTTGTTGTATTGTGGTGGAGGTAACCTTCGCGATAAAGGACCTATCGCTAAGTATGGCAATCTGGAGTGTCCTTTCTCACTTCTCCTTAAGAGTGATGTGCCTGTCTACCTTAAACCAGACTACACCTTCACCTATACCAATAATGGAGACTACAAGCTCATCGGTGACATTCAGAACCTTCTTAGCGATGACAAGTTCGTCATTGGCTGGGCTGAGGATGCTGATACACGTCCGAAGCTGTCTGATGCTCCGGTGTTCTACCTAAGGGTCAAGGAACTAAAAGACGGCAGTATGAGCTATTTCACACTCCCTCTTTCAGAAAGAGGTATAGATATCTTCAAGAATAATCTACGTGGTCTGTTAGGGTACAACGAGAGCGGTAACACCTCACTTACAGGTGTCATCACAGACGCAGGACAGTTAGCAGTAACGCTGATTGTAGAGATTGACGGTCAGAAAGTAACGTTGAACACCCGTGAGTATGAGATTGATTGGATTACAGATCTGGGTAAGGTGATTATGTGGCCAGACTTTGTATCAGAGAGATGGGACAAGTATTACCTCTATTCAGAGTTTACCGCCGATGCTCAAGAGCAGTTCCAGCCTATCTTCAAGTGGCAGGGTGAGTTTGTAAGAACCATTGACAAAAAGTTTTGGACAGCCGATTACGAACCTTCAGCAGATGAAGATATACAGATAAAGATCAAGAAGCTGATTACTTATCCAGCCGGACAAGGTGAAGAACTACCTAAGTATAACATCATCTGTGCTGACAAACCCTTAGCCGGACTATCTGCTTTTGTCAAAGACACAGGCCGTGATGTTCACGCAGGCTACCTCATCTTCCGTCAGGACGTGATAGTCGACAAGAGTACAATAGACCTAAACGGTACTGCCGTAGTAGGTATTGACTTTGGAAGTAACAACACCTGTGTATATTATAATGCAGGCGACAGAGGTGCTAACCCTGTTGAGTTTAAGAATTATAGAACAGTGCTTGTAGGCAAAGAGAACAGCGATACCCGCTCTATAGCAGAGAATAATGAGCTACTGTTCTTTACCAACTATGTATCCGAGAACGGACAGGTTAAGTCTTGGCTCCACGAACATGACACAAGGTATAACTGCTATAATGAATCAGAGGAAATCGCTGGTGGCGTCCCTGTAAACAGACCGAATATCTTTGTGAAGGAGATGAACCAGTATGAAATCAAGACTCAAGCTGGTACGTTACACTATAATATGAAGTGGCTGGACAATGATAAAGGCTTGCAAAAGAAGCGTGCTTTCCTGAAGTCTATATGGCTGCAAACCTGCGCATACCTTTATAAAGAGGAGCGAATACGGCCAGAAGAGCTGCGATGGAGTTACCCTGGTTCGATGATGGAGGCCGACAGTGCCGAGCTTGAGAAAATCTTTGAAGAGCTATGCCGTATGACCCCTATTACAGGAGGACGTCAACCACAATTAGGTAGAGAACTAACTACTGAGGCCGAGGCTGTCTGTAGCTTTGCCCTTTCACGTGACTTCGGACTGAACAAGGACAACATGTTCCTCGGTATTGATGTCGGTGGAAGTACGAGTGATATCCTACTCCTTGCGAAAGACCAGAACAACGTCAACAAGTCGTCACTCTATCGGGAGAGTTCTGTCCGCATAGCTGCTGGAGTCTTCTTCAATGCAGTCATCAAGTCAGAGTCATTCCGTCAGGCGTTAGTTAGTTTCCATGAAGGAAGGAAGACAAAGGTCTTTGTTGCTAATATCAAGGAAGTTCTGACACAGCCATCAAAGGCACCTTACTATCTGAACAGTATCTTCGACCAATTAAAGAGCGAAAGCGACTACGAGGAGTTCTACTCTTCTATCAACAATAATGCGAGGTTTGTATTCACAATCCCAGCCTACGTGACAGGTCTGCTGCTCTTCTATTCTGGCATGCTGATAGGTAAGACTATCAAAACAGAGAAGATGGACCATATCAGAAGGGTTGATGTTCTCTCCTTTGGTAAGGGTGGTAGACTCTTCCATTGGCTCAGAAGTTCGGCAACACAAAGGGTGACAAACGAGTATTATGAGAACTGTCTCAATGCTGGTGTAAACCTTGTTACAGAAAAGAACTTGGAGGTGAAATACCGAGATGAGATTGAGATAAACAACAAGGCCGAGGTGGCAATGGGACTTGTAGACGCTAAGGAGCTCATAAAGAAGCAACAAGAGGTTGATTCTGACATCTGTGGTGAGACTGGCGTCAAGTACATCATGGATGATGGTACGCCTAAAGAGCTTCAGACAGAAGATGAGCTTACGGGTGAGTACTTTGCAAATGAGATGAATAAATTCGACTTCTCAGGAGTAACAAACTTTGAGAAATTTATGGAGATATTCATCGACTTTGTCAGTCAAAAGACTCGTCTCTATCCACAAGCAGACAATTTGCGAGAGGAACTCGCAGACCTCCCGAACAGAATCACAAGCTATATCTGCAATAATGATGATGAGTACCGCAAGGCACGTAGGACTCAAGGCGACGACTTCACCTATCATCAGCCAATCATCATAGCAGAAGGTGCTTGCTTCTTAGACACATTAATAAAGAAAGCATTCAATCAATAAACATTAATGAAGGTTCTTACTTTATACATAGATAAATGGTACATCATCGGTGCAGTTTGCATCGATGGTGTGCCACGTCCCATAACTCCTCCTAACGGGGAGGACCGTTTCTGGCTTTACTTCTATGAAGATAGAGTCAACGACACTATTGTCTATGGTAAAGATAATAAGCAACATTACCATAATAATGAACTTCAATATTATGGTAATGTCTTTGATCTAATTCCTGATACGACCGCCTCATTCATACGATACGGTCGAAAGCAGGAGATGTACAAGATATTTAAGGCCTCAGGTATTCTTGACGAGTTAAGAGACGCTGTCGATGAGAATGGAGGAGAGGTAGAGACTTATATCTCTTTCTCTAAGGACATCTCTGATGCTGCCCGTCTTGTCTTCCTAAAAGACGTACTGGAAGGAAACAAGTTCACCGTAAAAGAGTCGGTTGCCCGTATCGGACAACTTGCCTTAGAACTTGCTTTCAAGAAAGGACAATATGCGGAAGATGGGTTCTATGTACTGCTCAATGCTTGCAACGAAAATCTCACCTATTCTGTGTATGAGCGCACAGAAGGTATCCTGTTAAGGAAGGCAGAGGATAGTCTTGTTGGTATGGGAACCGACCTCAGAGGCAGGGCTTTGTTGGAGAGTGTTATCAAGAGTATCAACCAACGGCAACATTTCCTCGACACAGAAGAAGACCTTGAACGTGAATATCTCTGTCTCAATCAGCATGTCGACCAGTGGATAGACAAGTTAGAGAAGGCGGGACCAACCCGTCCTGTCCACATTAACAACATTAAATTCTCTCAACTCCCTAACACATACGACGCTGTTGTCTTAAAAGATGATATCGACAAGCATACACGTAGCATTGTCGATGATATTATCAGAGAGATAACTAATTTCATCAACAAAATCAACATACCTGCAGGAAAGATTAAAGGAGTTGTTTTCTTAGGAAATACTTTTACAAACGAACAGTTTATCAGAGCTATCAAAGAGCGTTACGCCCTACCTGACAAGAACTATATTTTCTTTAAGGACTACGAACTCCCACATATTGTTGCAGTCTATTCCGCAATAAATTGCGACCAGTTTTCTGAGGCAACCCGTGTAGCTATCGCCAATGGCGAGACTGAATTAGAACGCCGAAGACTTGCACAAGAGGAAGAGGCAAGAAGAGTTGAGGCCGAACGACAGAGGGCTGAACAGGAAGAAAAGGACAGAGCTGCACACGAGTCAGAGAATAAGTATAAAGAGGCGATGGCCAATATCTATGATTATGAGAAGAAGCAAGACTATGCCCAGATGTTAGATTGGGCCGACATCGCTCTTCAACATAATCCTGACGACCAAGAGGCAAAACAAAAGAAGGCTGAGGCTACACGACTCATGTCGGAGAAGAAGGTGAAAGAGGAGCAATATAAGAGTATCATTCAGCGAGCACAAAAGAGCTTTGAGGCTATGCAATGGCAAGAAGCACTATCGCAGAGTGATGCCGCACTGAACCTGATGCCGAACTCTAAAGAGGCTGAACGTATCCACCAAGCAGCAAGAGAAAAGATTGACTCGCTGACCTTGATTGAGAAATATCTTACTCGTGCTGACATGTTCCTGGCACAACAATACTACAAAGAGGCACTTGACGAGCTTAGGAAGGTACAGGCTATTGACAACGAGAACAAGGAGGCACAGGAGCGAATACAGAAGATAGAACAAGAGCAGGAGGCGCATGAACAACGTGTTACAGACCTCATTAAGCAATACCAGATGGCTGAGGAGGCTAAGGACTTCGACACTGCTATATCCTTGTGCAACGAGCTGATTGACACAGACACCGTCTACCAACGTAAGTGGACAGAAAGGGTTGAACGACTGAAAGCGGCAAAGCTCGACTTTGATAAGGAAGAGGAAAGGTGGCAAAAGCTTAAACGTCAGATTGACTCGGCCCTCTTCGACGAGGATTGGGATAAAGTAGTTACCTATGGTCATGAGGCACTCAGGATGCGTGAGGACGAGAACCTCCGTAAGAATGTTGCCCGTGCTGAGGAGAAGCTCGCTACCTTACAGGCTGAGAAACGATACAAAGATGCTGTCCATGAAGTCAAAGACTTCATCGTTGACAAGAATTGGGACGAGGCAAAAGCCCTACTAACAGAATTGCAGAGGGAATATCCTGAGCATCGTAACGACCTGAAACTGCTATTCAAACAGATATTTGATGCCGAGACTGCCTTTCAGAGTCAAACCGTAAGCGAAGGCAGGACACAGCCTGTTCGGACTGTTAGCAACCGCAATTCTCAGCATCAAGAAGATGATTTCTTTGGGACAAGCGGTAAGACAACGACCACATCGAGTGGCTATTCTAACACCGTCTCCAATGCTGAACAGGCGTATGCAGAATCCTCCTCTACAATAACAAAAGAGGAAACGCAGGGTGATGACTTCTTTGAAACAGGTGGTAAGGCAACGACGACGACAAGTGGCAGCACCCACTCCACCGCCATTTCCGACCCTCAGCGTACGACATCTACTGGTTCATCAACAAAGAAGTCGACCGATGAAGACGATTTCTTTGACATGAAAAAGCCTCCTGTCAAGGGCAAGACAAACAGAGGGAAGACAGCAAGAGGCACTGACAATGATTTTGATTTTTAGCATTCACATACAATAAACATTTAATCAATTAGTAATTATGGCAGAAGTAACATTAAAGAAAAAGATTACTCTTCGTAAAAAGCAGGAGGAGTGTGCATTCACATTCTCAGGTAAGCTCAAAGTTAAGTTGTTATGGAATTCACCAACAGACTTAGACCTTTGCATCTTCTTTAAGAAGAAGGATGGCGAAGTAGGTGGCGTCTTCTCTAATCAGTATCGTGGTAGAAAGAGCGACCTCGGCGCATTGGATAAGTTCCCATTCATGCTTCACTTAGGCGACAACAAGGAACCTTCAGAGGGCGGTGAGGAGACTGAACAGATCAACGTTGCCAGTCTTGACGAAATCGAGAGCGCTTACGTTTGCATCATCAACTACAATGCAGCAATCGAACAGCTCGATATTACTTACGCTGACGAGGGCGGTCGTGTTGAACTTCAGAGCGACTCTGGTGATTACCTCGAGGTATTGGCCGACGCAAAGGAGACTGGTCACGTTTATTGCGTATGCTCTATCAAAAACAACGGTGGCAGCTATGCGCTCAAGAATGAGAGCCGCGTAATGGATCTTGGTACTGCTTTCGATGAGATACCAGGCTTCGCAATTATATGCAACGAATAATATGGTTGAAATTAAAAGGAAGGTTACACTGAGGACAAAGACGTCTCAACCAGAGGAGAAACCCGCAACAGAGGTGACGCCTGAGGTGCAGTTGTCTGCGTCCCAACAGGAACCAACACCTACCCCACCTCCTCCTACAGAGCCTACAACCAATGCTAAGGGCAGTAAGGGGGGTGTAAATTGGAAGGAATGGTTGGCTGCATTTGTTCTTGCAACACTTCTTTGGGGTGGCTATCACCTGTACAGCAACAGTCAAGGGAATGACGCTCAGCACACTACTACTGTGGCTAAGACCGACAGTACGGACGCCCAGAAAGACTCTACACAGACGGCCCAAGCTGACTCTACAACTAAGGTGAAGCCTGAAGCTGACGGCAACAACGTTGCCACAGAGACTGCTAACGAAACGGCAGCTGAAGGCAGCTCTGTTAGCAAAGCCACTACTCCTTCAAGCAACACCTCAGCTAATAACACTACTGCTAACACAACGACAGACCAGCAGACAGCGTCTACGGATAATCTCGGGACGTCAAGCACTACCGAGCCAAAGGCAGCTGAACCAGCTAACTCTGTCCAAGAAACAGCAAAGGATGTTATCAGAGGGACATACGGTAATGGTGTGACACGTAGGCATAGGCTGGGTTCTCGCTATGAGGAAGTCCAGAAGCGTGTCAATGAAATGTACCGACAGGGACTAATTCGCTAATACCTTCACTCACTTTATACATGAGGGTGTACTCAAATCAATAGATGAGTACACCTTCATACAAAACTAATTATCATGCTGATATACATAATTCTCGCAGTCATTTTATGGCTTGTACTCCCCATTTTCATCAATGGACGTATCAAAAAGAAACATGACCGAAAGGCATTAATCATGCTGTGTCGTATCTTGGCCATCGCGTTTATTGCCCTTGGCATCTATAGAGAATTATTTATCTAAACGCATTTTGCGTTGGTGATCATATCACCTTAGCTTACAGAGATAAGTAGAATTAATTATAATAACATTTCAAAATTATGGAAAACTTAGATGAATTGAAGAAGAGTCTACTTGCTGATGGCAAAATAGACAAGGAGGAAGTAGAGCAACTACGCAAAGTGCTTTATGCTGACGGAGTAATTGATGCAGAAGAGGTTGCCTTCCTCTTCGATCTCAACGACGCTGTTTCTGGTGAGAACAATGCTCCTGAATGGAAGGAGTTCTTTGTTGAAGCAATATCTGACAATATCCTTGCAGATGGTGAAATCGACGAGGAAGAAGTGAAGATGCTATCTGAAAAGATCGGCGCTGACGGTCAAGTAGATGAAACAGAGAAAGCTCTGTTGCTGAACTTGAAGGCTAAAGCAAAGAATTTCCCAGCTGCCCTCGATTCTCTTTTGAAATAAACAATAATGTAAATAATATCTTTCTGGATAATTACAATTCGGTAGGAGGTAAGCACTCATCACATGTGCTTACCTCCTGCTGCGTATTACCTCGTACGGCCTTACCTTTGGACTCGAGTGAAGATGGTCATGTGCTCCCCTCTTATTGCGCATTATTTCGTATGATATTTCCGTTGGTTCCGAGTGAGGATAGTCGTGTGAATGTCTCCTACTACGATTTACTTAATACGCTACTTTATACTGTCAGAACAAGCGTTCGTTATCGGCTTAAACCGTGCTTATAACCTACAAGAAATCAGTACGTTATAAACATCCTCCAAGAACATGCCTTTCTTACCCCAAGAAGGGCATGTTCTGCGTGCAAGAAAGGCATGTTCTGAAATGTTGTCGAGGCCCTTCTCCAATCGAGAAGGACGTGGGGAGAAATCGTGGAGAGATTTTTCTCTCACAGAGCACACAGCGACCTCACCCCCAAACCCTTCTACGAATGGATAGGGGAGTAGTATGTGAGGTTACCCCTATTGGCCTGCTTGCACTTTTCGTAGAGTATTTTTTCTCACAGAACTCACAGACTTAACAGAATCTTTTTGCGCACCGTTTCGAACCCACAGAAGGCCTCCGGCATACAGAATTCACAGAACGTTACAGCTAATGTTGGCACGAATAAGGGACAACAAGTAGCCTACATCCTTCTTATAGGGGTATCTCGGTGATTACGCCCCTTCCCTTCGGGGGAGGGGACGGGGGAGGGGCCATCATCTTTCTGAAACCTTGTGTTTTCTGTTCTTCTGTGTTTTTCTGTGAGAAAGAGAACGCACCCTCGCTATGAGATAACACACAAACAACTCGCTGGGGAGGTTTTTCTCTCACAGAGCGCACAGAGTTCACTGAGCCTTTTGGCGCACATTTCGAGCTCACAGAACGCCTCCGGCATACAGAGTTCACAGAGCGTTACAGCTAAAGAAGGGTGTTGGGTGATGGTTGTTAGGTGTTGATGATTAGCTATAAAGGTATCGAGGTAAGACCACAATAGTATAACGACACAAGCAGCGAAGTAGGGGTAACCTCGGTGATCACTCCCCTCTCCATTCGGAGAGGGGCTGGGGGTGAGGCCTCTGTTAGCTGTAACGTTCTGTGATATCGGTTGACTTAATGTCTCTGTGAAGCTTTGTGTATTCTGTCCATCTGTGTTCTCTGTGAGAAAAAATATGTCATTCTTTATTTGTCATTATGTCATTCTGTCTTACAAAAATCACAAGTTTCTCTCCCCGTCACTATGTTATTCTGTCTTCAAAAAACATCTGTCTCCCTTTGTCATTATGTCATTATGTCTTCAAAAAAACATCTGTCTCCCTCTCCGTCCCTCTGTTATTCTGTCTTCAAAAAAACATCCGTCTCCCTTTGTCATTATGTCATTCTGTCTTCAAAAAAAACATCTGTCTCCCTCCGTCACTCTGTTATTCTGTCTGAAAACGCCCCAGTTGGGGACGGAAGCGGGCCCAGCTGTTGTTGTTGTTATTTCTTTTCTTTCTGTCTTATATCAATATTTCATAAGCTGTGCTACGTCCTCCCCCACTACCTTTCTTCAATATATTCTTTTTGACAAGGTCGTTGAGATCACGAGTTGCGGTATCTTGCGAACAGTGAGTTATCTTGTACCACTTAGAGGAAGTAAGCTTTCCTTCAAAACCATCGAGGAGCATGTTGAGTACCTTTCTTTGTCGGTCGTTTAGTTGAAGGTCCTTATGTTCATCCCAAAAGCGCACCTTACGGATGATGCCCTCCGTCTTTTCAAGTGCAGTATCTAAAGCCTTACGGAGTGTTTCAAGGAACCATAAAATCCATTCTGTGATGTCTAATCCACCGTGTTGTGCCTTCTCTAATTGTAAATAGTAGTCTTTTCGATGGTTGAGAATCTCAGACGAAAGGCTATAATACCTTTGTGAGGTGTTGTCAGCCC
>QWCZ01000507.1_pt1 | contig 18974 bp, 20 predicted proteins | sample 1972651 | NCBI WGS metagenome assembly QWCZ01 (sample SAMN09866695, study PRJNA288562) | Human oral metagenome isolate pre1_saliva, whole genome shotgun sequencing... | isolation source: mouth | host: Homo sapiens | place: USA: California
TTCAACCAATGCCGCACGGTGTGCCGCGCGTTCCTCACGGTTGCCCAAGCTGTTGATTTCCAAAGTCAGGTATTCGCGAATACCCAATTTTTCCCACAAATCGGCAGACATCGCGATGATTTCCGCATCAATATCCGGCCCTTCAAACCCCAAAGCTTCGATACCGACCTGATGGAATTGACGATAACGGCCTTTTTGCGGACGCTCGCGGCGGAACATCGGCCCCATATACCACAGCTTTTGCGGGCTGTTGTACAAAAGGTTGTGTTCGACCACCGCACGCAGACAAGAAGCCGTACCTTCGGGACGCAGGCTCAAACTCAAAGAATCGTTTGAATCGGAAAAGGTGTACATTTCCTTGCCGACCACATCGGTTTCCTTACCGATGGAGCGGACAAACAAACCGGTTTGCTCGACAATCGGCGTACGGATTTGTTGATAGCCGTAAGCGCGTGTCCAGCGGCCGACCGTATCTTCAAACGCCTGCCAAAACGCAGCCGTCAGTTTGAAATCTTTTTGTTCGACAGGCAGAAGGTCGTTCATGCCTTTGACGGATTGGATTTTTTGTGCCATTTCAAGTAAGAATGCTTAAATCAAATTGCGGGCGATTATAGCGGATTTTTAAGGGCTTGTGAGGATGGAGATGGTTTGCGGACGGGTAAAAATGCCGTCTGAAAACGATATGGCGCTTTTTGCCGCAAGAAAGTTTTGCCTCTTTCTGCCGTCCGGTGAGGATTGTGTACGCCAATATTTGAAATTACCACTGTTTCTATATCTGATAACACTGTATGTTGGTTTCCGAATGCAGGTAAATTAGGTACAATCGTTTCCAATTTTATCTTGATGGGTAAAATATCCATTTGATTTCAGGAGTATATTTATGAAGAAAATAGGGCTGTTGGTTGCGGCACTGCTTGTGCCGTCAATGTTATTTGCCGACGGGGGCGATTCTGCAAAAATCAATCTGGTTAAGAAACTCTATAAAACGGATGCGCAAGGTTATGCTGTTGGCGCAACGTATTCGGAATATGCCGCGCCGGAATTTAAAAAAACAATCAGGCAGGCTTCACGTATCATTGATAGGATTAATGAACGGACGGGCGAGTTGGCTTGTGACTATTTCGAGCATTACGATATGGGTTTGGGTAATGGCGATACCGAAATCAGAAAACTTAAAATCGTTCCTTCATCGGGCAATATTGTCCAAGTTTCCTTTTCCGACGGTTCTCAGATGAACAATCTGAAATACGACATCAGTTGTGCGGGCGGCCGTTGCCTTATTAACGATATTGTCAATAACGGGGAGAGTGTCCGGAAGCAGTATCAGCGGATTGTTTCCAAGAAAAGGTGTGATTGAGCGGCCGGATTTTTAAAACCGGTTTGAATCAGTGCCAATTAAATCTTTTGAGGTGTTTTATGAAGAAAATCCTCTTGTTTTTCGCTGCGTTGGCAGCGTCGCAATTTTCTCAGGCAGCATCCTCCGATTGTGCGGTACTGAATAAAACAGCAGATAGAAATGGTGCTGTGTATTCTCCAGTCTTGGGCAAAAAGGTGATGAAAAAGGGAAGACGGTACTTTCACACTGCCCCTCATTCTTCTTGCAAAATGCCGTCGACCTTTTTATTATCAAAGGAGATCATGTAACCGCTTATCAAAACTATAATGGCTACGATGTGTACGGTCTCGGCAAGACCTACCTCATTGTAGCCGTTGCACTGGGTGTGGCGGCCGGCGGCGATTTCAGCGTACGGGTTCTGACCGATACTCTTTCAGACGGCATTTCACAAATCATGACCGGCGACAGCGATGTCGGCAGTAAGTGTCTGACACAAGACAGTAAATCCATCATAGGCTGCCGAATAGACCAAAACCTGACGGCAACCCAAAGCATGATGGGCATACTTGACGGTATCGATACCGCCGACAGCGAATATCTCGAAGGGAAAGTGACACAGGCAAGATGGTTTGTCGGCGTCGGTACCGCAGGGCCTGCCATCGTAGCAGGTACCATGCTAATCATGTTCCGCATCGCCATGGCTCTCTTTATCGGCTTTGCGCCCATCTTTATTTTATGCCTTCTGTTCAAAAAAACAGCCCCCCTGTTTCAAAAATGGCTATACTATGGACTGGCAACCGTTTTTTCCAGCGTGATGCTTGGCGTCATGGCGGAAATCTCTATGGATCTAGTAGGCAATATCGCCATTACCGATGCAGTATCCAATATTGCTTCGGCACTGATCGGTGGAAACGTCGGCGGTATTATGCAGACAGTTACCCAACAGCTGGGCTTGGGTCTGATGCTTTCTACCTTGCTGATCACCGTACCGCCTATGGCAGGTGCCTGGTTTAACGGCATGATGGCTGGTTTCAGTGCCTATTCTGTTATTGGTAACGGAAATCGCCAAGAAGTTCCGCCGCATTTGGATGGCGGGGCAAGTCAACAGGTTAACTATGCTGTACAGAGTAAAAATGAACTGTCTAATAACTTACTATCAAATAGTGGCATTAATCAAACAAAATGGACAACAGGCGGTCGACAATCAGAAGGCTTAACCAGTGATACTATAAAACCAACAGGAAATACACCATCCTAGTACTTATCCGTTATTACTCCGATAAAACTTTAAATAAAAGATTGGACTTATAATGAAAAAATTACTTTTCGTATTGTTAGGTTTAACGAATCTGAATATTTGTGTTGCTAATCCTACTTATGATGTAACCAAAGGTGCATTACAAAATGATCCTGGTTTATGTCAATACGGCTATAATCCCAACTGTGTATCATCTCGTCAGCATCAACGAAATCAACCTACGGAAATTGTTCATATTAAAGTACCTTCAAAATACGGAGCATGGGCAGTCAACCTTAAAACAGGGATATCAGGTGGAGCACTAGAGATGGATTCACTTGCTGCAGCAAAAAAAGAAGCTATTAAAACCTGTGAGAGAAATGGGAGTAATAAACCGTGTAAAGTCAAGGCTTGGGTTCGAAATGGCTGTATAGCAGTTGCTCAAAGAAAAGATGGTAAAGCTTTTTTTGGAATAACTTCACCAGGCTTGGCTGAAACGGAGGCTTTAAGGAAATGCCAAGCTTCAGGAGGGATTCAATGTGAAATTACAACTCCCGAGGGTTGTTCAATGCCTAAATTCTAATAAGCAAAGGTCGTCTGAAATTTCAGATGTTCCCCTTTTAAATTTCATTCAATAACAGAGTAAATTATGAAATTCATTTCAACAATTGCTGCCTTGGTAATGGGCTTTTCTTAAGTTACCTCTATGGCTGCCAATCCCCTCAATTCTCCGCAGATGGGTGGTGATGAGCGGCTGGCTTGCGAGGCGCTTATGTGCTTGGTCAATCCGGCATCTCAGCCGTCTGAATGTAAATCTGCTTTGAAAAAGTTCCACTCTATCAAGCATAAACATGGACACGATACGATTACCGCACGACGCAATTTCCTAAAAAAATGCCCTTATGTAATGTTTATGAACGATAAGACGGGGGTAAGTACGGAAGGCTGGGTTTGGGCAAAAGATTTGAGGACGACAGGAACCATAGGGCAGCCCGCTACTGAACCGTGAAGGATATAAAAGGTAAAAATGCCGTCTGAAACAGTTTTCAGACGGCATTTGACTTACTCTGCACGCCCTTGCCTGATTTGTTGTACTGCAAACTCCGTCTGTCGTTTGGGGTGTTGTATGAAAAACGGTTACAATCCGCCGCATGAAAAAACGCAATAATCCTCTTCCGTTGTTGAACGGTGTCAAACCCAGTTATTTGGTGCTGCCGCATGAAAAGCAGTTTTACGGGCTGCCGCTGTTGCATTTTCTGTGCATCCGCTTTCCTTTTGTGGGCGCGGACGATTGGCGCAGGCGGTTGAACAGCGGTTTTGTGGTCGGTTCGGATGGTGCGGCGTTGGACGAACATACTTTGTTCGAGCCGGGTAAGACGATGTTTTATTATCGTGAAACCAGCAGTGAGGATGAACCGCGTATTCCGTTTGAAGAAAAAATTTTGCATATTGATGAGCATTTGATTGTGGTGGACAAGCCGCATTTTCTGCCCGTCATCCCCAGCGGGCGTTTTTTGAGGGAAACGCTGTTGACACGTCTGCGCCTGCGCCCTGAATTGCAGCATTTGAATGTTGAAGACATTACGCCGCTGCACCGCTTGGACAAGGATACGGCAGGTGTGATGCTGCTGTCGCATAATCCTGCGACGCGCGGAGCCTATCAGACGATGTTTCAAAACAAAACGGTATGGAAAACGTATGAGGCACTTGCGCCGACAAGGACGGATTTGCCGTATCCGATCGATGTGGTTTCGCGTTTGGTGAGGGGTGAAAAATTTTTTACGACGCAAGAGGCGGAAGGCGAACCAAATGCACATACGACGGTTGAACTGATTGAAAACAGGGGGGAATTCAGCCTTTACCGCCTTACGCCGCATACCGGCAAGAAACACCAGTTGCGCGTACACATGATGGGCTTGGGTATGCCGTTGTTGAATGACGCGCTCTATCCCGTGCCGTCTGAAGCGGGAAGCGAGGATTATCGGAACCCTTTGAAGCTATTGGCAAAAAAGATTGCGTTTGCAGATCCTTTGTCGGGTCTGGAGAGGGTGTTTTACAGTGGGTTTTGCCTATAATGAGAGGGAGTGCAAACCCGTATCGGCAGATGCCGCCGATACGGGTTTTATATTATTGATGCCGTCTGAAAGGGGCTTTATCCGTTCAGGTATACGGGCGCGAAGCGAAGGATGGTGTCGCGCAGGACGATGAGTTTGCCGTGAAAGAAATGCGTGGAACCGGCGATGGTAATGACGGGCAAATCTTGCGGTTCTGCCCATTTCAGTGCTTTCCCGATTTCGACGACTTCGTCTTCCGCGCCGTGTATCATCAGTGTTTTTGCAACGTTGGGAACGGCTGACGGTTCCGGACGGTCGGTATAGTGGCAGACTGCTGCGCCCATGAGCAGTAACAGGTCGGGTATGCGCTCTTGTGCGGCAAATGTGGCGACATAACCGCCGAAGGAGAAGCCGGATAAGGCAAATTCGGGGGCTTCGGGATGTTGGGCACGGGCATAATCGATGACGGCGAGGCAGTCTTGAGTTTCGCCGCGTCCGTAATCGTGTGTACCTTCGCTGTTGCCTACACCGCGAAGGTTGGGAAGATAGCAGTGGAAGCCGAGTTTGCTCAATGCTTTGGCGGCGGTTTGGATGACTTTGTTGGTGTTTGTCCCGCCCTGGAGGGGGTTGGGATGATTGATGACGGCAACACCGCGTGCCGGTACTTGTTCGGACGGGATATGGATGGTTTCTAAAATGCCGGCAGGACCGGATATGTGTATGGTTTCGGGTTTCAGCATAATGATTTCCTCTTGATTTTCCGCATGTTCCGATGCGGCCGTGAAGATAGTTGCTTAAAGGTAGAAATGCTTGCCGTTATTGGGGTTGGATGCTTTCAAGTCGGCGAGCATGCGGTGGAAGTCCAATCCGTATGCGTTGCTCAGTTTGTCGGCACGTTTTTTGAGTTTGTCTATGTTTTGCTCTTTGGGGCTGCTTTGGAAGGCCATTACCGCGACATTGCCGTGACTTTCGGCAGGAAGTTCCAATACGCGCCCTTCAAAAACGCTCAACAACCGTTCGATGAAGCGTTGATAACGTTTGTCGCCGCTCCACCAGTTGGTAACGAATATGCCGTCTGAAGAGAGTGCGTTTCGGCAGTCTCGGAAGAACGGTTCTTCAACCAGCGTATCGATGATTTGTTCGCCGTCGAATCCATCCACCAAGATGATATCGGTGTTGTGGCGGAAGACTTTGATGTACTCTGCACCGTCTGCTTCAATAATTTCAAATTTCTCGCCCTCGAAAGGCAACTCGAACAGGTTGCGGGCAATGGCGATAACCTGCGGGTTGATATCTACGGCAGTTTGACGCGTATCGGGCAGGTAGGTATCTATCCAGCGTGCAAACGAGCCGCCGCCCAAGCCGATTTGGGTGATATGCTGCGGAAGGGCGTCAGTAAACAGCAGCCATCCCATCATGGCACGGCTGTAAGAGAGTACCAGCTCGGACGGGTGGTCGAGGTTCATTGAGCTTTGGATGGTGTCGCTGCCCAAGTGAAGCGAACGGATATTGCCTTCTTCGGAAATGCCGACTTCGGGGAAGCTGGATTTTGCAGGACGGAGGCGGCGGTAGGGATGTCTTGCCATCGGTGTGAGCAGTCAGTTTGAAAGGCAGATATTTTATCAGAATGCCGCTGCTTGTTCTGTTTCAAAATAATCTTATTTAAAATAATATAGTTATTCTAATTTTGTGCGTATTTTAAAACAAATGTCTTGCCAATTTGGCAAGTTGTATGCATAATGTGCAGCTCTTTGCCGGTATAGCTCAGTTGGTAGAGCACCTGACTTGTAATCAGGGGGTCCCGAGTTCGACTCTTGGTGCCGGCACCATTCTTACTTATAGTGCAGTAGTACAATCCTATATGCCGGTATAGCTCAGTTGGTAGAGCACCTGACTTGTAATCAGGGGGTCCCGAGTTCGACTCTTGGTGCCGGCACCAAATTTGACAGTCCGACCGTTTTGCGGTCGGACTATTATTTTGTATGCCGTATGCGGTCTTTTCCATTTCGGGGCAAAACTTTATAATAGTTAGTTTATGTTGGGAGGCCGTCCTGTTGGACGGAATGTTTGGTTATGATTACAGTGAATACGCTGAAAAAAATGAAGGCGGCAGGTGAGAAAATCGCTATGTTGACCGCTTACGAATCCAGTTTTGCGGCTTTGATGGAAGAAGCCGGCGTGGATGTGCTGTTGGTTGGGGATTCTTTGGGAATGGCGGTTCAGGGGCGGAAATCGACGTTGCCCGTCAGCTTGCGCGATATGTGCTATCACACTGAATGTGTGGCAAACGGTACAAAAAATGTCATGATTGTCAGTGATTTGCCTTTTGGTTCGTATCAGCAGGGTAAAGAGCAGGCATTTGCTGCCGCCGCCGAACTGATGGCTGCCGGCGCGCATATGGTTAAACTTGAAGGCGGTGTGTGGATGGCGGAAACTACCGAATTCTTGCAAATGCGCGGTATTCCGGTTTGTGCGCATATCGGTCTGACGCCGCAATCAGTGTTTGCCTTTGGCGGATACAAGGTTCAGGGTCGCGGAAGTAAGGCGCAGGCGTTGCTTAACGATGCCAAGGCGCATGACGATGCGGGGGCGGCGGTCGTGTTGATGGAGTGTGTTCCTGCGGAACTGGCAAAAAAGGTAACTGAATCCGTTTCTTGTCCGACCATCGGTATCGGTGCGGGTGTGGATTGCGACGGGCAGGTTTTGGTGATGCACGATATGCTCGGTATTTTTCCGGGTAAGACGGCGAAATTCGTCAAAAACTTCATGCAGGGGCATGATAGCGTTCAAGCGGCGGTTCGTGCGTATGTCGAAGAAGTTAAAGCAAAAACCTTTCCTGCTGCAGAACATATCTTTACAGACTGAACGGTTTACATGCAGCATGCCGTCTGAAAGCCGATTCAGACGGCATTTTGTTTTGCCATGTACGGCGCGTATAATCGGCATCTGTCATCGGGTAGGAGTCCCGTAAAATAAGGATTACCGTAATGCAAATCATACATACCATTCGAGAACTGCGCGCGTGGCGTAAAAATGCGGGAAAGGTGGCATTTGTGCCGACCATGGGCAATCTGCATGAAGGACATCTCGCACTTGTGCGTGAGGCGAAAAAACGGGCGGACAGCGTTGTAGTCAGTATTTTCGTCAACCGCTTGCAATTTGGTCAGGGCGAAGATTTCGACAAATATCCGCGTACGTTGCAACAGGATGCGGACAAGCTGGAAGCTGAGGGTGTTGCCGTGATATTCGCACCCGATGAGAAAGAACTCTATCCGAACGTGGAGCAACGGTATAACGTCGAACCGCCCAACCTGCAAAATGAGTTGTGCGGCAAATTCCGTCCGGGACATTTTCGCGGAGTGGCAACGGTTGTTTCCAAATTGTTCCACATCGTTTCTCCGGACATCGCCTGTTTTGGTAAGAAGGATTACCAGCAGCTCGCTGTGATTAAAGGTTTTGTCGAAGATTTGAATTTTGATGTTGAAATAGTGCCTGTCGATACAGGGCGAGCGGAAGACGGGTTGGCACTGTCGAGCCGCAACCAGTATTTGAGTGCGGCGGAGCGTGCCGAGGCTCCTCGCCTGTACCGTGAATTGAAGGCAATTGCCGAATTGTTGGGTCAGGGCAGTTTGGATTATGCAGGTTTGGAAAAACGGGCCGTCCAATCTCTGACGGAACACGGCTGGACGGTCGATTATGTCGAAATCCGCCACGCCGATACGCTCGAAGTGGCACGGACGGGAGATAGGAAGCTGGTGGTCTTGGCTGCGGCCCGTTTGGGGGCGACGCGTCTGATTGACAATGTGGAAATAAAACTCCCTTGAACCGCAAGCGTCGGTAATGCCGTCTGAAGCAGTATTTCAGACGGCATTTATTTTTTCGAACGGGTTTTCGCAAATCTACAAACGATTCTGCTTGTGATAAAGTTACGCCTGATTATATGCCGTCTGAAAGTTCGGACGGATGTCGGATAAAGGATGATTATGCTACCTAACCGTTTCAAAATGTTAACCGTGTTGACGGCAGCCTTGATTGCCGGACAGGTATCTGCCGCCGGAGGCGGTGCAGGGGATATGAAACAGCCGAAGGAAGTCGGAAAGGTTTTAAGGAAACATCAGCGTTACAGCGAGGAAGAAATCAAAAACAAGCGCTTACGGCTTGCCGCTGTGGGTGATCGGGTTAGTCAGATATTTACGTTGCTGGGAGGGGAAACCGCCTTGCAAAAGGGGCAGGCGGGAACGGCACTTGCCGCCTATATGCTGATGTTGGAGCGTACAAAATCCCCCGAAGTTGCCGAGCGTGCCTTGGAAATGGCCGTGTCGCTGAATGCGTTTGAACAGGCTGAGATGATTTATCAGAAATGGCGCCAGATTGAACCTATACCGGGTGAGGCGCAAAAACGGATGGCATGGTTGCGGAGCGTGCTGAGAGGAGAAGAAAATCAACGTTTGGACGGGCTGGAAGAGGTCTTGGCGCAGGCAGATGACGGGCAAAACCGCAGGGTATTTTTATTGTTGGCCCAAGCCGCCGTGCAGCAGGACGGATTGGCGAAAAAAGCATCCGAAGCCGTCCACCGTGCGGCAATGAAATACGGGCATATGTCGGAAGCGGCAATTGCCGATGTGGTTTTTAACGTGCAAGTGCGGGAAAAAGATAAAGCAATCGCGGCATTGCAACGCTTGGCAAAACTTGATACAGAAATACTACCGCCGACCCTGGTAACCTTGCGTCTGGTTGCGCGCCGTTATCCCGAGATACTCAGTGGCTTTTTCGAGCAAACAGACACCAAAAACCTTTCAATCGTCTGGCAGGAAATGGAAATTATGAACCTTGTTTCCCTGCGTAGGCCCGATGATGCATATGAACGCTTGAAAGTGTTGATGGATGCCAATCCGAATGCGGATTTGTATATTCAGGCGGCAATATTGGCGGCAAACCGGAAAGAAGATATCTCCGTTATCGACGGCTATGTCGAAAAGGCATACGGCAGGGGGACGGAGGAACAGCGGAGCAGGGCGGCGTTAACGGCGGCGATGATGTATGCCGACCGCAGGGATTATGCCAAAGTCAGGCAGTGGCTGAAAAAAGTATCCGCGCCGGAATATTTGTTCGACAAAGGTGTGTCGGCAGTTGCTGCAACTCTCGAACTGGATGGTGCAAAGGCGGCTTTGCGGCAAATTAGGGAAGTACGGAAGCTTCCCGAGCAGCAGGGGCGTTATTTTATGGCGGACAACTTGTCTAAAGTACAGCTGTTTGCACTGTCAAAATTGCCGGATACACGGGAGGCTTTAAGGGAGCTGGACAAGATTATCGAAAAACCACCTGTCGGCAGCAATACAGAGTTACTGGCAGAGGCATTGGTACAGCGGTCAGTTGTTTACGATCGGCTTGGCAAGCGGAAAAAAATGATTTCAGATCTTGAAAGGGCGTTCAGGTTTGCACCCGATAACGCTCAGATTATGAATAATTTAGGTTATAGCCTGCTTTCTGATTCCGAGCGTTTGGACGAGGGTTTTGTATTGCTTCAGAAGGCATATCAAATTAACCCTGACGATATTGCCGTCAACGACAGCATAGGCTGGGCGTATTACCTGAAAGGTGACGCGGAAAGTGCGCTGCCGTATCTCCGTTATTCGTTTGAGAGCCAGCCTGAGCCCGAAGTTGCCGCCCATCTGGGCGAGGTGTTGTGGGCATTGGGTGAACGCGATCAGGCGGTTGACGTGTGGACTCAGGCGGCACACCTTACGGGAGACAAGAAAATATGGCGCGAAACGCTCAAGCGTCACGGAATCACATTGCCCGAACTTTCCCGAAAACCTCTAAAATAATGCAGGTCAATCCTTTCAGACGGCATGATGTGGCCGGAAGGTCCGTATGGTTTGGCGCACAGCCTGCATATAATATGTGTTTTGCGTGCCGAACCAAATCTATTGTCCGGCAGGCGGTCGCCCAAGTCGGAAGGATAACCATCAAGGAATTCTGATGAAACATACCGTATCTATATCCGCCATCCTACTTTTATCGGCTTGCGCCCAATTGCCTCAGGAACATTCGAACCTGTGGCAGGTATCTGAATATATTGACAGCTTTTCTGCGGAAGGACGGTTGGCGGTTAAGGCGGAAGGCAGGGGTTCTTATGCGAATTTCGACTGGACATACCAGCCTCCTGTAGAAACCATCAATATCAATACACCTTTAGGCAGTACGCTCGGACAAATGTGCCAAGACAAAGACGGTGCGTTGGCAGTGGATGCCAAAGGAAATGTTTATCAGGCGGAAAGTGCGGAAGAGTTGAGCCGGCAGCTTATTGGTTTCAATCTGCCTATTCAATATCTGCATATCTGGGCAGACGGCAGACGGGTTGCACGCGCACCTTACCGCATCCTGCCGGACGGTATGCTGGAGCAATACGGTTGGATAATCAGCAGAACCGTCAACAGCGAAGGAAAAGCCCGCATCCTGCAATTGGATAACGGGAAATTGAATATCAGACTGGTTTTCAGCGAAATCGGTATGCCGTCTGAAACTGAAACCCAAGAACAATGTGCGGCACGGATACGGTAAGGTAGATATATGAGTGTTACGGACGGACGGCAAGCCTTTCCCGCGCCTGCAAAACTGAATCTCGATTTGAGGATTACAGGCAGGCGTGAGGACGGTTATCACAATATTGAAAGTATATTCTGTCTGATAGATTTGCAGGATACCGTATATTTGAAACCGAGGGACGACGGAAAAATCATTCTGCACAATCCGGTTGATGGAATGCCGCAGGAAGCGGATTTAAGCTACCGTGCCGCATCATTACTGCAAAAATATGCAGGTACCCCTGCCGGCGTGGAGATATGGTTGGACAAAAAAATTCCGACCGGTGCCGGTTTGGGCGGTGGGAGTTCTGATGCTGCAACGGTTTTGCTGGTATTGAACCGTTGGTGGCAGTGTTCCCGAACGACGCAGCAGCTGATTGACTTGGGCGCGGCTTTGGGGGCGGACGTACCATTTTTTATTTTCGGAAAAAATGCTTTTGCAAGCGGGATAGGTGAAAAACTGATAGGAATGGATATTCCGAAACAGTGGTATGTCATTGTCAAACCACCTGTTCACGTTTCCACTGCAAAAATTTTCACGCACGAATGCTTGACACGGGATTCTGCCTCAAGCATAATGCCGACTTTCCAAAACCTGCAACCGTTTAGAAATGATATGCAGGCAGTTGTATTTAAGGAATACCCTGAAGTTTGGAAAGCCTATTCCGAATTGTCCCGATATGGGGCTGCTTTAATGACAGGTTCCGGGGCATGTATATTCACGGTATGTCAAGATAGGAATAGCGCATACAATATATACCGACAAGTTTCATGTTTATATGAGGCGTATTTGGCAGAGGGTCTCGCAATACACCCTCTGTTGCCTGGTTAAACATTGTTGGGGAGTCGTCAAGCGGTTAAGACACTGGATTTTGATTCCAGCATGCGAAGGTTCGAATCCTTCCTCCCCAGCCAAGCTAAACAAGTTGGGGAGTCGTCAAGCGGTTAAGACACTGGATTTTGATTCCAGCATGCGAAGGTTCGAATCCTTCCTCCCCAGCCATATTTCCTTGGGGAGTCGTCAAGCGGTTAAGACACTGGATTTTGATTCCAGCATGCGAAGGTTCGAATCCTTCCTCCCCAGCCAGATAAAAGCGTGTAAGCTTGCTTACACGCTTTTTATTTAGAAATAAAAATATTGAAATGCCTTTGTTTGTGTCGGGTGTTGCAGGTATAATGTCGGACTTGGTACAGGCAGAGGGAAGCATTATGTTTTCTGAGCGGAAGTTAAATATAAAATCAGGTGAAAATATGGCTGCTTATGACAGTTTGATGGTATTTACAGGTAATGCCAATCCAGAGTTGGCACAACGCGTTGTCAAACATTTGGATATTTCCTTGGGAGATGCTTCGGTTTCCAAATTCTCAGACGGCGAAGTTGCCGTCGAATTGTTGGAAAACGTACGCGGTCGCGATGTCTTTATCCTTCAGCCTACTTGTGCACCGACCAATGATAACCTGATGGAAATCCTGACAATGGCGGATGCGCTCAAACGTGCTTCGGCAGGCCGCATCACGGCAGCCATTCCGTATTTCGGATATGCGCGTCAAGATAGACGGCCGCGTTCCGTCCGTGTTCCAATTTCTGCCAAATTAGTGGCAAATATGCTCTATTCGGCAGGCATTGACCGTGTTTTGACCGTTGATTTGCACGCAGACCAGATTCAGGGTTTTTTCGATATTCCTGTGGATAATATTTATGCAACCCCGATTCTGTTGAACGATATCAAGCAGCAGCGGATTGAAAACCTGACTGTTGTCAGCCCTGATATCGGCGGTGTAGTCCGCGCCCGTGCCGTTGCCAAATCCCTGAATGCTGATTTGGCGATTATCGATAAACGCCGCCCGAAAGCTAATGTGGCGGAAGTCATGAATATTATCGGCGACATTCAAGGTCGTACTTGCTTGATTGTGGATGATATGATTGATACCGCGAATACCTTGTGTAAAGCTGCCGTCGCTCTGAAAGAGCGGGGGGCGGAACGTGTTCTGGCCTATGCCAGCCACGCCGTATTCTCCGGAGAGGCGGTCAGCCGTATTGCCTCGTCCGAAATCGACCAAGTTGTTGTAACAGATACCATTCCTTTGTCTGAAGCAGCGCAAAAATGCGATCGTATCCGTCAGGTAACGATTGCAGGTTTGTTGGCTGAAACGGTTCGCCGTATTAGCAACGAAGAATCCGTCTCATATCTTTTTAATGAAGAAGTGATGACAGGCAGCATGTTGCTGCCATAAGCCCGAAGCCGTCTTAAGCTGGTCGCGGCCGATGACGGTAGTTTTATTTAAATTGGAGTATTTAACATGACTTATGAAATTCAAGCCTCTGTTCGTGAAGCACAAGGCACTGGTGCGAGCCGCCGCCTGCGTCGCGAAGGTCAAATCCCCGGTATTTTGTACGGTGAAGGCCAAGAGCCCGTTGCAATTGCTGTGGATCACAAAACTGTATTCTACGCATTGGAAAAAGAATCTTTCCATACCGCGTTGATTAAATTGTCTCTGAACGGCGAAACTAAAGACGTTATCGTCCGCGATTTCCAAATGCACCCGTTCCGCCGCGAAGTTCAACACATCGACTTCCAAGCTGTGAAAGCCGATCAACTTGTACGTATCCGTGTTCCCCTGCACATTGTTAACGCTGAAAATTCTCAAGCCGTTAAATTGCAAGGCGGTCGCGTATCTCTGCTGAACACGACTGTTGAAGTGGTTGCGTTGCCTGCCAATATCCCTGCTTTCTTGGATTTGGATTGTGCCGAAGTGGTTGCCGGCGACATTTTGCACTTGTCAGACATTAAATTGCCTGAAGGTGTAGAAAGCGTTTCCTTGAAACGTAATGAAAATCTGGCTGTTGCTACTGTTACCGGTAAGAAACGCTAATTGATTGAAAATAAGGCGGTACGTATATGATACGTACCGCCTTATTGTTTTTATATTGTTTGGTTCGAGTTATATTGGCGGTATTTGTTTAGTCAATTAGGTAATGAAAATAGAAAAAAATGAAATAGGGAAATTATAGGCATGATACAGATGATGTTCGGTAAAGTGTCCTATAGTTCCGTCAGTCTGATTTTGAGGATTCCATTACGGTCGAGATGGGTTTTAATGCGGTGTGGAAAAGGTGTTGCCTTGTGCTTTGGTCATGATACCTAGAACAGATTAGAGGTCAGAAAAGAGCAGCTCTATACTGGGAAAGCCGAATTGTGTTGAGTTGGCTTTGATGGAGAGGTTTATGGCGGGAAAATCTAGCATGGCGATAACCATTCATGCTATGGGAATCTTTTCTGATGGTTCCCATAGAATGGTATATAAAGTGATTTTATTAATGCGAGAATATTATGCAGGCCGTTCAGACCGTCTGAAAAATATTGGTGGCTTAAGACGGAATTTATATTAAGTAATAAGAATCATTATTGAATAATGAAGTAGGTTTTTGTAGAATGGAAGCCTTGTTTTTAAGAAAGGCTTGTTATGAAAGTTGCCAAAATTTCCGTCGTATTGCTGTCTGCTTTATTTTCCATTGCTGTTTTTGCCGCGCCCTTGGGAGAAGTTTCTTCTGAAAACGATAAGATTTTTAATGGTGAAAATTACATGGTTGTCAAGAAAGACATGAAAAAAGGGGAACAGATTAAGCCGCACAATCATCCGGGGTTTAAAACGCTGATTTTTGCCGTTGGAAAAGGAAGCTTTGACGTAACGTTGAATCAGACTAAGAAACATATTGTCCAGGCAGGATCGGTGCTGCGGTTTGGCGGAGATGTAGTGATTGGGGCAGTTGCAACCGAAGATGCGGATGTAGCAATTACTTTGATTAAGTAAACCAATCAATAATAAAAGGCCGTCTGAAAGATGATATCTCAGACGGCCTTAGTTATTCAGCCAACTGTTGCCGTTAAGCGCAAATCAAATAGAGGTAGATGAGTTATGATATTTGATTGGTCGTACAACTTGATTTAACGGTCTTTTGAATATCGTCTGAAGATTGTTTCAGACGGCATTTTAATTCTCCTATTTTGGATATGGAAATATAGATGCTTCCTACCCCGTTAGGCGTGCCCAGAGTTTTTTCCACCAGTTTTTCTTTTCTACGTTCTCCAGTGCGACAATTTCTTTTTCGGCAATGGTGTATCCGTTTTGTCTGATTTTGATTTTTCCTAGGACCTGCCCTTTTCTTACTGGTGCACGGAGCGGCTGTATGGTTTCCAGAATTTGTTCGGCCGTTTTTGCTTGGGTATGGGGTAGGGTAATATAGACTTCTTTCGGAAAACCCGCATGGACGTTTTTTTTGCTTCCGCCCAAGACTTGTATTTTGGTAACAATTTCGCCTGCCGAATGGATTTTCGGAGTGTCAAAGGATTGTAATGCCCAGTTCAGCAGCTTGCTGTTGTCTGATGCGCGTATTTCTGCCGATTCTGAACCTAGTGTGATGACAAGGATATGCCTGCCGTTTCCAGTGTATGACACGGCAAGGTTGTAGCCGCCGCTTTCCGTATGTCCGGCTTTCAGACCGTTTACACCGGAGTCCCTGTATAAAAGGATATTGCGGTTGTTTTGTTCTATATTTTTAAATTTGAACGATTTAATGGAAAACAGCGGGTAGTATTCCGGAAAGTCGAGTATCAATGCTTCAGAAAGGAGGGCGAGGTCACGGGCAGTGGAAACTTGTCTTTCTTGACTAAGACCTGTTGGATTTTTGAATAAAGTGTTTTTCATGCCCAAGCGTCGGGCTTCTTCATTCATTTGTTTGACAAAGTTTTCTATCGAACCATTACCAAGCTTTTCGGCAAGGGTTAGGGCTGCATCGTTTGCGGATAAGGCAATCATGCCTTTCAAGAGATCGTCGGTCCTGATGAGGTTGCCCGGTCGGACAAACATTCTGCTGCCGTCCGATTTCCATGCTGATTCGCGTATTTTTAAGGTTTCTTCAGGGCGGATATTTCCCGACTTCAAGTTTTTGAAAACCAGATAGGCGGTCATTAATTGTGTCAGTGCTGCCGGTTCTATGGGCGCATTGATGTTTTTGGCGGATAAAGTCTGTTTGCTTTGAAGGTCGGTAACGATGTGTGCCGCTGTGAGGATTTCTGGTGTTTGAGGGGAGGATGGTATGTTTGCCGGCAGCCTGTTTGGAAAAAATGAATCCGCTGTTGCCGGAGAGGAGCCTAAAATGACAGATAGAAAGATTGACAGGGCTTTATTTGCAGTCATGAAAGGTTTCAACCATATAATCGCTTCAGTTTGCCGATTATACGCCCGAGATGTCTGTTCAGGCGGATTTTTCTTGATTTCAAACCGTCATGGGGGTATGGTTTCACGTTTTGTAATTTTAATAAACCGATTATTTTAGTATTAAATCATGAACACGCCTCTTTCTTATTCTGATTACCTTATCCGTATTCTGACAGCATCTGTCTATGATGTGGCGGTTGAAACGCCTTTGGAATCAGCGCGCAGCCTTTCTGCACGTTCGGGAAACAATATTTTGCTGAAACGCGAAGATTTGCAACCTGTATTTTCTTTCAAAATACGCGGTGCTTATAACAAAATGTCCAAGTTGCCGAAAGATGCGCTTACTTGCGGTGTGATTGCGGCAAGTGCGGGCAACCATGCCCAAGGGGTGGCATTGTCCGCGCAGCGTTTGGGTTGCCGTGCCGTTATCGTCATGCCAGAGACTACGCCGAAAATTAAAGTAGATGCGGTTAAGAGCCGTGGCGGCGAAGTGGTTTTGCGTGGTGTCTCATACAACGATGCATACGATTATGCGATGGAGTTAGCGGAAAAAGAAGGGTTAACCTATATCGCACCGTTTGACGATCCTGACGTTATTGCGGGGCAAGGTACGGTAGGCATGGAAATTGTCAGCCAACATCCAGATGATATTCACGCTGTATTCGTACCGATAGGGGGAGGCGGTTTGGCAGCGGGCGTGGCGGCATTTATTAAGCAGGTCCGTCCCGAAATCAAAGTTATCGGCGTTCAGACGCATGATTCCTGCTGTATGAAGCAATCGGTCGAAGCGGGTCAAATCGTCCATTTGAAAGATGTCGGGCTGTTTTCAGACGGCACTGCGGTCAAAGTTGTCGGAGACGAAACCTTCCGCCTCTGCAAAGAACTTTTGGATGAAATCATTACAGTCGATACCGATGCGGTTTGCGGTGCGGTCAAGGATATTTTTGATGATACACGCAGCATTACCGAGCCGGCCGGTGCATTGGCATTGGCAGGTCTGAAGGCTTATGTTGCACGCGGCGGTATCAAGGGGCAGACCTTGATTGCCGTTACAAGTGGTGCAAATATGAATTTTCACCGTTTGCGCCATGTGTCGGAGCGTAGTGAATTGGGCGAGGGCAACGAAGGTATTTTTGCCGTTACCATTCCAGAGGAACGTGGAAGTTTTCTTAAGTTTATCAATATATTGGGAAATAGGAATATTACCGAGTTCAACTACCGTTACGGAGATGATGAAAAAGCGCATATCTTTGTCGGTCTTCAAGCGGCAGGCCCGCAGGATTTGGCGGTTATCGGTAACCAGTTGGATGAAGCGGGATTGCCCAATGTCGACCTGACCGATGATGAGATTGCCAAAATCCATATCCGTTATATGGTTGGAGGACGGACGGACAAAGTAGAAAACGAGCGTTTGGTCAGTTTTGAGTTTCCGGAGCGTCCGGGGGCATTGGCACGCTTTTTGAACCATATGCAGGGAGGGTGGAATATTACGCTCTTCCATTACCGCAACCACGGTGCGGATTACGGGCGGATTTTGGTCGGTATCGATGTGCCGCCTCACGATGCCGCCGCATTTGACGGTTTCTTGGAAAGTCTGGGATACAGCTATCATGAGGAAACGCAAAATGCCGCGTACAAGCTGTTTCTTGCTTAATGGGTAATACACAATGCCGTCTGAAAGCCTTTCAGACGGCATTGTTCTTTCAAGGTTAAATCGAATATTCAATCAGCTCGTTTTGAGAAAAGACATAAACCTGTTTCGGAATCAGCTTCAATTCTTTGTCTTCGGCGATTGGGTAACGCGGGGCATCGCTGCCAGCCAGCGTGATATGCACGTCTTGTTTGTCGTGTTTTACCAAAATATGCGTCAATGCCCCGACGGCGTGGATTTTTTCGATTTTGGCACGGATCATCGGGGTTTCGTTTTCGGCGGCAAGCTGCCATTCGTGTGGGCGGATATAGCCGATAGCGGTTTGTTCCTGCCATTTGTAGTGCGCGTCCAATTTCCACGCGAAGCCGTTGTAATGCCAGAAGCCTTTTTCGATGCGTCCTTCAAATGCGTCGGTTTCACCGAGGAATTCGGTAACGAAGGCGTTTTCGGGTTTGCGGTAAATGGCTTCGGCGCTACCGGTTTGTTCGATTTTGCCGTGGTTCATGACGACGATTTCGTCGGAAACTTCAAGGGCTTCTTCTTGGTCGTGTGTGACCAAAATGCTGGTTACACCTAGGTTGTGATGGATGTCGCGCAACCAGGTGCGTAATTCTTTTCGCACTTTGGCATCCAGTGCGCCAAAGGGTTCGTCCAGGAGCAGGAGTTTGGGTTCGACCGCAAGCGCGCGGGCGAGGGCGATGCGCTGGCGTTGGCCGCCGGAGAGCTGGTGCGGATAGGATTTGGCGAGGTGGGAGAGCTGCACGAGTTTGAGCAATTCTTCGACTTTGGCGCGGATTTGTTCTTTGGACGGGCGTTCGGACTTGGGCAATACGGTCAAACCGAAGGCGACGTTGTCAAACACGTTCATGTGGCGGAAGAGGGCGTAGTG
>QWCZ01001231.1_pt1 | contig 18930 bp, 18 predicted proteins | sample 1972651 | NCBI WGS metagenome assembly QWCZ01 (sample SAMN09866695, study PRJNA288562) | Human oral metagenome isolate pre1_saliva, whole genome shotgun sequencing... | isolation source: mouth | host: Homo sapiens | place: USA: California
GTCGTCGAGCTCGTCCGTGGGAACGACGACGGCGACGTGATCGCCGAGCTGCAGGTCAAGGTCGTCGCGGGCCAGGAGGTCCAGGTCACCACGGCGCACACGCGTGATGACGGCACCGAAGCGCTTGGTGACATTGAGTTCGCAGACGCTGCGGCCGGCGACGTCGGGGTTGGACACGACGATGCGCTCGAAGGCGAGGTCGGAACGGTCGTCCTCGAGGTTGTGGTCGAGGATCTCGCCGACGAGTGGCGCCGTCTCCTGGATGGACTCGGGGTCCCCGACCATGACGACGTGATCGCCCGGCAACAGGTCCTCGCCGGGAGCGGTGACGCGGGTGCGCCCGTCACGACGCAGGTAGGACAGGCGCACGCGCTGGTCGCGCCACGCGTCGATGTCGCGCGTGTTGATGTGCTTGGACACGCGAATACTCACGGCCTCCAGGGAGGACCCCGCGAGGGAAGGCGTGTCCTTGGGGCCGACCCACTTCCTCGTCACGGTGATCGTCACGATGAGGATGCCGCCGATGACACCCACCGGATAGCCGAAGGCGTATCCGACCGCCGCGTTCGGGTCCCCCGTGAGGCGGGTGGCCGTATCGAGGGCGGGAGCGGCCGTCAGCGCACCCGTGAAGAGGCCCGAGGTCAGGCCCGAAGACAGGCTGAGGAGGCGACCACCAATGAGGGCAATGAGCGCGCCCACGACACACACGATTGTCGTGAGGGCGAGGAGGTTCGTCTGCTTACGCAAATTCTGGAAGAAGGTCGCGCCCGCGGAAATACCGACGCAATAGACAAAGAACGCCAGACCCATCGGCTGGACGATCGACATGTGGTTACTGACAACCTCGGGATGCAGAGCCGAGACCGCAAGGCCAACAAAGAGCGCTCCCGCCGCACCAAAACGCAGGGGGCCGATACGAATCGCTCCGATCGCCGCACCCAACGCGACAACGAGAAAAAGCGCGAGCAAGGGTGAGGACGAGAAGAGAGCAGCCATACCTTTCAGGGTACCTGTCACGCGCAATACCAGGCGTGACGACCTGTGCGATACGCGCGTTATAAGGCTCACGCGTTAGGTATAGACTGCACACAGTAACCGAAAGGATGGTCATGTCTCAACCAGTTCCCGGATGGTACCCAGACCCCGCTGGTAGCCCGCGTCTGCGCTGGTGGAACGGCGGCATCTGGACCGATCAGTACCTTCCCATGCCCGGCACTCAGCCTCAGCAGGGCACGCCCGCGCCCATGCGTGGGGTACCTCTGCCGTACAACGCCGCCATGCAGCAGGGTGCCCCCCAGGCCCAGGGCGCATCCTGCCCCCAGGCAACGCCCACCCAGCAAGGCATGAGTTCGCCCCGCGTTCCTTCCTCCCAGCAGGCACCGAAGGTTCACTCCAATCCCTATCAGAACACCGGCATCACGCCGGTCTTCTCAAACTCCGAGGACTCAGCGAACGAGGCAGACGACGAGCAGGAAAACAAGCCCCGAACCGGGAGTGGCTGGTTCATCGGCTTGGTTGCTGCGTGGATCGCGGTCGTTCTCTTCGCCGCGTCCGCCGTGTACGCCGGCATGGCCTTCACACGCGCAAGCAAGGAGCTTGCCGACGCGGAATCCGAGCACGCCAGTGCACAAAGTGAGTACAACGAGGCGCAGTCAGGCCTCGACAAGGCGAAGAAGGACCTTGAGGAGACGCAGAAGTGACCACGCCCGCCGCAACGAACAAGCCCGCAGAGTCCTCGCCGGGCACCTACAGGATCCTGACGCTCGTCGGCGCATTCCTCGCCGCATGTCTACTCGTGACGACCGCTGCCCTGGGCTACGCCAGCTACTCTCAGAGTGCCAAGGCGGAGCAAACACGCACCGACGCCAATAACCTGCGGACGCAGAAGAAGGATGCCGAGACCGAGACCGCGAACGTACGCAACGAGATCAACACCGCGAAATCCGACAAGTCGGCTCAGATTTGGTGCGATGAGTTCACCTCCGCCTACTCGAGCGTTTCTCTGCTGCAGGAGAAGGCAAGCGAACTCAGTATGAAGCCGACGGCTCAGCTCGACGCGATCACCGAGTACTGCCCCAAGAAAAAGGAATTCGTCGACGCTCTCGCGTCGGCTCCTCGCCAGTTTGTCGGCTCGACGGATACCTGCGAAATCTCCGACGACACTGTGACGTTTTCGGGTGATGTGTGGTTTGACTATCAGCCCCTGTCTGACGTGGGCGATATTGATCTGACAGTCAGTGTCTATATGAAGAAGAATGGTAAACCTACCATTAGAGATAAGGCACTCGGTCAGACGACCGTCACGATTCCGTCGGGCGGAACTACCACCTACAGCGTGACCATCCCCAACCCAGGCCTGGAGGGCGCTGACTGTTACACGGCTGCGACAGGTTTCTGGCCGACGGGAATCTAACCGGATAGTTGCCCACCATCCCTCCTACGGCTAAACTTCCTGACCAAGGAAATAGTTTTATTCGTAACGGGAAGGCAACAACGTTGAGTGAGCCCGCGCAAGGCTGGTACCCAGACCCGAGCGGAACCCCACATTTGCGCTGGTGGAACGGCCATTCGTGGACCAACTACATCATGCCCTACGCGATACAGAACCAGTCGGTCAGCAAACCTCGCCTTCCCGCCCACAACGAGGCCGTAGCACCCCGAGGCGGGCAACGCCTGGGCGCGCGGACCGCCGCCGCCCCCGCTCTCAGGGCCGAGGCCTCGGCTCCTCGGGACACCAAGGCTCACCCCCCGCTCACCGCCAAACGAGGGGCCACCCCCTCCCCCACGACGGAAACTGACTCAGCACCCTCCCCCAGGCCCACCCTAACTGCCGAGGCCACCCCGGCCTCGTCGATGGAGAGCACCAGCGCGACCAGCACCCAGGACGCCCCCAAGAAGCACACCACCGCTCACTGGGCGCTGGCCTGCGCCGCCTCCTGGATCTTGGTCATCGCTTTCATCGGCGTCCTCGTGTTCACGTGGTCCCACCTGGGCGACTCCAACGCGATCTACGAGGATGCCAAGGAGAAAGCACGGCACGCACAAGAGGAACGCGACCGGGCTCAATCCACGCTCGACGACATCAACCGCCAGATCGAGGAGGCCCAGCAGTGAGCACCGCCCCCGCTCCCCTGCGCGCCACAACCGTCGCAGGCGCCATCCTGGCCGTCATCTTCATCGCCCTGTCCGCCGCCGTCGGCGGAATCAACGTGTGGCGCACACACGCGGCAGAGACCTTCACATCCCAGGCCGAACAGGCCCAGTCCGATAAGGCGTCCATCAACCGGGCCATCAAAGACGCCAAAACGCGCCTTGATTCCGTGAACGTAGACGCCAGCGCCGCCGCCTGGTGCGATTCGGTCACGCGCGGAAACGTCTCATCGATGCGCGACATCATCAAGACGTACGACTCCTCGACACAAGCCGTCAAAGACTCGATCCATTCTCAATGCTCAAACAAAGAAGCACTGGCAAACGCGCAGCGCACCCTGTCCAACGCCGACTTTACGATCGCCATGACTGAGTGCACGGCCAACAAGGTCACCACGACGATCAAAGGCACCCTCGCTGTCAAGCAGTCGAGTACCATTACGATGTTCGGTCCCCTGAACGTGACCGTCATCGGTTACACCACGGAGAAGAACAAGAGCTTCAACCCGACGTCCCCCTACCAGGGGACCACGACAGCGACGCTGACACCCGGAACGCCGCTCACTTTTTCCGTGACAGTCCCCTACGATCCCAATATGACAGGCAATACAGAGTGCGGGGCCACGATGACAGCATGGTGGCCCTCGGACATGTAACACTGATGAGTCCGGACGTCGGCCTTGCCGACTCATTCCAGCCATCCTCACCGATGGCGGGATACCACGAAAGGAGCCTCCTGTGAACAACCCCATCGAAGGCTGGTACCCAGACCCAGACGGGACCCCACGGCTGCGCTGGTGGAACGGTTCGGACTGGACAGAGAACTACATCGCAGACGAGCGGGCCAGCAACGGTCCCGTCACCGGCTCGGTACCTCCGCCTACCACGGGTCCCATCGACCCCATTACCGGCACCATCGCACACGCTACAACCGGCCACATTGACCGCTTCACAGGCTCTATTGCCCGCCCCGTCACGGGGACCACTGCCCAGCCCTTCACCGCCGCCCAGTCCATCACCGGTACTGTCGATCCGGTCACCGGTCGTATCGTACGCCCGGGAGAAGAACCCGACGGACTTCATCCTGCTCCCGATGTCCCCACTCACCCCGCCGTTGCGCCCGTGCAACCGCCCAAGAAGTCGCCCAGGTACTCCGACGGGCCAACCATTCAGATCCCAAAGAACCAGATCATCACGGCGATCATCACAACGCTCCTCGTCATCGGATTCAGCGCTGGCCTGGCCCTGACGGGCCGGATGTACATGTCCGCGACCAGCGAGTACAAACAGGCTCAACAAAGCTTCGACAATGCGAACAGTGATCTTGAGAAGGCGAAGGAGGCAGCGAAGTGAGTCACAATCAGCCCACCTCCTCGGGCACACCCCCCAAGAACAAGAAGCTATCCATCTACAACGCCGCTATGGCCATCCTTCTCGTCCCACTCATGGGTGCGACAATCACGCTCGGTGTTGTGTCAGGTGTTCGCCTCAATCAGGCACGCGACCTCACAGCTCAGACAAAGCAGATCGCAGCGCAGACCAAGGCAACGCAGACCACAAACTGGTGTTCAAGCGTGAGAGCTGACAATCGCGCGGACATGGGCGAGATCTACAACGAGTACCGCACCGCCACCGATGAGTACAGGCAAGCGATCGACGCAGAGTGCCCAAATAAGGTCGCCATCGCGAACCTGATCTCCACCTACACCGCGGAAGATGTCTTCAAATTCGACCAGACGTGCTCACTGAACGACAACAAGACTGCGGCGCACTGCACCGGATCCATCGAGGTTCTGGCAGATAAGAAGCCTGCCCTGAGCGTCTATCCGAGCGTCTCTGTTACCCTCGTTTTCACAGTCACCTACGACACGGCCGCAACTCAGGTGGGCCACACCGAACCTAACGCCTACACGTTCACAGTCCCCCGCGAAGGCAAGGCGGATTTCGAGTTTGATACCGCGTACGACGAAAAATGGGGATCGTACTACAAGCTGTACCCCGACGCGTTCTACCCGGACGAGTGAACTCATACGACTGGTTCCCGGTCCCGTCGCCTCTCTCAGGCGGCGGGACCTCATGCATAACCACCGCGCGCAGCTCAGCCACGGCCTCGTCAAAGAGGGTCAGTAGTGCTCGTGAGAGTCGTAGCCCCGCAGGCGGTCGAGTTCGCGTCGTTCCTTCTTCGTCGGACGCCCACTGCCCTTCTCGCGCATGGCGACGGGGACGTGAACGCGCGGACGCTCGGGCGTGCGATCATCGTAGGCGGTGCGCGCCTGCGGGTAGGAGACGCGCTTGGCCAGCAGCAGCACGACGCCGAGGACGCGATCAAAGCCCTCGATGCGCAGACGCACCTCGTCGCCCACGTGCAGCTTGTAGGCGGCCTTGACGGGGTCGCCGTTAACGCGCACGTGCCCGGCGCGTACGGCGGCCGTGGCCTGGGAGCGCGACTTGAGCTGGCGGGTTGCCCACAGCCATGTGTCCACGCGCACGGAGGACGAGGCCAAGGCACCTGGCGGGATCACAACCGTCTCGGGGGCGTCAGTCATCGCGGAGCCTAGTTGATACGGCGGATGCGCTTCTGGTGGCGCGGCGTGAGCACGATGGCGACGAGCGCACACAGCAAGGGCATGCCGATCAGCATGCCGAGCAGTGCTCTCCACGGCACGACCGGCCACAGCGTGGTGAGAGTCGGGAAGATGCCCGATCGGGCGAACGTGATGACGGCGAGGACACCGACGACGAGACCCGAGAGGACCGCCGTCGGAATCGCGTTCAACGCAAGGACCACGCCCTGCCAGGTCGTGACGTGACGGCGCATCGCGGGGGCAGCGCCAATCGCATCGAGAGTATCGAGGTCGGGGCGCATGTCCGAGGCCGAGAGAGCCACGACGAGGGCGACCGTCGCTGCCGCGGCGACAACAGCGATGAGGGCAGCAATGTAGGGCAGGATCTGCGAACGCATGGTCGGCGTGATGACCTGGGCGGATGCGCCCGGAACCTGACGCGCAATGGTCGCCTGGAACGCGGGCGCATCCACCGTACTCACGGGCTTATCCACCGAGAGGAGCTGTCCGAGCGGCACCGCCTTGAGGCCCAAAGATGCTGCGGCGCTCGGGGAGAGCACCATGACGTTGACGCGCGTCAGCGGTGACGCAGGGAAGATCTGCGTGCCCATCACGCGCGCGTCCGGCAGTTCGTTGTCGGAAAAGCCGGCGGCCTTTGCGTCCGCAATCGCCTGCATATCGAGGCTGCGCAGCTTCACCTGACCCGCGCCGTCAATGTATTTCCTGTCGGGAATGAGAACGCCGCCCGAGTTCAGCGTCGCGACCGCGCGCACCATGTCGTTCTCGTTCAGGTAGCCGGCCTGGCGCAGGTAGGTACCGTCGTCGACGATGTAGGCGACGTCCAGCTCCGCCATGGTACCCATGTCGGCTGCCATCGTGAAGGTGGACTTTCCGTCCGGGGAAATCGCTTCAACCATGGTGACCGGCCCACCGGGACCAGAGTTCCACGCCATGCCGCTGAGTTCTGCGGATGAGGTGACAGTGCGCTGGTTCTTCACGGCCTCCGTCGCTGCCTTCATGAGCGCACGCGAGCGGGTATTCGAATCCGTCTTGTCGACCGTGGACACAAAGATCTGCCCACGCTTGCCCACGTGCGGACGCGAATTCCAGCCGGCCTCGTTCGACGAGGAAAGCGTGATGAGGAGGGCACAAGCGACGAACACGGTCGTCAGGATCGAGGCCATGGCCGGGAACGTACGGTGTCCGTTGCGGACAGCATCACGCAGGGCCAGGCGCATACTCATGGATGCGCGGCGTTTGGGCACGCGCCAACGCGTAAAGATGTAGGGGATCGAGCCGATGAGGCCGATTTCGAGGAGAGCAATACCGACAACGAGGGCAAGGACCGACCCGTACCATGCGGCGACGCCCAGCACCGGCAGACCAGTCAACAGCGCAATCGGGTAGATCATGCGGCGACGCACCAGACGCGATGGCTCCCAGACGCGTCCGCCGATAACTGCGGAGGTGTCGATGTGGGAGGAGGTATGCGCCGGTGATACCGAGGCCATCAACGACAGCAGAATGGGCAGGAGAGCGGACAGGCCCAGCGGCCACAGCGGCACAATGCCGAGGCCAAGGCCGGACCACAGTCCGATCCCCAGCATGGCGCAGGCAGACAACACGACTGAGAAGGCTGCTGAGTACGCGCCGATGATGAGACCGTGCGCGATTGTGAGGCGTCGCCCGTCGGAGCGGTCGCCGCCGTTAGCAACGATCATCGCAGCTGTGCGCATCACAGAGCGTTGCGCGACCGTGTAGAGCGGCGAGATGAGCAGGATCATCTCGGTGAGGATCAGGAGAACACCCGCGACCAGGAGCAGGTATTGCCACGGGTTCGCGTTGCGCAAGGCCTCGGGGACCTCGTACTGGGCGATCTGTGAAGGAAGCGCCGAGGCATCGGGCGGGTTGGCGAGTACGTGGCGTGAGACGACCGAGAAGCCGGACGCATTGAGCTCGCGAATCTTCTCCCACGTCACGGGCGCAGGCCCCGTCACATACCAGGCCGTCTGCGTGCGTCCAGCGACAGCTAAACGATCAATGTCGAGCGTGCCGTCGCCGACGATTGCGCGCCCCTCACCCTTGATGATCGCGTCGATAACAGCGCTGCCTTCGATGGACTGCGCCGCGCGTTGCTTCGACACCGTCACGGAGAGCGCGACCGTGTCTCCGGCCTCGACGCCGAGGGCACGGGCGACGTCATCGGAAACCACGGCATGCTGAGCGGGGAGAGACCCGTGCTTATTACCTGCCTCGACGCGCGGCGCGTCCAAGGAGGCGGTCTGCGTGCCATTGTCTACCGTGTACCCGGTTCCATCCGGTGCCGTCATATGGAGCTGATAGAGCGTGTCAACCGCGACCAACTGGTCTCCGGTTGGCACCCAGTCGCTGAGGGTCTCCATAGTGACGTCAACATCGTCATCCGACGCCGTCTTTGCGAGGCGGTCCGCGGTGAAGTCCTGGTCGAGAGCCGTTGTCGAACGGCGCAGCGTCACGGCCTGGGAGTCGGAGTTGTGTCCCAGCCAGGAGGAGGCCTGGTAGCGCTGGGACGTCGTTACATCCCAGAACGTCAGCGATCCGATCGCGATGATAATCGGCAGGGAGATAAGGATCACGGCAGTGAAGGTGCGCCCAAGACTTTGGCGTGCATCACGAGAGGCGATGCGGAGTACTACTCCCCATCGCCTCATCCGTGTGTTGAGTCGGCTCATCAGGTCCTTGGTGCTGCGTCGGCGAGCAGGTCCCTCAGAGAATCACCGCGCGAACGATCAACGATACGACCGTCTCGCAGGAACACTGTTCGGTCTGCCCATGCGGCCATTCTGGCCTCATGAGTCACGAGAATACCCGCTGCACCAGCATCTATGTGGTCACGCAACACCAACATGATCTGTTCGCCAGTGTGAGAATCTAACGCGCCGGTTGGCTCGTCGGCAAGAATGACCGACCGGTTACCAACGAGGCCGCGAGCGATGGCGACACGTTGACGTTGGCCACCGGAGAGCCTCTCGGGGAAGCGATCCGCGAGTTCTGCGACACCAACCTCGGCGAGAGCGGCCATCGCGGCCGCACGTACCTTCGAAGGACTCACCCCGTCCAGCTGCAGCGGCATCTCAACGTTTTCGAGGGCTGACAGCGACGGAATCAGATTGTAATCTTGGAAGACGTAGCCAATCGAGCGTCGACGGACTTCAGCGCGGTGAACGCTATCCAACGAGGCCAAATCGATCCCGTTGACGTAGACGCTTCCGCGTGTCGGCCGCTCAAGGCCGCCAGCGATTGACAGCAGCGTCGACTTGCCGGATCCAGACGGTCCCATAACAGCGAGAAGCTCGCCGGGCCCAACCTCAAGGTCGATCCCGTCGAGCGCTCTCACTCGGACGCCGTTTGCGCCGAACTCATGTCCGACGCCGGCCATCCTGATCGGTAGCGGCGCAGGCTGACTCATCGCACCCCGGCACGCTCCGAAATACCGGCCTCGGCCTGAGCCCAGTTCATCGAACGCCCCTTCGCAGCAGCGAAGGCGGCGCGACGCGCGGCCTCGGAGACCGCACCGGACTCGATGTGGTCGAGCCAGTTGAGCTCGGCCTCAAGGTCGAAGATGTGGCGCTCAAGAATGAGCTTCCACGCGAGTTCCCCCTCATCGGCCGAGGCCTTGAGGCGGGTGACGTCACGCAGGGAACCCAGGGTCGAGCGACGCTGCGTCTGAATCATGGCTTCGACGTCGACCGTCGGATCGGCGGCGGCCACAGCGAGCTTCATCACAAGCTCGTCGCGCTCAGGGTGCTCACGCGGAACAGGGGTGGACCACCAGGCGGTGAGGACATCGCGACCTGCGTCGGTCAGCTCGAAGACCTCAGAGTCTCGACCTGCATTGGTTTCAGCGTGAGACACAACCTGGCCGTCACGCTCGAGACGCTGCATGGTCTGGTAGACCTGGCCGATGTTCAGCGGCCATGCCCCACACGTCTGCTCCTCGAACATCTGCTTGAGGCGATAGACACCCGCGGGCTGCTGCGCGACGAGCGCAAGCAGTGCATTGCGAACCGACATAACTCTCCGTTCGTTGTCGTGACGTGTTGGCTTCGTAGTTGAACAGTATCTATCGTACGCCAAATCGTTACTTAGTGAGGACAAATAACGGTGGGTTACCTAACACAAACCCTACCGTTTGGTTAGATGTAAGCCTTTGACATTTCAGGGAAGACAGGGGAAATTAACCGACATGCCAATAAAAGTGTCAACCATGTTGCAGACAGCATCCGACTGTTTTTCAGCCGTATTGCAATGTTTTATAAGTCATTCGGTCAGACACTCGGCGAACCGCGCAGCGACACACGTAAAACGCGAAAAACCGACCCATGGGCATCATTTGACCAGAGATATAGTAAATAATTGACACCCTTCAATCTCAGACTGTGAGACCTGCGGATCGACAGGTGGACTATTCAGCGAGTACGTCCTCGATATCTTCCCAGAGCACCTCCGGCGACGATGAAGCAACTGCCGCCCAGAATTCACCGTCCTCATCCGCCAGCAGAGGCACCTCATCGGGGTACAGCTCAGTAAACTCCACGCCCGCCAGCACCTCGCATACCTCCTCGCTGGTGCCAATCAAACGCCAACTGTCACCCGACAGATCCGGGTAGGACACCACATCGACGACCCGTACGGCGAGTCCCACCCACGAATCATCCGCGACATCCGCCCAGAAAGCCCCTGTCACCTCATCAACATCAGTATCAATCACGTCGGCAATCTCGCGGGCAACCTTCGGTACCTCCACAAGAATCTCCGTGGCATCACCCCGCTCGAGGACATCAAAGAGCACCTCCGGTACCGCCGTCGACACAATCCCGTCGCCGGAGGGTTCCCCCAAGGCGCTCAGTTCGAAAAAGGTCTCGCGCAGCTGCGCGGAGTCGATAGCCCACACCGACAACAGGTCATCCTCGCCCGCGTACAGTCCCCCCTCGTCGCACCGCGACACCACGGCGGAGTGCGGACCCACAAAGAAGGTGGCGCGGCGGCATCCAGCCGGGGCAACGACCCAGGCGGTGAGCACCTTCGTCGCTTGCGAGAACGCATCAAGGAGCACAGCAAGGTGTGGGACGGGAGTGTCACCGACGACGAGGCCCTGGCTGCGCAGCAGCTCAACGAAAGAATGCTTGGGGTCGGCAACAAGCCCATCGGCATATGAGCGCAGTGCGTCGGCCTCCAGCTCGCTCATATCGAAGACGACGCCATCCTCCGTCTCGCATGCACTGATCATGAGTCCTCCTATGCCCTCAAACCGGCACCACGCGCGGCTCCGAAGCGAAGACAACACTACGCTGCACGCATCGAGCACGCGCGCGGACGCCCGCGACCATCCCCTCCCCGGGACGCTACACTGAAAGCAACCAGGAGGATTCACTGATGAACGCCCCATTCCCGAGCGACGCGGCCACGGCCTCGTCCCCCATTCCCACGCTCACGCTCCCGACGGGCGCACCCATCCCCGTGCTAGGCTTCGGCACCTACAAGATCACGCCCGAGGACGCCTACGACGCCGTAAGCCGCGCACTCGAGGTTGGTTACCGTCACATCGATACCGCGCAGATGTACGGCAACGAGGCCGAGGTCGGATCACTCGAAGACCTGCGCACCGACTACGTCGACCTCCTCCTCGTGCATTGGCCGCTACCCACCCTCTACGGCGGAGACGTCGCCCTGCCGTGGCCAGCCCTCGAGGACGCCTTCACTGCGGGCAGCGCGCGTGCCATCGGCCTGTCGAACTACGAGCGCGACCATATCGAAGCCGTCCGCTCCATCGCTTCCGTACCACCCCACGCCCTCCAGGTCGAGGCACACCCATTCCTCCCCAACGAGGCGCTACGCTCCTACGCGCACGGACTCGGCATGGTCTTCGAAGCATGGTCGCCCCTGGCACGCGGGCGCGCCGTCACCGACCCAACCCTCATCGACATCGGCGCACAGCTCGGCGTGAGCGCCGCACAAGTCGCCCTGCACTGGGCCATCGACCGCGGCCACGTCGTCTTCCCCAAGACCTTGAGTCCGGCGCGCATGGCCACCAACATTGACTCCTTCTCCTTCAGCCTGAGTCCCGACCAGCGCGCCCGCATCGACGCGCTCGACGAAGGCGAGGCCGGGCGCACCGGATCGCACCCCGCCACCATGAACCGACTCTGACAACAGGTACGATTAAGACATGGCATCGAAGCTTACCCGCGCCGACCGCGCCATCGTGCGACTCGCCGACGGCACCGTCAAACAGCAGAACCTGCTCACCGGCACAGAGGTGTGGACCGTCCCCGGCCGCGGAAATCGGCCGCTCGCCGCGCCGCGCACCGACTGCACCCCCATCGACCACGAGGCTGACGGGCACTATTGCGCGTTCTGTTCCAAGCGCTACCTGGAGACGCCGCCCGAAAAATCGCGCCTCGTACGCCGAGACGACGGCACGTGGGAACAGCTCGACGCCCTGCCCGCCGACAAGCTCAGCGACACGGTCGCCGAATTTCGGCGTATCCCTAACCTGTTCGAAATCGTCTCCTACAACTACTGGCACCTCAACCACGGGCACATGCCCTCCGAGGCCGACCACCACCGCATGGCCCGATACCTGGCCTCGGACGTGGGCTACGACCACGTCATGAACGTCGTGCGCGCGCGGATGCTGTCCTCGGGCATGAGCGAGGGCGAGTTCGCGGCCACCAGCGAGACCGCGCGCCTGCAGGCCGCCAACGGCTTTTTCTCCGGCGGCCACGACCTGATTATTGGCAGGCGCCACTTCATCGACGGGGCAACCGAAGCCCACCAGCTTGCCGGGTCGGGCACCCTCACCCCGGAAGAGCACACCCAGTACACCGCCTACACGGCCCGCTCAATGCACGAGCTGTACGGCCTCAACCCCGCCGTGCGCTACGTCGCCACCTTCCAGAACTGGCTGCGCCCTGCCGGCGCCTCATTCGACCACCTGCACAAGCAGCTGGTCGCCATCGACGACCTCGCCGTTCAAACAGAAGCAGAACTCGAGCGCCTGCGCGCACAGCCCGACATCTACGACCAGATCTTCACGGTCGCCGCCACCCGCAAACTCCTCATCGCTCAAAACGAGCACGCCGTCGCCCTGGCAGGCTTCGGTCATCGCTTCCCCGGCATCGCGATCTGGCCGCTACACTCCCCGCGCAACCCGTGGGAGGTCAGCGACGAGGCAATGGCTGGGATCTCCGACATCCTGCACGCCGCGCACGCGGCGACCGGCGCAGACGTGCCCGCCAACGAAGAGTGGTACCACCGCCCGCCCACCGTCTCGACCCCCATGCGCTGGAGGATCCTGCTCAAGTGGCGCATCTCCACCCTGGCCGGATTCGAGGGCGGCACCCGCATCTACCTCAACACGATCGATCCCTGGAAGGTCGTCGAACGAACCGTGCCACGCCTGCGCGAGCTGCGCGACAAGGGCCTCATCGCCCCCATGCGCATCGGTGACGAGTGCCGCGTCAGCCCCTCCATGCTGCGCGACTAGGGAACGTCTACCCCTCGCATCCCCAACGGTGCCACGTTCGTGCCCCACCACGGCCTCGCCACCGCGCGACCACTCATCCTCACCGCACACAGTGAAGGGGGGACGCGGTACGCCGCATCCCCCCTTCACTCACAGGAGAACTGACTACTCCTCGTCGTCCTCATCGATCGGGTGATGGATCCTCGTGCGAGGTTCGTCATCCTCATCCTCATCCTCATCGGGATCGTCAGCCAGGTCGCTGTTACTGATCCCGGGCGCGCCCGGGATCACACTCGGCTGACCCGAAGGCTGACCCGAAGGCTGACCCGAAGGCTGACCCGAAGGCTGACCCGAAGGCTTCCCCGAAGGCTGCTGCGTGGGCGTCTGAGCCGGAGCAGGTTCATCGAGCGCCGCGGTCCACGTCGCCAACCACGCGCTCTTCGCGTTAAACGACCCCATGGTTTCGTCCGACACGACGGGGCTGCCCGTGATGCCCGAGAACCACTCGGCCTTCGTGTTTGCCGCGAGAACACCATCGATCGGATAGGCCGCCCCCGTGGTCGCCAGAGAATGCTGCGCAACAGCGCTCTGCAACCAAGCGATCAAGGACTCAGCGCCGTCCGAAGCGGGTGTCTTCGTCGCCGCTACGTACATGATGCGCGCGATACACGTCGACGGCAACGCCGTCCCGTACGAATCGGCACCCGTGTTCGTCGCGGCAGCCGCAGCCAGCGAACGCGGCGCAACCACGAGCGGGTAAGAGCCGGACTTGCCCGACGCGGACCCCACGATCTCGGACAGGTAGCCGTCAGACACGTGCCCTCCAGCCGTCCACGCGCCAATAACCGCACCCAGCGAGGGATCGACATGCGGACTCAGCGTCTGGACGAACGGACCCAGGCCCTCACCCGTCTGTGCGGCAGCCTCCTGCAGGAAGGCACGCCCCACCGACGACGAGACAGGATCCGGAATCGCGAGGAGTGTGCGCACACGAGGAGTACTCAGCTCCTGAAACGACGTGGGCAGCGTGCGCTTATTCGCACTCATCCACGACTTATCCGCGATCACGCACACATCGTCGCGACCGTACGCCACCGCCGCAGGCACACCCGAAATAGAAGTACCCGACAAGGTCACAGTGTCCTGCGGGCCAGACGGAGCAATCGTGCCCGCCTGGCTCGCCTGCTGTGCGTCAGCACCATCCAGGCCCAGCACAACATCCGCCCCCGCCCTGGGGAGCGAATCCACCCCATCAATGGGAACGACCGCGACCGAGAAGCCCGTCTCCTCCGTGAAGGCCTGCGCCATCTCAGTGGGCAGCTGCGCACCGCCCACGAGGGCAACCGTCACCGTGTCCGTGCCCGTCCTCGGGCTGGGAGCATCGAGCGTGCCCGCAATCCCTTCTTCTTCGATCCCCTGCCCCGGAACAACGGGGGCACCGAAAGGATCTTGGGGTGCACGCGACGACACTGATGGCGTACACGCAGCCAAGGTCGTAGCAGCAGCCACAAGGGTTACCAACGCGAATACAGAACGGGCGCGGGCCATAGGGAATCCTTCGGACGAGAACATTTGCCCATAAGCATAAAACAGTAAGCGCCTGAATCTCGCACGAGACCGCAGTGTGGGGCATCATGGAAGCACGCGCTGCCGCGCAGGGACAACCAACCCACGCCAGGAGACACACATGGATTCCGCCACCATCAACAAGCTCGCCACGACCGCCGTCATCGCCGGAGCCGCCTTCGCGGCCTCCAAGATGTTCGAATTCGGCTGGAAGACCGTCACGAAGCGCCCGATCCCCGCCGAAGACTCAGATGACGTCACCCTGGCCTCGCTGGTGCTCTTCGCCGCAAGCACCGCGGCCGTCGCCGCCGTCGCCCAGCGCTACGCCTACAAGGGCTCCCAGAAGTACCTGGTCCCCAAGATCATCGCACGCTTCGGCGCTCCGCAGATCGAGGCCTAAAACCCGACGGCACTCCGCCCCACCCAGGACGCCCTCCCCTGCCACTCACACGAGCGGCAGGAAGGGACCCAGGTCCGTGCGCTCCCCCGACGCGCTCACCAGGGAGGCAGCCACGGCCTCGTCCCACGTGAGCAGACCGCACGCCAGCGACAGCCACGTGCGCGCGTCCGTCTCCACGACAGCGGGCGGTGTGCCACGCCGGTGCGTGGTCCCCGGAAGAATCTGCACCGCACCCGCAGGAGGCACACGCACCTCGACAGAACGACCCGGATGCAGGGCACCCAACTCCTCAAGGGTGAAACGCACAGCCGTCAGCACGACAGCGCGTGGCGCGTCCTCGCCGCGCTCACACGAGCCACGCCAAGCGCGCAGCGCCTCCATTCCCGAAGCCGGATCAATGCGTCGTTTCACCATACGTCGATTCTACGTGCGGCACGCATCCCACGTGGGCGTGCATTCCAACCGCCTAGTCAGGCACAATTGAGTGGATCAACCCCTACCGAGAGGCCACCCGTGAGTGACATCGCATCCCTCGTGACGCTGCGCTCGATCCTCGACATCGAGATCGCACGCACCTACCAGTGGGATGCCGCGACGATCATCACCGTCTCCGGCGTTGATCGCGCCGGCGACCTGACAACCCGCATCGTCGAACACCCCGGGGCACTCGTCGACATCGCCGCCGAAGGCTTCTCACCCCACTCGGCCGCCGGACACGCACTCTCCCACGAACTCCACGACGCCATCCAACGACGGGTGCGCCTATGGCTCGCCGTCATCCCCAGCGACCAACTGCCACGCCTACGCGACGCCCTGGGGGCCGATCTCATTCACGAGGCCGGGGTTCCCTCCGGCGGACGCACGCCCATCGCGCTCTCCCCCCTGGAGCTGCTGGAAACTTGGGCGGCCGGCACAGACGAACAACGCGAGTTCATGCGCGTTTCCATGGCCGGACTCGATACGCTCTCAACCGCGTCACGCGCCACCCGCGCCGCGCGAGCAGTCGGTGCCTCCATCATCGAGCGCACGGCCTTCCTCAAGCTGTGCCGCAACCCTAAGTTCATCGCCTACGTCGTCGTCTTCGTCTACTCCATGGCGCGCGCCGTGCCCGTCATGTTCGTCCCCCACTTCCGGGGCGACTGGCGTGTCCTCTGGCTCATCGATGTCATCACCGCCATCCCCTACACGTGGGGCCTCATCGAGATGGTCGCCGGGCAAAAGCTCTGGCACCGCGTCGTCGGCGCCGCCACCGCCGCCGTCACCTTCCTGGCACCCTACGTGTACTTCCTCGTGTACGGGCGTCACGCTCCCGCGAGCATCTGGGTCGCAATCGCCTGCATTTTCTTCGGCGGAATCTTCCTGGAGGTCTTCCGCTACCGGCGCGACCGGGAGGTCAAGAAGGGCCTCGCGGAACTCCTGTAGCCACACTACCCCTGCTCTCCGACTGCTTTCCGTGCCCGAGGGCGGCAGCCCGCCCCTCCCAACTACTGTCCGTGCCCGAGGGCGGTGGCCCGCCCGCTCGCCGTCCGCGCCGCGAGCCTTCGGCTCGGCGCGTCGGCTCGAAGCCCGGCCAGGCCCTGCCGCCGCCCTCGGGCACTGCAACCCCCGCATAGTGCACGGTCACCACACCACCCGCCCTAGCCCCGTCGCCGCCCTCGGACACCGCAGACCCCGAGAGCGGATCGCACAACAAACACCCCCGAGCGCGAGGCCCGGGGGTGTTGATCTGTGATCGTGGCGCAAAGACTACTTGTCCTCGCCGGTCGCCGTACGGATGAAGCCAGCGATCAGGAACCAGCCGCCGCCAATGCAGAAGAGGATCAGAGTCCACAGGGGCTGGACCGGGTAGACGACCACCATATACGCACACGCGACGATCCATGCAGCCGCGCCAATGATGTTGGGGATCTGGAAGCGCTTCACGCGCGCAGGATGCGTGTAGTGCAGCGGCACGAGCGTCATGATCGCCAGGAAGATCGTCGCCGCAATATTGACCCAGGCAGGGGTCTGCAGCACATACATAACGATTGCGACGCAGTTCCACGCCGCGGGGAAGCCCACGAAGTAGTTGTCGTTGGATTTTTCGCCGTCGTTCGCGTAGCAGAACAGCGAGGAGACGATGACGACGATCATCATGATGACCGGCATCGGCTGGGCGCCAAACGGCAGATGCAGAGCCATGAACAGGGCAGGCAGGAACGTCCACGTCAGGTAGTCGACGAGGTTGTCGACAACTCCGCCATCAAACCACGGGATAGCTTCACGGACGCCGACCTTACGCGCGAGGGTGCCGTCAACACCGTCCACGATGAGGGCGATGACGAGCCACAGCCACATCATGGGGGTGTCGTTGTCGAGGATCGCGAACAGAGCGAGCGTGGCCCACACGAGGCCGGAGATGGTGAACAAATGCACCCCCCACGCGGCGATAACGCGGCCGAGGCTAGGTTTCTTAGTCGAAGACGAGGCCGAGGCCGCGTCCTGCTCATGTGTGGCGGTGACGGATTGGTCGGGCACAATGGCTCCTGGTGTTACGGGTTGTTTCCGCTCCACAGTATGCCAAATCTTTGTGAGCATGTGGTAGGTCTTTAGGAAAACTCTCAAGAATTGTATTGCTGCGGGCAACTTATTCTTTGTCATTCCGCGATGAAACAGTATGAAACGCACTCAAGAACAGGCACGATACAGGTCCTCCTGAGGGCATGCTGGCAAGGTTTCAGAACCATAACAATGTTCCGACGGCGCGGTGCGAGCCCCCGCGTCGGCAGGGCCTGGCCGCAGTGCTGGTGGGCGGCGGCAGGGCCTGGCCGGGCTTCGAACCGACGCGCCGAGCATCAGCAGTACTGCAAGCGCCGCCGGTGTGGAGGATGCCGGTGGGTCCGGAGGACCTTGCCGCAGTGCTGGTGGGCGGCGGCAGGGCCTGGCCGGGCTTCGAGCCGACGCGCCGAGCCGAAGGCTCGCGGCGCGGACGGCGAGCGGGCGGGCCGCCGCCCACCAGCACCGGCCCCATAAAGCGACACACAGCACAGGGGCGCGGACCCGCAGGCCCGCGCCCCCAGACGCGACAACGCAGACGCAGCTCAGAAGTACGTGCGTCCAGTGTCGCTCAGCTCGCGCAGCTCGTCGATCGAGGCGATCCAGCCGCAGCCCTCGCCTTCGGCGGCGAGCAGGTCCACGCCGCTAATCGCGAGCATGTCGCCGCCCGTCGTGCCGATGCGGATGGCGTCCACGCCCTCGGCCTCGGCGGCCGCGAATACGGCCTTGACGGCCGCCTCGGGCACCGCGACGAAGGCGCGGGCCTGGGACTCGGACAGGAGCATCTCGTGGTCGCCGACGCTGTCGCGGCGGGCGGGCCCGGCCACGTCGAAGACGCCGCCGATGCCGAAGCGCAGCGCGGAGTCGACGAGGGACTGCAGGAGACCACCATTGGACAGGTCGTGTGCGGCGCGCACGAGGGGTCGGCCGTCTGGGCCGTCGGAGGCGCTCAGTGCGCGCACGACGTTACCGAGGGCGACCTCGGCCTTCAGGTCGACCTCGGGCGGCAGGCCACCGAGGTGCGAGCGGGCGATGCGCGCCCACGCGGAGCCGTCGAACTCCTCGCGGGTGGTGCCCAGGAGGATGACGGCGAGGCCTTCTTCGGTGAAGCCGGAGGGGTTGGCGCGCGTGACGTCGGGGAGGATGCCGAGCATGCCGATGACGGGCGTCGGGTTGATCGACGAGTTCGGCAGGCCCTTCTCGGTGCC
>QWCZ01002350.1_pt1 | contig 18874 bp, 21 predicted proteins | sample 1972651 | NCBI WGS metagenome assembly QWCZ01 (sample SAMN09866695, study PRJNA288562) | Human oral metagenome isolate pre1_saliva, whole genome shotgun sequencing... | isolation source: mouth | host: Homo sapiens | place: USA: California
CTTACAGGATGTGGACACAGTATTTGCAAATATCGTTACGGCTTTGGAGAAATAATCAATGATTATTTTTAAATCGCCCGAAGAAATTGAGCATATCCGTAAGGCATCTCAACTGACAGCAGCAACGTTAACCGAGCTTGCTAAATTAGTAAAGCCGGGCGTTTCAACGCTTGAGTTAGACCAATTTGCCGAAGAATATATTCGCAGTCATGGAGGAATTCCAAGCTGCATAGGTTACTATGGGTATCCAGCAACAATCTGTGCTTCCATAAATCATGAAGTAGTACATGGGATTCCAAGCGCGTCTCGTATACTAAAAGATGGCGACGTCATCAGCATTGATTTAGTATCATCTATCGATGGATACCATGGAGATTCTTGTATCACTGTTCCTGTAGGAGAGATCAGTCCTAAGGTACATGCGTTACTAAAAGTTACAGAAGAATGTCTTTTCAAAGGCATTGAACAAGCTGTAGCTGGTAACCATATAGGCGATATTTCCCATGCTGTACAATCTCATGCAGAACGTCATAGATATGGCGTTGTGCGGGATTTTGTAGGTCATGGCATTGGACGCAGTATGCAGTGCGAGATTTTGTAGGACATGGTTTAGGAAAAAGCATGCATGAAGATCCACAAGTTCCAAATTATGGTACTAAGGGCAAAGGTCCAGAACTTAGACCAGGAATGGTCATCTGTATTGAGCCAATGATTACTATGGGCACGCACAAAGTAAGAGTTCTTGAAGACAACTGGACTGCGGTCACAATGGACCGTAAGCCAGCTGCTCACTTTGAACATACCATTGCCATTACTGAAAATGGTACTGAAATACTTACTATGCGTGATACACCGAGGTTAATACAATAACCAGTAACCGGAGGATAAAAGATATGTCAAAAGAAGACGTTATTGAAGTGGAAGGTACGGTCGTTGAGGCACTACCAAATGCTATGTTCCAAGTTGAATTGGAAAATGGTCATGTGGTTTTGGCTCATGTGTCAGGTAAAATGCGTATGAATTTTATCCGTATCCTTCCTGGTGATAAAGTTACTATGGAACTGACACCATATGACTTAAGCCGTGGTCGCATCACCTATCGCTTTAAGTAAGCATAGGATCCACAAAGGAGGTACTTATGAAGGTTAAACCATCAGTTAAAAAGATATGCGAAAAATGTAAAATTATTAAACGTAAAGGCCGTGTAATGGTTATTTGCGAAAACCCAAAACATAAACAAAAACAAGGATAATTGATAGGAGGTGGATGAATAGATGGCACGTATAGCCGGTGTAGATTTACCACGTGACAAACGTGTGGAAATTGGTTTAACTTATATTTACGGTATCGGTCTTACTCTTTCTAAAGAAGTATTAGCAAAAACTGGTATCAACCCAGATACTCGCGTTCGTGATTTAAGTGAAGATGAAGTAGCTAAAATCCGTGAACTTCTTGATGCAGAGTATAAAGTAGAAGGTGATCTTCGTCGTGAAGAAGCACTTAACATTAAACGCTTAATTGAAATCAACTCCTATCGCGGTAAACGTCATCGTATGGGACTTCCATGTCGTGGTCAACGTACGAAGACAAATGCTCGTACTCGTAAGGGTCCTCGTAAAGCAATCGCAGGTAAGAAGAAATAATAAAGGAGGGATATTGTGGCTAAGAAAACAGTTAGATCCAAAAGAAAAGAAAAGAAACATATCGAATCTGGTGCAGCGCATATTCGCTCCACTTTTAACAACACTATCGTTACAGTAACAGACGTAAACGGTAATGCTCTTTCTTGGGCATCTGCTGGTGGTCTAGGTTTCCGTGGTTCCCGTAAATCCACTCCATTTGCAGCACAAATGGCAGCTGAACAAGCGGCAAAAGCAGCTATGGAACACGGTCTTCGCACTGTAGAAGTATTTGTTAAAGGTCCAGGATCTGGTCGTGAAGCAGCGATTCGTGCGTTGCAAGCAGCTGGTCTTGAAGTAACTAGCATTAAAGATGTGACTCCAATTCCTCATAACGGCTGTCGTCCTCCAAAACGTCGTCGCGTATAATCTGAGCTATATACTTAGAATAGTGACAAGTTTTAGAGGAGGGTATACCTGATGAGCGAAGAAAAAAAACTTAGAATCGAGAAAGTACAAATGACTGAAGATGGCCGCTACGGTAAATTCGTATGCGAGCCATTGGATCGTGGTTATGGTATTACTCTCGGTAATAGCTTGCGTCGCATTTTGCTTTCATCCTTAGATGGAGCAGCAATTACTTCCATCAAGATTGACGGAGTACTTCATGAGTTCTCTACGATTGAAGGTGTTCGTGAGGATGTATCCGATATTATTCTGAACCTTAAACAGTTGTGCATTCGTCTTGAAGAGGAAGCACCTGTGCCGATGGATGTACATATCGATGTTCGTAAAGACGGAGTATTAACAGCAGGTGATTTGATTCAATTCATGCCACCTGAAATCGAAGTCTTAAATCCAGAATTGGTAATTGCTACAATGGATGAAGCAGCTCATCTTGTAATGGATGTGCGTATCGAACGCGGTAAAGGATATGTACCATCTACTAAGAATAAACGTGAAGATGATATGATTGGTCAAATTCCAATTGAAATGTAGGGGAAAGTGAAGCAGAATTAACAAGTGCAAATGGTCAAGAAGGTGGCGATATTGATGCTGAACCTAAAGGACCAACGACGATTCCTATTGAAGATCTTGAGTTATCTGTTCGTGCTTTCAACTGTTTGAAACGCGCTAACATTCATACAATCGGTGACTTGACTGGTAAAACAGAAGACGAATTAGGAAAAATCCGCAATTTAGGGAAAAAATCTGTAGAAGAAATTCTAGAGAAATTACAATCTTACAATGAGAGTAATGAATCCCTAACATCTCAAAGCGAATAAGAGGAGAAAGACTAATGGCATACAGAAAATTAGGCCGCAACAGTTCCGCTCGTAAAGCGTTGTTCCGCGGTATGGTAACTCTTATGAACGAAGATGCAGTAAAAAAATTATTTGATGAAATTGCTCCAAAATATGCTGAGCGCAACGGTGGTTACACTCGTGTAATCAAACTTGGCCTTCGTAAAGGCGATGCAGCTCCATTAGCTATTCTTGAGCTTGTATAATCAACAGCAATCTGGTTGTGATAGGATGAGTTTCACTCATTCTGTTGCAGCCTTTTTTGCTTTTCTATGGAAAACAGCGACTCTGTCCCGTGGGATGGAGTCGCTGTTTTGCTATTAATTAAATTGTGTTTCGTCCACTTCTAAGAATCCGAAGTATTCCATACGTCGAATCATTTCTTCGTAGAAAGCAAGGATCATAGTGTATTTGTTAGATTGTTGTAAGGCTAGAGGGCTAATGCTTTCTTCTGTCATAGCCTCGTAGATTTTGCACATAACATCATGTTTTGTGGTTGGCTTACTGAGGAGTTTCATGAACTCTAAATCTTCTTCGTTGAAATCGGAGATAGGATCATTGTAGCGATTACCAGGGTAGATATAGGCATTCACGCCTTCTTGTGGCATAATCTCTACAAATGGAATATAGCGCTCAGGGATATAGCTTTTCTTCTCTTCAAAAATATGGTGTTTGAAAGGATGCTCTGTTTCCAACACGGACAGGCTGATACCGCCTTGAATGATGTGTTCTACTAGGAATTGATAGAACAATGGCAAGCACATATCAGGGATGGTATGCTCTCCTGTATAGGTCACTAATGTGTTGTGTTTCAGATAGAAATGCGGGCCCTCTTGTTGGAACAAATCTACCAATGCTTTTGTTGCAGAGCTATCTGTCTGTTTTGCCAAGTCTTCAAAGATTGGCTCTAAATGCTCTGATGGAATGCGTAGAGTAAATAGAAATTGCTCCAAGCTGTGTTGGAATCCTGCATCTGTCACAGATGTTTCGGTGATACGTTTTGGTGTAGCCCCTTTGTGAGTGAACAAGGATTTGCGGAATGCTGTGTTCAGCATAAAATCGATATACTGTTCTCGTGCCAATGGGTCATGAGGGGCAAGCTCTTGCAATTTAGTGCGCAATGTTTCGTCATACACATCAGGGAATGATAAATTTAGATCGCAGTCGCAGAGGTACGTAAATCCATGTTCCGTCATATGATACATGCATTGGTGAAAGTACACCGGTGTGTTCACCGGCTCTAAATGGTCATGGCCAACGTAGCAATCTTGCTTTTGTAAGGTTTGGCGCAAGGATTGTAGGAATGGACCTTGTTGTACTTTCACCGTGTCATATTCCAACATCAAGGCACCTAGTTTACTCGCTACCGTTTTACCGTGGCGTACCTTTTCACGATGGTTCAAGGTGTCGATATCTTTGTTAGCAAACTTCAAGAGAGCACGCACACTGTCCATTTTATGCCAACCTGGGTAGGTGTTATAGGACATGTACAAGATACCGTTCTCCGCTAGATGTTCTTTGCAGAGACGAAGGAAATTATCCTTTGTTTCATCGTCTACCCAAGAATAGAAACCATGGGCGATGATGTAATCGTACGTGCCCAGGTGGTGGTGACTTTCATTCACATCACCTTCTAGCAATTCAAGGTTCGTGATGCCTAGTTGATCGATATAGGTTTTGCCCACACTCACTTGGGTGGGAGCAATTTCGATACCTGTGAAAGTAGCCTGTGGATAGAACAGAGCTTGGGACATCAAATTGCCACCGTAGGAAGATCCGATTTCCAAAATGCGAGCTGTGGCAGCAGGCGCCGGTGAAAGTCCTAGCAGACGAGCGTAACTTTCAAGGAATGGGGCAGACGCATAGGGGAAAGGTTGGGATAAATAGCCTAAGTCAGCATAGATTTCTTTGGCTTGCTCTTTAGTCATTCTTGTGTTATATCGCATAAAAACTCCTTTAGTTTCTGAGGTGTCGTAGTGCCACTCATGGGTTATAGTGAGTGGGTTATTTTATATAGTTATATACCTATGAGTATATCAGAAATAGGACAATTTATACACTGTTTATAGACGATGAACCTTATGGAGTGAAAGAAGTGAATGCAAAGCTAAATCAATCATATGGGCTCAAAGGATAGAATGTACAGATATATGAATGATACGTATTGCTATATGTAACAGATGAAAAAAATTCTTTTGACAATGACGTATTTTGTCATTTCTCTTCGATATACTAAAAACATCAATAGTTTTATAGTGTTTTCGTCGTAACCGTTAAGGTATATATGGATGTAAAAATGAATATACTACAGGATAATTAAATGAGAACAATTTTGAAATAAAAAATAGTTATATGTAGTATAACCAACGGAAATGCGGGGGGGGGGTGTTAAATTTTGAAGTTTTTTATTGATTTACTTAATTAAATTTGCTATTATGAAGGCAAGATGAAATTGTAGAGAAATTTAATTGTAATGACAGCTACACTTTATCGGGCATGTGTGTAATAATTGATCGTCAAGAAAAAGGAGAATGATTATTATGAACCAGATTTTCAAAGTTGTGTACAGTGCAGCAAAACAATGTTATGTGGTAACATCTGAGTTTGCTAAATCCAATGGTAAAAAAGCAGCAGTCGTAGCAGCTGCATTGGTATTAACAAGTGCAGTAGGTGCGGTGAATGCGGCGGGTAATGTAGAAACGCGATTGAAGACAGTAGAAGATACTATTAACGTTATTAATGATACAGTTACAAGCCTTAGTACAAGAGTTACTAAAACAAGTAATGAACAAGTAGCTACGAACAAAGAAAAATCTGAAGCAAACGAAACAGCAATCAATGAGCTAAAACCAAAAGTAGAAGCTAATACTGCAAAAGGAACAGCTAATGAAACAGCAATTAATGAGCTAAAACCAAAAGTAGAAGCTAATACTGCAAAAGGAACAGCAAACGAAACAGCAATTAATGAGCTAAAACCAAAAGTAGAAAAGTAAATGGATTGCAAGCTAAAGCGATTGCTACACTAACTAACTTAATTGAAGGAGATGATGGACTAAGAGCTGATGTAGATGGTAATGCAGAGGCTATTGATAATAATACAACAGCTATTAATAAAAATACTGATGAAATTGATGCTGCTAAAAAGTTAATAGCAGCTCATGATGAAAGAATCGGAGAATTAGGAAAAGCTATTGATGACACAGTAGATGATATTGCAGCTAATGCTGATGGTATAAAAGATAATGCTGAAAATATCAAAACAGTGGCAACTGGCTTAATTAAAGCAGCAGAAAAAATCGATGCATTAGAAGCTAAAAATAATACTCAAGATGGTGAAATTACAGAAGCTAAAGATGCAGCAAAAGCAGCAGATGATAAAGCAGTAAAAGCTCAAGCAGCAGCAGAAACAGCAGACGGTAAAGCAGTGAAAGCTCAAGCAGCAGCAGAAACAGCAGACGGTAAAGCAGCAAATGCTCAAAAAGCAGCGGATGCAGCAGATGCTAAAGCAGCAAATGCTCAAAAAGCAGCGGATGCAGCAGATGCTAAAGCAGCAAATGCTCAAAAAGCAGCAGATGCAGCAGATACTAAAGCAGCAAATGCTCAAAAAGCAGCGGATGCAGCAGATACTAAAGCAGCAAACGCTCAAAAAGCAGCAGATGCAGCAGCTCAAGCAGCTACTACTAAATCTGAAGCGGCAGTAGAAAAAGCTGGTACACAAGCAGATGCTAAAATCAAAACCGCTAAAGAAGCTATTGCTAAGGACATTACAGCAGCAAAAGATGATGCAATCAAAAAAGCTGGTGAAAACACAGAAACAAAAATTACAGCAGCTACAACAGCACTAGAAACAAAACTCCAAGGCTTAGACCATACAACTGTTAAACTAGAAAAATACGATAAAGACATCGCAGCTTTACAAGAAACAGATAAAAACCATGAAGCTCGTTTAACAACTGTAGAACAAGATGTGAAAACTGTAGGTGCTAATGCAGCAGCCTTAGCAGCGTTGAAACCTCTACAATACAACCCTGGTCAAACTACTCAAGTAATGGCAGGTGTTGGTACATACCGTGGTAAAACTGCAGTAGCATTAGGTGCAGCTCATTATGCTAGCGAAAACTTAATGTACCATGCAGGTGTAAGCTTCGGTAATGGCAACGGCGCAATGGCTAATGCTGGTGTTACAATTGGATTCGGCAGCGGTGAAGGTGCAAAAATGAACTCCTCCAAAGTAGCTGAATTACAAAGCGCAGTAGATCGTTTAACAGCTGAAAACGAACAAGTAAAAGCAGCATTGTACGATATCTACGCAAAATTACAAGCTAAATAAGAAATAACTTAGAGAATAGATAACTAGGGTATCTCCTAGTGTATAGACACTAAGATTATGACAGGAATACATGTTAGGTATACTCTATTTTGGGTATCCTAACATGTATTTTTTATATGAATCAATGTATGTTTTTTGAATGTCTACATATATTTTGTATCTAAGTTTTCAATGACTAAGCTAGAATAATGATACTCCTTATGACATATTAGGACTGCGTTAGAATTTCACAGGTGTGGTATAATTGTAATAGAATCTATATAACATGTCCCTACTCAGGTATTAGGGACGATGAGGAGTCATATGAAATATATTAAGGAGCCTTTACAATTAGATAATCCTTTGGAGTTTTGGCTAAACTTCGAGGGTGAGGAACGAGTCTTTTGGGTGGACCGTCAAAGCGATCGTGTGGTGGTAAGCGCCAAACGATTGGCGGTGGTACAAGACGACGTCGATCGGAAACAGTATGCTTATGTATTTTATGGGGGCACGTTCTTCCCAACTGTGAAAGATAAAAAATGGAGTAATATGGGTCATGAAATGGTGGCTTTCACCCATTACTATATTGTGGAAAATGGGGAGTCCTTTTACCTGCATGCAGGGGAGGGCGTAGACATACAGCGCCATAAGATTGAGCGGGTGGACCATACGTTTACAGAAACTAGTGATGATAAACAAGATTGGGATACCTTGATGGATGCCATTTTGACCAATATTCATGAAGGGCGCATGACGAAGGTCGTTTCTTCTCGTGAGGTAGAGTTTACGAGCCCTACCAAGTTTGATGTGGTAAGTATCTTGGACCGTTTGGTGGAGAATAACCCAAATTGCTTTATTTTTGGGTATGAGAAAGAGGGACGTACCTTTGTGGGGGCATCCCCTGAAATTCTCGTGCGCCATCGGGGGAATGAAATTCTAAGTTATGCTTTGGCAGGGACGGCACCGAAGTTTGGTCCTAAGGCGTGGACGAAAGAGCGATTCCTGAATGACCATAAAAATCGAGTGGAGCACAATATTGTACGAGATCGTATTGTGCATACGATGCGACAAGTGACCGAGGATGTGACCGTAGGAGAAACGGGCATTATGGAACTTTCACGGTTGTACCATTTGCGGACTATCATCACCGCTAAGGATAGTACGAAGTCCCTCATCGAATGGGGCCGATTATTACATCCTACACCAGCATTAGGGGGCGAACCGAGAGAGTTAGCCATGGACCTATTGGCGAAGTACGAAGCCCATGAACGTGGTATGTATGCGGCGCCCGTTGGATTTATGAAAGACATGGGGGATGGCATTCTAGTGGTTGCCATTCGGTCTGCCCTCATCATGGATAACCGACTCTATGCCTATGCAGGATGCGGTATTGTGAGCGAATCCAATAGTGATGAAGAGTATGAAGAAACCATCAACAAAATGGGTACCATATTGGATGCGTTATAGGATTGTACATCTACGTATAGATTACATTAGGTGTCCAATAAAGTAGGATGATGCATCTGTATAAATTTGTGAAAAAGATATAGGAAGTTAAAAAGGAATGTTGAGTAATCAGCATTCCTTTTTTAGTATAATTTTTGAAGTCTTTTGCTGTTTCTTAATATATGATACCAATAGTTAGTATGAGTAGTAGAAATGGTTTTATGGAAAATGATTGTGTCATAGGAGTATGTTTATAGATGACAGGAGAGGATATGACATATAGATAGAGATGAATATCATTAGTGAGATATCTCATGTATTACAGAGGTTTATGTACGATAGGAGTATGCGCACAGAATGTATAAACAATGGTATAATACATAGTAGATAGTCACTATTAGATATAGTACAATACCACAGGTTGGTATGGGAGATACGATATGAATGAATATATAGCAAGTTTGGTGGATGAGTTATACCAATTAGGGGTGCGCCATGCGGTGTTCAGCATATTGATGAGCGGTCCGCTGGGTTTATGGCGTTGGGCATTGCCAAAGCACAAGGCGAACCAGCCGTATTGGTGTGTACATCGGGGTCTGCGTTGACCCATTATGGTCCAGCTGTGGTGGAAGCCAAGCACAGCGGTGTGCCTATGATTATTTTGTCCGCCGACCGCCCGTACACCTTGCAACAGGTGGGGGCACCGCAGACGATTGATCAACAGAAATATTTTGGCACCGCCGTGAACTATTATGAGGAATTGTCTGTGCCTAGTGAAAGTCACTATTACACGTACCCTCGTCAAGTGGCACGCCGTGCCTATTTGAAAGCGCATGACCACAAACTGGGGCCGGTACACATCAATGTACCTTTGTTTGAGCCTTTGGTGCCCAATCGTGAGGAAGAGTATTTTAAACAGGGTCGCAGTGCGAAATCATTCCGACTTGTGAAACATCAGGAGATAGCATCCTTGGCATCGTTGCTGGACGGAAAACGAGTGCTCATTTTGGGTGGTCCTACTGTGACGAATCCGAAAGCAGTGGTAGACTTCGCTGATCGGATTGGCGCTGTTGTCATCGGTGATCCCTTGTCTAATTTGCGCCAATATGAGGGCGTTAGCAGTACTTATGATGCATTCTTAGCTCATCATGAACGATGGGAAGAGTTGCGACCTGATGTGGTCATCCAATTGGGACAAATCCCTGTGTCAAAACGGATTCAACAATGGATGGAGACCTTGACGGACATCGATTATATTACCGTCAGCCCTAATGCAGATGTGGTGAATCCTAGTTTGACGACTACCATACATGTGATGGCATCGGTGGATGTATTTGTAACAGAAGTATATCGTGGTCTATCTTTACAACAGGGGTTAGATACTATAATTTATGAAATAAGTGAGCAAAAAGATAATTGTATACATCGAGACTTAGATACAAATAGTGTATGTAGTGGACAGCTAGCAGCAGATAGTTCCTATGTACAAATGTGGCAACAAATCGAATCTAACAGCCGTGAACAATTAGACAAAGTCCAAGAGGAACCGAATCTATTTGAAGGCCGTACCATTCACATGTTACAACAAATGATGCCCGATGAGGGCCAACTTCTGGTGGCGAACAGTATGTCTATTCGTGATATGGACTATTTCTGGGCCACTGGACGTTCGCAAGCCATGGTGTACGGCAATCGTGGCACCAATGGTATCGATGGAACTGTGTCTACGGCGTTAGGGCTTAGTACGAATGGAAAAGCAACAGTGATGCTGACGGGAGATTTAAGTTTCTTTCACGATATGAACGGTTTAGCCATTGGAAAAACACATGGTATGAACTTGACCATCGTTTTGCATAACAATGATGGAGGCGGTATTTTCCAATACTTGCCACAAAAAGGGACGGACGATTTTGATTACCTATTCAACACACCGCAAGGCATTGATTACAGTGGCTTAGCGACCATGTATGGCCTGGACTATGTAAAAGTCACTACGAATGCAGAGTTAGAACAGGCGATGCAACACTATATCGGTACAGAGGGGATTCACCTCATTGAAGTGCCTACCTCTAAAGAAATTAGTCGTGAGTTACACAAGGTCTATCGGGTGCAATAATATGAGACCGATGATTCAAGATATACGAACCTTAGATATGCAACGTATGCAGATCCACATAGGAGAATACTACTATGGGGTGACTGTAATGGGTACGGGAAAGCCGTTAGTTTGTTTTCATGGATTTTCTGAATCCGGGTCTACCTGGGATGACATTGAGGTACAAGGTTATCGCCTGATACGTATCGATAGTATGGGTCATGGTAGGTCGGCTCGACCTATGGAATTAAAACCTTATGAACTGCCTCAGATGCTCAGTGATTTGCATCGGGTTCTCATCTTAGAAAGTGGCTCGGTAGGGATAGAAGATAGAGTAGAACGACAAGACCGCTATGTAGCCGATCAAGGACTGGCTGAACGGATTCGTGCACATGATATCACTTGGTTTAGCGAGACTTGGGCTAAGCTAGAGATTTTCAAGACACAACAAGGTTTGCCTACAAAGGTGCAACAACAGATTAGAGGGCGGCGCTTGCTCAATAGCCCTCATGCATTGGCGTTCACCTTGAAAGGAAGCGGACAGGGGAGTATGCCTTATGTAGGTCATCGTTTGTCGGAATTGACCATGCCCGTCTGTTATATTAGTGGTGAACTAGATGCAAAATATACAGCCATTGGGGCTAGGTATTTTGGTGATGTACATCGCATTGTACCGCAGGTGGGTCATAATGTGCATGTGGAAGCACCAGAGGTGTATCGGCAAATTTTAAAACAATTTTTCCTATAACCGTCACTACTAGCGAATGTCTCTGTAATGACTGTGTATACTAGTGATATGATAGAAATGAGAGGTGTCCTATGATTACAAATATCACCCTATACTATGTGCAACTACCGATGAAGTTTACTTTCAAAACGGCAAAGGGTGAAGTCGGTGTCAGGGATACTCTCATTGTTCGTTTGGAAGATGAAGCGGGCTATGTAGGCTACGGCGAATGCGTGGCCTTCGTAGACCCTTTTTATACAAAAGAAACGGTGGCATCTTGTTGGGATACCTTATGTACGAGGTATTTACCAAACCTGTTGGGGCAAGAAACAACAACCACATTGCCACAACAATGGCTGATGGAAGGCATGCCTATGACTGTGGCATCTGTGGAAAATGCCTTGCTCCATCTACAATGCCATCACTTAGGGGTCAATACAGTGGAATATGTGCTACAGCAATCCTTACTGCCGACCGTATCTACGGGCATTGTCATTGGTGAGGTTCCTTTGGATACCTTGGTAGATGCTGTATCTGCTTATGTATCACAAGGGTGTCAGCGTATTAAACTGAAAGTATCCCCCAAGGATGGGTATGAACGAGTACAGCGAGTGCGTTCAGCCTATCCAGACCTTACGTTAGCGGTGGATGCGAATCAAAGTTACACCTATGAAGATGTGGATAAGGTGAGGGCCTTTCAGGGGTTTCATTTGGCCTGTATAGAAGAGCCTTTTCAGATACAAAGCTTAAAAATGTACCATCAATATAAGTCAACTCATGAATGGGATATTATGACTCCTATATGTTTAGATGAATCGATTTTGGGGTATGATGATTTGGTCTATGCCCATACGCATGGCTTGTTGGATGTACTTAATGTAAAAGTGGGTCGTTTAGGTGGTCTTCGAGAAACGGCTAAGGTTATTCAGTATTGTCGTGATCATGGCATCCAGTACTGGATTGGATCCATGGTAGAATCCAGTATTTCCAAATGGATGCATGTACAATTAGCGGCTCTAGGAGATAGTTATATGCCGGGAGATTTGTCGGATTCGTTGCGCTATTTTGAGCGAGATTTGACTCGACCGCCTATTATTAGTACAATAAAAAACTGCAGTACAGAGAGACTTTCACAGTTTGTAGAGGTGCCTAATGGTGCTGGATTGGGTGTAGACGTTGATATAGAGGCGTTAGAGGCGTATTGCATACATAAGAAATTATGGCACCTATAACTGATTTATATACTTGTATAGCTTGTGGATGTGGTATGATACAATATACAAGTAGTGTATGAAACTATATGACATATACAGATATGATGCATTTCAAGTAGAGGTGGAATGTATCGTTGTTTTACATAGATACGTAGGAGGTTTGTATGACAGAGTACATAGAATTATTAAAACGTGAGGTAAAACCGGCCTTTGGTTGTACGGAGCCAATCGCCTTGGCATTTGCAGCGGCGAAAGCGGCAGAACTATTGGGCGTTCGACCAGATCACATTCATGGTCGGTTAAGTGGCAATATTATTAAGAATGCAAAAAGTGTGACCATTCCTAATTCAGAAGGTCGTACGGGCATTTATTATAGTCTTATTTTAGGCACCTTAGTAGGGACAGCGGCGAAAGAACTAGAAGTATTAGAAGACCTTACTCATGAACAAGTGGTAGAAGCAGACCGTTTATTTGAAGCGGATTACTGTGATATTGAGCTAGCAGAAGGGGTAGAAAACTTATTCATCGAAGTCACTGCTGTGGCTGGTGAGCATACGTCTAAGGTAATTGTTCAAAATACACATACCACTATTTCTTACGCAGAAAAAGACGGAGAAGTGTTGATTGCCTTATCTGCAGAAGAAGTAGCTAAACATTCTATGGAATTGTGCTTTGACTCTTGCTATGAATTTGCTAGTACTGTAGATGCGAAAGAGTTGGAAGATATTTTAGGACCACAATTAGATTTGAATATGGCTATTGCCGAAGAAGGTATGAAAAATAATTATGGTTCCAACATTGGTAAATTGATTATTTCCAATTCTTCTTCCATTGCGGATAAAGCTCGTGCCTATGCAGCGGCGGGCTCTGATGCACGCATGGACGGTTGTTCTATGCCGGTAATGATTAACTGCGGTAGTGGTAACCAAGGGATTACATTATCTGTACCTATTATGATGTATGCTAAAGAATACGGTATCGATCGTGACCATACGTTGCGTTCTTTAGCTTTAGCTAATGTGTTAGCTCTATACATTAAACAATACATTGGTCGTTTAAGTGCTTACTGTGGTGTAGTGAGTGCTGCTTCTGCTACAGCCGCTGGTGTAGCATTCTTGCTTAATGAATCTAAGGAAGTAGTTTGGGAAACATTATCAAATGCATTAGCAGGCACATCCGGTGTGGTTTGCGATGGAGCAAAAGCATCTTGTGCTATGAAAATTGGTATGTCCCTTGGCAATTCCTTATTAGCCTATACACAAGCAAAGACAGATAATAGCTTTAAAGCAGGCCAAGGTATTGTAAAAGAAGACATTGACCATACAGTGCAAACGGTAGCAACCATTGCCCGTGAAGGGATGAAGCAAACCGATGTTGTCATCCTAGAAACCATGTTAGAAAAGTAATCTATGCATTATTGGTATAGAGAATGAGAACAATTCTATATTGATTTTTCTAAAAGTATAGTGTATGATAGATACATAGATTGATTTCATAGTCACATACTCAGTATGTGCTATGTATAGGTTGTAACAATAAAGGAGATTTAGCATGGCAATCATCGGTAAACAACTACCAGCTTTTGAATTAGATGCATTCCGTAAACCAGAAATTATTAAAGTAAGCAATAAAACTATCGAAGGTAAATGGAGCGTGTTTGTATTCTATCCAGCAGACTTCACATTTGTATGTCCAACAGAATTGGCAGATTTACAAGATCAATACGCAGAATTGAAAAATTTGGGCGTAGAAGTATTCTCTGTATCTGTTGACTCTGCGTTTGTTCACAAAGCATGGTCCGATGCATCTCCTACAATCAATAAAATCGAATACACTATGGTATCCGATATTAAACATGAATTAGCTGACTTCTTCGAGACATTCTCTGAAGAGTCTGGCCAAGCGTATCGCGGTTCTTTCGTGGTAGACCCAGAAGGTATCGTTCGTGCCGCAGAAATCTGTGACATGGGTGTAGGTCGTTCCGCTGCTGAGTTAGTGCGTAAAGTACAAGCTTGCCAATTTGTTGCAAAACATGGTGAAGTGTGCCCAGCAAAATGGACTCCTGGTGAAAAAACGTTGAACCCAGCAGATCTTGGCTTAGTTGGCAAAATCTAAAGTAAATAAACAGCTTCTTTAGTAGTTTTGTGGTTGAAGGCTCCTCTCCCTCTCTCGAATCTTCAACAACACATGATGTACTAATTGAGTGTGTTGACTATATTTGTAAACTTTCCTAAGAACACATCTTAGATCCTTTACTTCCCATAAAAACGACAAAGCATTGCTTTGTCGTTTTTATCTTTCCCAAATTATATAGTTGTATTACTAAAAAGTATCCTTTATTCATTTAAATTATTAGATTTAGTTTAGAAATTTGTATATAATAAGGAGGTAAGGTTACAAATAGAATGCATATAGGAGAATGAGAATGTTAGAAGTTACATACGAACGATTGGCAGGGATTTTTAAAGCCCTTAGCGATGAAACAAGATTGCACATTGTAGACATGTTGTCTTGTAATGAATTATGTGCGTGTGATATTTTGGCTAGTTTTGAGTTATCTCAATCTACTCTTAGTTATCACATGAAAATTTTAATTGATGCAGGTATTGTGAATTCTGTGCGTAGCGGTTTGTGGACACGCTATTCCATTAATGAAGAAGCTTTTGATGAATTTGTTAAATTCTTGCCTGAATTATATAAAACAAAAGATGAGTGCATTTGTGCACAAATCAAATACTGCCGTATTGAGGATGCTCCACAAGCGGTGGCAGAATAATATGAAACGTTGGATTATGCATGTAGATATGGATGCTTTCTTTGCATCTGTAGAACAACATGATCGTCCAGAACTACAAGGTCACCCAGTTATCGTGGGTGGCCTTTCTTCACGTGGTGTGGTGGCTACGTGTAGTTATGAAGCACGGAAATTTGGGGTACGTTCTGCTATGCCTATTGGGAAGGCTAGAAAATTATGTCCAGATGGTATCTATCTATTGCCACGAATGGAACGATATCACGAAATTTCTGATCAAATTCATGACGTGTTGCATCGGTTTAGCCCCTATTTAGAGCCCATTTCTTTGGATGAGGCTTTTTTAGATATTTCAGGATTAGGAAAACTCTATGAGTCTCTTATGGCGGTGGGCCGTGCTGTGAAAGAACAAATTAAGGACTTAACGGGTTTGGTCGCATCTGTTGGAATTGGACCGAATAAGTTTTTAGCAAAACTAGCGTCGGATTTACGAAAGCCAGATGGTTTATATATTATTCCTCATGGGCAAGAAAGCGCTCATATTAAACATTTACCGGTACGCAGGTTGTGGGGCGTAGGGGCTCATATGGAACAAGCATTACAGCGAGGCGGCTTTCATCGGATTCAAGATATTGAACAGTTAGATTCGTATCATGAGTTAGAACCCTATTGCGGTCATCAAAGTGAACGTGTGTATTTGCTGTCTAAAGGCATTGATGATCGTCCTATTGAGTGGAATCGTGAGTTGCAATCCGTAGGCAATGAACTGACCTATGAAAGGGACTTAATGGATCCAGAGGAAATCGACAATGAATGGCGATATTTTGCACATCATGTAGCTAAGCGTTTGCGCCAGAAAGGACTTAAAGGTCATACGATAGCCATCAAGGTACGCTTGCCAGACTTTACCACTAAAACAAGACAAAAACGATTATCCTATCAGACGGATAGAGAAGATGTATTGTATGAGACGGCCTGTGTATTATATAATAAACTTAATGTACAGGGGCCGTTCCGGTTATTGGGAATTACGGTCAGTGGCTTTCACCAAGAGGTGGAGCAAGAGTCGCTCTTTCAGAGTGAAGAAACAGAGCCAGATCGGTTAGCACAAGTACTAGATACTTTGGAAGAACGATTTGGAGAAGATATTGTTACCACAGGAGCTATGTGGAAACGAAAATTGAAGGATGACACGACATCGTCCTAGGAGGATAGTATGCAACAATATATATTGGACCAGGAACAGATTGAAAAGTTGTTACAAGGCTTGCAGACAGCATATGGTCATTGCAAAGAAGTGCAACAGCAATATGTGGCGAATTTAGAGGCGCACCATATGGAGTCCCCTGAAATGGCTATGGAAGTGGTAGAAGACTTAGAAAACTTTGCTCATATCTTGGCCCTATTGGGAAAACAATGGGAAGAATTACGTGGACTCCAAAGTATGGTAACAGATCATTATCTGTATGATATGATATCTTCCTTAGAAGAGACATCAATAGTAGAAGCTGTGGCGTATGAAGGTGTGGAAGGCTATGATGTAGGTGTGGCATTAGGCGTAGATTTTGTGATGGCTGAGCGTTGGCAAGGGGAAATGTCTGCAGAGAGGGTTGAACCGAAAGCAACATCGAGTTCTTTTATGAATTTGTTCAGTAATACCAGCGAAACGAAGCGTATTAATGAGTATGACTATGATGACGATGGGGAGGATGACGACCCTAAAGACGATGAAGAGGATGCGGTCATTGAGTTAACGAAATATACTAACAAAAAATCTAACTTGTATGATATGTTTGGGATGGAGTCGTCAACAGAGACAAAAAAACAGCATAAAAAGCGTTGCAAACATTGCACAGAAGATTCTCCCATACCAGAAGAGCGAGACAAATGCTGCATTGTTAAACAAGAAAAAAAGAAAAAGAAGGAAAAAAGCAAAGATAAGTCGAAACATAAAAAAGAAGCTCCCTCTGTAGACAAGTGGGCAAAAAAATTGTCTAAATGGGAACGCTATGCAGAAGAGCATGGCGATGCATGGACAGAAAAAGTCTTGCAAAAAGTAGCAAAAAAGGCAGAGAAAAAAGCGGAAAAGCGCGGCATGAAAGCGGTCTTCAAAAAGCACAAGTTAGACCGATTTGCGAAACTGTCGAAGGAGGACTAAGGTATGGATATCATCAGTATTTTAGGCTTTATATTATTAGGGGTTGCCGTAGCGACGTTAGGTACCATCATCGGTGCCGGTGGTGGTATTATCTTTGTGCCTGTATTTTTATATTTCTTTCCAGAGTGGACGCCAGCCATGGTGGTAGGTACATCCTTGTTCACGGTAACCTGTAATGCCATTTCGGGTACTATTGCCTATGTGCGGCAGAAGAAAATATTATATAGCGCAGCAATTCTATTCGGGATTGCCACCTTCCCAGGGTCGATTATCGGTGCTCATGTAGCGGAATATTTTGATCCTAGTGGGTTCCGATTCTGGTTTGGTTCTTTCTTGCTAATCATGTCTTTGTTCATTGGTTATAAAAATATGAATAAAGGGGAACGCAAAGAAGAGTCCTTGCAATTAGAAGAGTTGACCTATAATAAAGTGGTAGGTATCTTAATTAGCATGGGAGTAGGCTTTATTTCTAGCTTATTTGGTATCGGCGGTGGCTTGATCCATGTGCCGGCTTTCATTTATATCATGGGATTTCCTACGCATATGGCCACCGCCACTAGTCATTTTATCTTGGCTATGTCTACCTCAGTAGGGACTTTAACACATTTTTTGAGTGGTCATATTCATTTTGAAATTGCCATTCCTTGTGGTATTGGTGCCTTAGCGGGTGGTCAATTAGGGGCGTTCATTGCGAAACGATTGCGAGCAAAAACGATTTTAATTGGGTTATCCATTGGGATTGGATTACTGGCATTACGCTTAATTTACACATCTCACGTATTGTTCTAGTGTCATAGTATAGATTAAATAGAGAGGACTTTATGGGAAAGGGAAAGAAACGAAAACAACACCAACCACAGCCACAACAGACGATTACTACAGCCCGTTTGACTACAATGATTAAATGGATGTTGTTTATTAATCATTTAGCCTTGTGCTGGTTCTTTAATGGCCGGGCTGATATGAGTTTATTAGCTGCTAATATGTTGGGTGGCTTAGCCCTTTGCGGGATTTACTGGATGCGTTTTAAGAAAGAAATGTTTACCGATGAAGATGTAGAACGTGGCATGCGCTATGTATTGTCCTATATTCTGATGACGATGACAGCTTCCTTTTATACCTTGGCGATGTATCGTTCGGGGGAGTTAACGGATACTATGTATCTGATTATTACAGGAGCTAGTTTCTTTGTGTGGTTCTGCTTGTATAGCGCTACACAAGGGTTTATCAAAAAAAGTGAATAATATATA
>QWCZ01000510.1_pt1 | contig 18846 bp, 20 predicted proteins | sample 1972651 | NCBI WGS metagenome assembly QWCZ01 (sample SAMN09866695, study PRJNA288562) | Human oral metagenome isolate pre1_saliva, whole genome shotgun sequencing... | isolation source: mouth | host: Homo sapiens | place: USA: California
TTTCCGCTTCTCCACCGAGTCCACCGAAGCAGGGCTGAAACAACGCGTTCACGCCATTTTGGACAAACACGGCGTGCAATACGATTTGCAGTGGTCGTGTTCGGGGCAGCCCTTTCTGACCCACGCGGGCAAACTGACCGACGTGGCACGCGCAGCCATTGCCGAAACCTGCGGCGTAGAGACCGAATTATCCACCACCGGAGGCACTTCGGACGGACGCTTCATTAAAGCCATTGCGAAAGAACTCATCGAATTAGGTCCGTCCAATGCCACCATCCACCAAATCAACGAAAACGTGCGGCTGGACGATATTCCGAGGCTGTCTACGGTGTATGAGGGGATATTGGCGCGGTTGTTGGCTGAAAAGGCCGTCTGAAAACGGTATGTCAGTGGCAGTATTGCTATACTGCTATTTTGGTTCGACTTTGACACTTGGTCAGATAAAGAGGTAAAACATGATTACCTTGCCTTCTTTGAACGGCTTTCCTTCAAAATGGGATGAAATCCGCGAGCGACTGGAAACCGATTTTCCCGCCGACCTCGAAACCCTGATGTATGAATGTTTGACGGAACACGAAGCCAAGCAGTTCGAGCAGGATTTTATCGACCGTATCGGCTGCGCGCCTGAAGAATATGTCCGTATCCGCCGAGCCATCCGTCTGTTGGAAGCGCGTTATCTTGACAGCCTGAACGAATTAACTACTGCCGCCATTGCCACGCCTTTGGGCGAGATGCTGGCAGTGTTCGGCAGCAGGGGTTTGTGTTTGCTGGAGTTTGTCGGGCAGAAACATATGGAGCAGGAAATTACTGCCGTCCAAAAAGCTTTGCGCGGGCGGTTTGTGTTTCGGGAAGATGAGCGAACGCAACTTCTGCGGCAGGAATTGGACTTATACTTCAAATGCCGTCTGAAAATCTTTTCCACGCCTTTAGAGCAGATTGGTACCGAGTTTCAAAAGCAGGCATGGGATGAGCTCTTGGCGATTCCTTACGGCGAAACGCGCAGCTACAAAGAGCAGGCGCAGCGTTTGGGCAATCCCAAAGCCGTCCGAGCCGTTGCAGCCGCCAACGGGCAGAACAAAGTGTCTATCCTGATTCCCTGCCACCGCGTCATCGGCAGCGACGGCAAACTGACCGGCTACGCAGGCGGCTTGAACCGCAAACAATCGCTGCTTGCTTTGGAACGCGGCGAAGTTCAGACGGCATTATTTTAAGCGGGGAAATGCAGAACGGTTCACTGAGCTTAAATATGGTGTGATGACGGCTGTGGAAACTCATACAACGGCAATCCTTTTAAGGCATCGGTTTAAATATCTTTTCCATTCATATGCTTGTAGTTTTGTTTCCCATTTTTCCGAGATTAAGGATTGACACTTTTTTTGTGGACGCTATAATACGCCCCATTCCCCGATAGCTCAGTCGGTAGAGCGACGGACTGTTAATCCGCAGGTCCCTGGTTCGAGCCCAGGTCGGGGAGCCAAAATTCTAAAGCCTGAACATGATTGTTCAGGCTTTTTTATTGTTTTCCCAGATGTTTTGTAAATTTTTACCCGTCAGGTTGGGGATGTGGGGAGCAGATTGTGAAGTGTTCCTAAAGTATTGGATTTCACTTGGTATGCTTGGTAAAAATGGGGTATGAAGTGGAAACCCTCGTTGTTGTCGTGTGCACAATATATCGTAAACTTCAGTAGGTGTGCCTTTGCTTTAACCGTGAAGATGCCGGGTTTAGTGTCTGGGATACGGCGAGATAGGTTTTCCAACGGTTTCGCGGTAAAATTCTGTCTGTCTGATTTCGGTTTCGTTTTATGTCCATAAAAATCCTGATTATTTCTCCCAGTTGGATAGGCGACTGCGTGATGACCCAGCCCTTGTTCCGCCGTTTGAAGGAACTTCACCCCGGTTGCACGATTGATGTGTTTGCTCCGAAGTGGTCGATGGCGGTGTTTGAGCGTATGCCTGAAGTGAATGAGATTCTTGAAAATCCGTTCGGACACGGTGCGTTGGAGTTGAAACGCCGTTGGCAGGTCGGTAGGGATTTGGGACGGCGCGGCTACGATCAGGTTATCGTGCTGCCCGGTTCTTTGAAATCGGCAATCATCGCCCTGGCGACAGGTATCGGTAAAAGGACGGGTTATGTCGGTGAAAGCCGTTATTTTTTGCTGAACGATATACGGAAGCTGGATAAAGGGCGTCTGCCGTTGATGGTGGACAGATATACGGCTCTTGCGCATCAGAGTCAGAAAGATTTTGACGGGCGTTCAGGATTTCCCAAGTTTTCAATTGATGAAAGACGGAGGAAAATTTCTGTCGAAACCTTTGGCTTGGATATTGGAAAGCCTGTTTTGGCTTTTTGTCCGGGTGCGGAATTCGGACCGGCAAAGCGTTGGCCGGCAAAGCATTTCGCCGAGTTGGGCAAACATTATCTGGCAGCGGGCTGGCAGGTTTGGCTGTTCGGTTCGCAAAAAGATTATGAAATTGCCGAGGAAATCAACTGTCTTTCAGACGGCATGTGTGTGAATTTATGCGGTAAGACCGATTTGTCTCAGGCAATGGACTTGTTGTCGTTGGCAGATACGGTTGTGTGTAACGACAGCGGATTGATGCATTTGGCGGCAGCTTTGGGCAGGAGGGTAGTGGCGGTATATGGTTCGTCCAGTCCGACACACACGCCGCCTTTGAGCGATAAGGCAAAAATCGTCAGCCTCCATTTGGAATGTTCCCCGTGTTTTAAGCGGGAATGTCCGCTGGGGCATACAGACTGCCTCAATAAGCTTTATCCCGACAGGATTGTGCAGGCGGTTGAAGAAGCGGTATGATGTTTTTGTTTTCTAATTTTGCCCGGCGGCGGCTGATTATTGATAGGGGTGTTTATGGCTATTGCGAATAATAAAAAAGCATTTCACGATTTTTTTATTGAAGACCAGATTGAAGCCGGTTTGGTATTGGAAGGCTGGGAAGTCAAGGCGATCCGTGCTGCACGCGTACAGCTTAAAGAGAGTTATATTTATTGGAAAAAAGACGCGTTTTATTTGGTCGGTTGCCATATTACTGCGTTGCCCACAGCCTCGACACACATCAAGCCTGATGCCACACGCCCGCGCAAGCTCTTGTTGAAACAGTCGGAAATCAATAAGTTAATCGGAAAAACCGAACGTGCCGGTTACACTATCGTGCCGCTCAACCTGCATTTTTCACGTGGAAAAATCAAGATGGAAATCGGTTTGGCAAAAGGTAAGAAACAGCACGATAAACGACAAAGTATGAAGGAAGCCGACTGGAAACGTGAAAAACAGCGGTTGATTAAGCATACGCGCTGATTGTGGAAGCAGTGTTTCAGACGGCATGGGTAAGGCTGCCGTCTGATACGGTTTCTGTTTATAGAAATGATGCTGGTAAGGAAAGGGACAGTTTATTACTGTCCCTTTCCTTATTGTGTATGAAAATCAGAAATAACGGTCGTTTTTGTCAGTACAAGATATGGTCGGCCTACCGTTTATGGAAGCAGTTTTCCAGGGTTCATGATGTTATATGGATCAAGGTGTTGTTTGATGCTTTTCATCAGGGCGATTTCGGCAGGGGTGCGTACTTTGTCCAGCCATTGTTTTTTGATGATACCTATGCCGTGTTCTGCGGCAACTGTACCGTTGCAGGTAAGTATGTTGCGATAAACCGTGCCGTTGATATCATCTTCGTAACGATATGCCTCGTTACTGAGTATATCCGGCAGAAAAGTATTGTAGTGCAGGCTGCCATCGCCTAAATGTCCGAAGCAGACAATTTGTATTCCTTTGAAGCTTTGTTCCAAATCTTTGGCGCACCGGCGGACAAAGTCGGCAACGCGCCCGATGGGGACGGCAATATCATGTTTGATGCTGGTGCCCAGTTTGCGTTGTGAAGCGGAGATGTTTTCACGCAATGCCCACATATGGCTACGTTCTTGTTCGCTTTGTGCCAATACGCTGTCGGTAAAGCCCTTTTCATATAGGAATTCGGCAAGTTGCCCGTTAAGGCTGCCGTTTGGCAGTGAATCGGTCAATTCAAGCAGGATGTGCCATTCTGAGTGTGTCGGCAGGGGGAGGTTGCTGAATTCGGAGGACAACTCGGCAGCAAAACGACTGATCAGCTCAAAACTGCATAGGCGTTCGGCAAAGTGTGCTTGGGTTTCGGTCAGCAGGCGGACTGCGGATTCGATGTCGGGTATGCCGACCCATGCGGTTGCTTTGTCTAAGGGGTTGGCAAACAGCTTGAGCGTGGCTGCGGTGATAATGCCCAATGTACCTTCGCTACCGATAAACAAATGGCGTAAATCGTAACCTGTGGTGTTTTTGTGTAGCGGGTGAAGATGGGAAATCAGTTCGCCGTTTGGCAGGACAATTTCCAGTCCGATGACCAAATCGCGCATTGTACCGTAGCGTAATACGTTCAATCCGCCGGCGTTACAGGCGATGTTTCCCCCGATTTGACAGGAGCCTTCGCTAGCAAGACTGAGCGGGAACAGACGGTTGGCAGCTTCTGCCGTTTGTTGTACGGTTTTAAGGACCGTACCTGCTTCGACGGTAATACAGTTGTCTGCCAAATCGATGTTGCGGATGCGGTTAAGTTTGGAAAGGTTAAGCAATACACCGCCTTGTGCCACTGCGGCACCGCATAAACCGGTATTGCCGCCTTGAGGAGTTACCGAAATATGGTGTTGGTGGCAAAAGCGCATTATGGTTTGCACATTCTTGACGCAGTGAGGTTGCAGAATGATATCGGGCGTGGAGGTAAAACGGTTGCGCTGATCTTTTAAAAGTATCGGGGAAGGCTCAATGATTTCGTCTGCCGGAAGGAGTTGGGAAAATTCGGTATGCAGGTCAATCATGTTTTTGGGAAAAAGAGTGGAGATTGAGAAATAGGATTAGATGCGTCCGGGAAATTAAAAAAGCAGGATACACAAAGTATCCTGCTTTTTTGCAAGCAGAAAATGCTTATTTTGCAGCTTCAGAAGCAGGAGCTTCGGAAGCAGCAGCCTCAGCAGCAGGGGCTTCAGCAGCAGGAGCTTGGGAAGCAGCAGCTTCGGCAGCAGGAGCCTCGGAAGCAGGAGCTTCGGAAGCAGCGGCTTCAGAAGCAGGAACTTCGGAAGCAGGAGCTTCAGCAGCTTTTTCTCCACCACAGGCAGCCAGAGCCAAAGACAACAAAGCAGCAGCAAACAGGGATTTTTTCATTTTAGTAACCTTTAAAATCAATTTAAATTATTGAAACAAACTGGTCTTCATTGACCGTACTACAAACTGGGTTGGAAATTCATTGCTGAATTTTGCGTAATTATGCACCATGAAATAAGGGATTGCAATGTCGTAAAAATGCTAAGTAAAGATTGAATGAAAAGTTTTTAGGTAGGGAGAGTGATAAATCCTGTAAAACAACTGTCTCATTGAAAGCCTGATGGTTAGGAACATTGTATAGATTGATATAATTCAGTATGTTGTATGATTTATTGGGGCATGACAGGGAGGATGTTGGATGAAAAGAGCGGTATTTATTTCATGTTGTATAAAAACAACATGATAACAAAATAACAAAACTTTACATTTTAGCAAGCGGGGAATAGTCTGTGAATAGGTTAATGGTAATCGATGGGGGAGGGGGTTGTGTTAGAATTCGCCTGTAATCAATCTGCTGTCCCTGAAAGGATAAATATGGCTATCGTGAAAAATTCCGTAGTTTCTCTGCATTATGAAATGTATGATGTCAATAATCAGCTTCTGGATAAGACTGAAGAACCGATTGTATATTTACATGGCGGTTATGACGGTATTTTCCCTTTGGTGGAAGAGGCGTTGCACGGCAAGGGTGTCGGCGATACGATAGATGTGGTGCTTTCTCCAGATGATGCGTTCGGCGAGCAGGAGCCGGATTTGGTGCGTATCGAAGATGTCGGCGTGTTCCCTGTGGAGGTCGAAGTCGGCATGATGTTTGAAGCCGACGATCCGGAAACCGGCGAAGTTATTATTTACCGTGTAACCGATGTTGCCGACGGCAAGGCGGTAGTGGACGGCAACCATCCTTTGGCCGGTATGAAGATACGCTTTAAGGCAACGGTTGAAAGTGTGCGCGATGCATCTGATGAGGAAATCGCACACGGACATGTCCATGGCCCGCACGGTCATCACCATCATTGATGTGCCGGCAACTTGTCAATATTGGATGCCGTTTGAAAATGGTTTGCTCCGTTTCAGACGGCATTTTTCCGTATGGGGGTTAAATTATGTCGGTTAGGCATTATGAGAATTTTCCTGTCGGCTCATTGATTTTGCCGCGCAGGTTAAGAAAGCCGGTCCATGCTGTATATGCGTTTGCACGGACTGCGGATGATATGGCGGATGAGGGGGATTTTCCGATTGAGGAGAGGTTGGAAAATTTGGACGTATTGCGGCGCGAGTTGGATGTGTTGGCATCCGGCGGACAGTCTGCACATCCTTTGATTGCCCGGTTGGATGCCGAGGCTGTTGCACCGTTTGGTTTGGATTTACAGCCGTTTTATGATTTGCTTTCTGCATTTTCTCAGGATGTGGTTAAAACAAGGTATGGAAATTTTGGCGAACTGGTCGATTATTGCCGGCGTTCTGCCAATCCTGTCGGACGCATCATGTTGGCTTTATACGGAAAAACAGATGCGGTGAGCGTGGCGCAAAGCGACGGCATCTGTACGGCTTTGCAGCTTGTAAATTTTTGGCAGGATGTGGCTGTCGATTGGCGTAAAGGGCGTGTCTATATCCCTCAGGACGATTTGCTGAAATTTGGTGTTGCTGAAGAACAGATTGCGGCAGGCAGGGCGGATGCGGCGTTTCAACGTCTGATGGCCTTCCAATGCCGACGCGCATTCCGTATGCTGAGGGCCGGTTCCCCCTTGGCAAAGGAATTAAAGGGGCGAATCGGTTTGGAACTTCGTATGATTGTGTTGGGTGCGCAGATGATTTTGCAGAAACTGGATGCGTGTCGATATGATGTGTTTGCCCAGCGTCCCCTTTTGGACAAGAAAGATTGGCTGATTATGTTGAAACGTGCGGTATGGCGATAAGGCGGCATATTCGAACCGATATGCCGTCTGAAAAGGTTTGTTCGGTTTCAGACGGCATATTGCAACCGGTTCGATGCTCCTAGGAGATTTCGTGAGGGTTGGGTCTGGCATTGTCTTCAGCCCCCAAACCGACAAGCCTGCGTAACCTGGTCATGTAGGCGTTGACATCTAATCCTGTTCCGTAGCGCTGCGCCGTCCATAAGGTTTCTGCCAAGGCCTCCATCATGTCGTGTTCGGCTTTGAGCCAGCCGTTTTTGGCACACAATGTTTTATGGATGGCATGTATCCCGTGCGGTTGGTCTATGCCTGCCTGTTCTTGGATGGAAAGGTGCAGCGACATGTGAAGAAACGGGTTGCTTTCTCCGTTTTCCGGCAGCCAGCAGGTATCCAGATGGTTTTCAATATGTTCGAGGTAACGGTGGTATTCGGGATGTGCTTCGATAATGCGAAGAGCCTTTTGTTCTAATGCGCTCAGCTGTAACGGGCGGAGACGGTGTTCCCATACTTTGGCGAAAAATCGGCGGACATCGTGTGTATTTACATCATACATGGCGTATTATCAGGTAGGGTGTTTATAGGTTTGATCAATGGTGGTTTTACATAAATTAAATTCAGCAGTCAACCGCACCCTATATAATGTCGGAAATTTATCTGTCCGAAACGGGCTTGGTTATGAAAAAACTGATTTACTTTTTTACCTTATTTTTCGTTTTGTGCGGTCAGGCTTTTGCGCTGGACGCGAACGATTTGTTACCGCCGGAAAAGGCATTTGTGCCTCAGGTCAGCGTGGCGGATGATGGTGTAAACGTCCGCTTCAAGATTGCCGACGGATACTATATGTATCAGGCAAAAATTATCGCGCAAACCAATCCCGCGGGTTTGTTGGGCCAGCCTTCGTTTGGCAAGGGTGAGGAAAAAGAAGATGAGTTTTTCGGCAAACAGACGGTTTTTCATCAAGAGGCTCTGGTTGCCTTCCCATACACCAAACCTGTCGGCAAGCCGTATAAATTGGTCTTGACCTATCAAGGGTGTGCGGAAGCAGGTGTATGCTATCCGCCTGTAGATACGGAACTCGACATTTCCGGCAACGGTGTTTATCAGGCTCAGAGTGATGAACCTGTATCGGCAAAAGACCGGTTCCTGCAAAAAGAACCTTCAGGCGGTGAGCGTTCTACAAGTCCGAAAAATACTCCGGACAGCAGCCGTTTCAAACTGTCTTGGGATACGCTCAACGCCAATCTTTTGGCGTTTTTTCTCGCTGGTGTGGGCCTGAGCTTCACCGCCTGTATGTATCCTTTGCTTCCGATTGTTTCCAGCATCGTGGTTGGGGATAAAAAGGCGAGCAAGGGACGGGCATTTGCATTGACCGTCGTTTATGTTCAGGGGTTGGCGTTGACTTACACATTGGTCGGTATCATTGCCGGACTGACGGGTGCGCTGCTGACAGTTTGGCTCCAGCAGGCATGGGTGGTTTTGGCGGCATCGGCTTTAATGGTCATATTGGCGTTATCCATGTTCGGCCTGTTCAACATCCAACTGCCCAATGCCGTACAGTCATATTTTCAGAATCAAAGCAGCAGGCTTTCCGGCGGCAAGATAGTATCCGTTTTCGTAATGGGCATATTGTCCGCATTGATTGTCGGGCCGTGTGTCGCTCCGCCGCTGGCATTTGCTTTAGGTTACATCGGTCAGACGGGTGATGCGGTCCTCGGCGGTTTGGCACTTTATGTCTTGGCACTCGGTACCGGCGTACCGCTGATTATTATTGGTACATTCGGCGGACACATCCTCCCTAAAGCCGGCGACTGGATGAATGCCATCAAATACGCTTTCGGCTTTATCCTTTTGGCCGTAGCAGTTTATCTTGCCACACCGCATCTGCCTTATTATCTGGTAGTGGTGCTTTACACCCTTTTGATGCTGGTTCCGGCCTTTATGCTTTTGGGTAACGGACGCAAGCAGAAATGCCGTCTGAAAGCAGCGGCGTATGCATTTGGGGGCGTATTGTTGATAGGCGGTGTATGGTTCGGCTGGCAGAGTGCAAATGGGAAAACGACTGCACTTCACCATTTTCTGACGCTCAATCCGCCGTCTGGAGTAGGTAACCCTGCCGAACATGGAAAAATGTTTACCGATGTTGCGGCACTGAAAGTTGCAATGGCGGATGCATTGAAAGAATATCCCGATAAACCGGTTATCTTGGATTTTTATGCGGACTGGTGTATTTCCTGTAAAGAAATGGCGGCGTATACGCTCAATCAGCCGGAAGTTCATCAGGCAGTCGATATGGGACGATTCTTCCAAATCGATGTAACTACCAACACGCCGGATCATCAGGCATTATTGAAAGAATACGGATTGTTCGGGCCGCCGGGTGTATTTGTCGTCCGCGCGGACGGCAGCCACAGCGAACCGCTGTTGGGGTTTGTCAAAGCAGACAAGTTTATCGAGTGGTATGAACGGAACCGTTAATCCGATTTTTATAATGCCGTCTGAAATTTCAGACGGCATTTTATTTGGCAGGGCAATGCCCGCTATACACATGGAAACCGCCTGAAGATGTGAAAATCTTGTGTATAAGCCGGTTTGTCATTTGAAAATAAAGCAGAAAAAATAATTGATGGAAAAATAAGCAGTCAAAAGTAAACACAGGAAGTGTTTGCCGGTGTGTGTACCTTTTGTGGATAAATATTTTAAGAATATGTATTTTATAGAAAATAACGTATTGATTAAAAAATAGTCAGCTGCACGGTTTGAATGGGTGCCGATAAGTGCCGATACCTTGAAGCCATCAAGTGTGTATTGTTTGGCATTAGGATAGAAAAAAACTGCCTCTGTTTCCAGAGGCAGTTTGCGTGCGGATTGAATCTTACAAACCGCTCAAGCGAGCGGTATCGTGTGCAATCATCAATTCTTCATTGGTCGGAATCACAACGGCAACGGCCGTGCTATCGGCTGTCGTAATTACGCCTGCGTTACCGAAGCGTGCCTTCAGGTTGGCCTCGTGGTCGGCTTTCAGACCGAGGAAGCCCAAGTAGCCGAGTACGCGCTCACGGATGATGTCGGAGTTTTCGCCGATACCACCGGTGAAGACGAGTACGTCCAGACCGCCAGCAGCCACAGCCATGCTGCCGATGTATTTGGCGAGGCGGTAGATGAAGACGTCCAGGGCGAGTTTCGCGCCGGGATGGCCTTTACCGGATTCTTCTTCGATAGTGCGGCAGTCGTTGGACAGGCCGGACAAACCGAGCAGGCCGGATTTTTTGTTCAGCATCTCGGTTACTTCTTTGACGGACATGTCGGCATTATCGGCCAGGAAACCGAATACGGCAGGATCGATGTCGCCGCTGCGCGTACCCATTACGAGGCCTTCCAGCGGTGTCAGGCCCATGCTGGTGTCGCGTGATTCGCCGTTGGCGACGGCGGTAATGGATGCGCCGTTACCCAGGTGGGCGATGACCATGCGCAGGTCTTTTTTGTCTTTGCCGAGGAAGCGTGCGGTTTCGTCAGCAACGAAGCGGTAGCTGGTACCGTGCGCGCCGTAGCGGCGCAGGCCGTATTTTTCATAGTATTCTTGCGGAATGGCGTATTTGTAGGCGTGTTCCGGCATGGTTTGGTGGAAGGCGGTGTCAAAAACGACGACGTTGGGCAGGCCTTTGAAAATGCTTTGTGCGGCACGCAGACCCAAGAGGTGGGCGGGGTTGTGCAGAGGGGCGAGCGGGATGCATTTTTCGATACCGGCAATGACTTCGTCGTCAACGAGGATGGATTCGCTGTACAGTTCGCCGCCGCTGACGACGCGGTGACCGATGGCGCCGATGCGGCTATCGAGGCCGTGGGCTTTGAGTTCTTCCATCAGGGCTTCGACTGCGCCGGTGTGGTCGGGCTTGGCAGACAGGTCGACTTTGTGTTTTTCGCCGTTTACTTTGAATGTGATGTACGCGTCGGGCAGGTTGAGTTTTTCGGCAAGGCAGCTGAGCAGCACTTCGCCGCTATTGTTATCTAAGACTGCACCTTTGAGGGACGAGCTGCCGCAGTTCAAAACCAAGATTAATTTTTGGGACATTTTCTAGCTCCGGAAAGTTTCAGACGGCATTGGAGTCGGACCCGGATACTAACCAAGTCCCGTGCCGAAACCGTTTTGCTTTCCTTGACGGGAAAGTAGTGGGGCCGGCTGAAACGGTTGATGAATAAAAACGCGCTATTTTATCAAAAAACAGTTGCGGCTGCTTGGCTTAATCGGGAGTTTGCGTGAAAATGGCGGAAGTTGGGTATTTTGACGGGGAAGGGAAAATATGCGGTATGTCGGTATTTTTCGAGGTTGCGGAGAGGGTTCTTTGCGTTTTTCCCGTTCAAGCTGGTACATTCACCCTGTTTTTAGTTGATGCCGTCTGAAAAAGGCGGGTGGGGAATTTATGCATTATTTCAGTATTCATGACCAATCTGGACAGCATATAGGCTTCTTTGTCTTGCTTGCCGATGATGAGTCGGAGGCACGGCCACAGAGCGGACGTTTTGCCGTTAAATTGGAAGATGGGGCGGGCAACCATGTCCTTTCGCCGTTCGGTCAGACGGAAGTTCCCCAGTATTGGCGTGTCGTCAAAGACCGTATCGAGCTGTTTTTTGACGAAGCGGCCGTAGGGACTTTACGCAATGAGTATTTGAACGTGTCGGGGCAGACTTTTATTCTGACCGACCTGACCGGAGCGGTGTGATGGAAAGTATGTTTATACTGGTGCCTATCAGCATTATTTTGGCATTTGTTATCGGCTGGTTTTTTTGGTGGTCGGGTAAAAACGGGCAGTTTGACGACTTGGAAGGACCGGCGCACCGCATTCTGATGGATGATGATTCGACAAGTAAACTGACTGAAAGAAAAGAGGAAAAAGATGAGTGCTAAGGGCGGGGGGCAGCCTTTGTTCCGCAGCCGCCGTTTTGCCCCGCTTTTCGGCACGCAGTTTCTCGGCGCGTTCAACGACAATGTGTTCAAAACCGCGCTGTTCGTGATGATCAGCTTTTACGGTTTGGGAAAAAACGGCTTCCTGCCTGCAGGACAGATGTTGAATTTGGGTGCATTGCTGTTTATCCTGCCGTATTTCCTGTTTTCTGCACTGTCGGGACAGTTGAGCAATAAATTCGACAAGGCTGTTTTGGCACGTTGGATTAAGGTGCTGGAAATGATCATTATGGCAGTGGCGGCATACGGGTTTTATATCCGGTCTGCCCCGCTGCTTTTGGCCTGTCTGTTTTGCATGGGCGCGCAATCGACGCTGTTCGGCCCGCTGAAATACGCCATCCTGCCGGATTACCTCAACGACAAAGAGCTGATTATGGGAAACAGCCTGATTGAATCCGGTACGTTTATCGCCATTCTGTTCGGTCAGATACTGGGGACTGCGGTGGCAGGTGCGCCGCCTTATATTGTCGGGATACTGGTTTTGCTGGTCGCCGTCGGAGGGACGGTCAGCAGCCTGCTTATGCCGTCCGTACCCGCCAAAGCAGCAGATACGGAAATCGAGTGGAATATTGTCCGGGGTACAAAATCCCTGCTTCGTGAAACAGTGCGGTACAAACCCGTCTTTACCGCTATTATCGGTATTTCGTGGTTTTGGTTTGTCGGCGCGGTCTATACTACGCAACTGCCGACCTTTACCCAAATCCATTTGGGCGGCAACGACAATGTTTTTAACCTGATGCTTGCTTTGTTTTCCATCGGTATTGCAGCCGGTTCGGTACTGTGTGCCAAGTTCAGCAGGGAACGCCTGATGTTGGGTTGGGTAACGGTTGGTGCGTTCGGTTTGACGGTTTGCGGCCTGGTTTTGGTGTGGCTGACGCACGGTCATCGTTTTGAAGGGCTGAACGGCATTTTCTGGTTCCTGTCGCAAGGATGGGCATACCCCGTCATGCTGGTGATGATGCTGATCGGCTTTTTCGGCGGCTTCTTCTCCGTCCCGCTCTATACTTGGCTGCAAACCGCCAGCAGTGAAACTTTCCGTGCCCACGCTGTTGCCGCCAACAATATCATTAACGGTATCTTTATGGTTTCTGCCGCCGTTTTGAGTGCGGTACTGCTGTTTTTGTTTGACAGCATTTCCTTGTTGTATCTGATTGTCGCTTTGGGCAATATTCCGTTGTCGGTATTTTTGGTAAAACGTGAAAGGCAGTTTTTAGGCGTAGTGGTGGCAATCAGGAAAAAACGTTGAATGCCGTCTGAAAAGTTTGTCTCCGCAATACACAATACGCCTGCCCAATGTTGTGAACACACTGTGAATAAGTGGGTTTATGCATTGAAATAAAAACAAAAAAATGCTCTGCCTAAAAAATAGTCCGTCAATGTAAAACCGAAGAAAGAAAACAGACATGATTAAACGACAGATTATCCTCGATACCGAAACCACCGGTCTGTATGCAGACGGCGGCGACCGGTTGGTCGAGTTTGCCGGTTTGGAAATGGTCAACCGCCAAATGACCGACAAAAACCTGCACCTCTACATCCATCCCGAGCGCGATATGCCTGAAGAGGCGGCGAGGGTGCACGGTCTGACGATAGAGGTTTTGGAAGGGAAAAACGCACCGCCTTTTGCCCGGGTCGGCAGGCAGATTGCCGATTTCCTGCGCGGTGCGGAGTTGATTATCCACAATGCGAAATTCGACGTAGGCTTCCTCAATATGGAGTTCCGCCGGATGGGTCTGCCGACTGTCGAGGAACTCGGCTGTACCGTTACTGATACTTTGTTAATGGCGCGCGAGATGTTTCCGGGGCAGAAGGCCAGTCTGGATGCTTTGTGCAACCGTTTTTCTGTCGACCGCAGCAAGCGCGTCCTACACGGCGCACTGATTGACTGCGAGCTTTTGGGTGAGGTCTATCTTGCCATGACACGCCAGCAGTTCGACTTGATGGGGGAGACAGAGGAGGAAGGGCCGGCAGTCAAACCGGTTGCATCTGCCGAAATGAAACTCGGTGCCAAACTGAAAGTGATTAAGGCGGATGAAGCCGAACTGGCTGCACATGAAGAATATCTCGACGGCTTGGGCGAGTCTTGTGTTTGGCGTAAGGAAGCCGTGCCGTCTGAAAACGGCAGGGAAAACGCATGAAGCGCAAAAATATCGCGCTGATTCCCGCTGCGGGCGTCGGTTTGCGTTTTGGTGCCGGCAAGCCTAAGCAATATGTCGAAATCGGTGGAAAAACGGTTCTGGAGCATACGGTTTGCATTTTTCAAAATCATCCGTCCATCGATATGACGGTTGTCGTCGTATCGCCGGAAGATGTTCTTGCCGATGGTTTTCAGACGGCATTTGCCGGTGTGGAAGTCTGGAAAATCGGAGGGCGGACACGTGCCGAAACCGTCCGAAACGGTGTGGCAAAACTGTTGGAAACCGGCTTGGCATCGGCGGATGACAATATTTTGGTGCATGATGCCGCGCGTTGCTGCCTGCCGTCTGAAGCATTGACGCGCCTGATCGTGCAGGCGGGAAATTTGGAACAAGGCGGAATTTTGGCAGTTCCCGTTGCAGATACGCTCAAGCGTGCGGACGGTGCGAATATTAGTGCAACCGTCGAGCGGACGGGCCTTTGGCAGGCTCAAACGCCCCAGCTTTTCCGTGCCGGGCTGCTGTATCGCGCATTGACTGCGGAAAACTCGGATGGCGTTACCGATGAAGCATCCGCCGTAGAAAAATTGGGCATCCGGCCTTTGCTGGTGCAGGGCGATGTATGCAACTTGAAGCTGACGCAGCCTCAGGACGAGCGGCTGGTCAGGCTGCTGCTCAATGCCGTCTGAAATTTAATCAAATCATCAGGAACAAAAATTATGACGAATATCCGTATCGGGCAGGGTTATGATGTCCATCAGCTGACAGAGGGCAGGGATTTGATACTCGGAGGCGTGAAGATTCCGTTTGAGAGAGGGCTGCTCGGACATTCCGATGCCGATGCGCTGTTGCACGCCATTACCGACGCGCTGCTCGGTGCGGCAGGTTTGGGCGATATCGGCAGCCATTTCCCCGATACCGCCTCAGAGTTTAAAGATGCGGACAGCCGCGCCCTGCTGCGCGAGGCCTATCGGAGCGTTCAAGCTAAGGGGTGGCATGTCGTCAATGTCGATACGACCGTGATTGCACAGAAACCCAAACTCGCGCCGCACATCCCTCAAATGCGGGCAAATATCGCCGCCGATTTGGGCATAGATGTTTCATGTGTCAACATTAAAGGGAAAACCAACGAAAAACTCGGTTATCTCGGGCGCATGGAAGGCATAGAGGCACAGGCGGCAGTATTGCTGGCGCATATTTGAATACGATGATAACAATCGGGCATAACATGCAAAAAAATGTTAAGATTCCGGTTGTTTGTTGATACGGTTTCCCAAAGGACAAAAATATGGCAACACAAGACGAACTCAAGCGCATTGCAGCGGAAAAGGCAGTCGAATTCGTACCCGAAAACGAATATATCGGCATCGGTACCGGTTCGACCATCAATTTTTTCATCGAAGCCTTGGGTAAGAGCGGCAAAAAAATCAAAGGCGCGGTATCTACTTCCAAAAAATCCAGCGAACTGCTTGCCCGGTACGACATTCCTGTCGTTTCTTTGAACGAAGTGTCCGGTTTGGCGGTCTATATCGACGGTGCGGACGAAGTCAACCATGCCCTGCAAATGATTAAAGGCGGCGGCGGTGCGCACCTCAACGAGAAAATTGTCGCCAGCGCATCAGAAAAATTCGTCTGCATTGCGGATGAAAGCAAATATGTTTCACGTTTGGGCAAATTCCCTCTGCCTGTGGAAGTCGTCGAAAGCGCGCGTTCGCTCGTGTCGCGCCGCCTGCTTGCCATGGGCGGGCAGCCCGAACTGCGTATCGGCTATACCACTTTCTACGGTAACCAAATTGTCGATATCCACGGTTTGAATATCGATCAGCCGCTGACGATGGAAGATAAAATCAACAAAATCACCGGCGTACTCGAAAACGGAATATTCGCCCGCGATGCCGCCGACGTGTTGATTTTGGGGACGACAGCAGGTGCGAAAGTCATTTATCCCTGCCAAGGGTAAATTTCAGAAAAAAATGCCGTCTGAAAGGCTTTGCCCGGTTCAGACGGCATCACCGTACGAATGATATGCAGATTAGAAAAATCATGAAATGGCTTCCCGTCGTCTTGTCTCTTTTAGGTGCTTTGGGTTATACGGGGTACGACAGCGAACCGGTGCGAACCGCCATCGCCGTACTCAACGAAGCGGGTGTGCAGGAAGGTGCGGATTGGAGCGGAACGCCGGAGCACCGTCAGACATCGGCAAAATCCGGGCGCAGCTACAAAGGTACGGTATCTAAAGTCTATGACGGCGACACCCTGCACGTTATCGATGTTAACGGCGCAAAGCACAAAATCCGTATGGCGTATATCGATGCGCCGGAGATGAAACAGGCTTACGGTACACGTTCGCGCGATAACCTGCGGACGGCGGCGGAGGGCAGGAAAGTCAGCGTACGCGTGTTTGAAACCGACCGCTATCAGCGCGAAGTGGCGCAGGTATCCGCTGGCAAAACCGATTTGAACCTGATGCAGGTTGAGGACGGGGCTGCATGGCATTACGAAAGCTATGCCAGGAAACAGCAGGATAAGGCAGATTTTGCCGATTATGCGGATGCACAGAATCGGGCAAAAAAAGACCGTAAAGGTTTGTGGAAAGACAAAAAGCCGCAGGCCCCGTGGGCATACCGCAAAGCCGAGAGAAACGGCGGAAGTAACAGGGATTGGGCAGATACCGTGGGCGAATGGTTGGGAATCCGGTAAGGATGCCGTCTGAAAACTTTCGGAGGATATCCGCGGCTCAAGCGCAAAGTTGCCGTTTGCCTCGATAAAAAAGTCCAAAAAGCGGTTTTTACGGTAGAATGGCAGATTATTTTGAAATGGCGGCAGTTTCGCCGGTTTTTGATACGGACACTATATGGATTTTCGTTTTGATATTATTTACGAATACCGCTGGATGTTCCTTTATGGCGCACTGACGACACTGGGGCTGACGGTCGTGGCGACCTCGGGCGGTTCGGTATTAGGATTGCTTTTGGCGTTGGCGCGCCTGATTCACTTGGAAAAAGCCAGTGCGCCGATGCGTGCTTTGGCATGGGTGCTGCGTAAGTTTTCCCTGTTGTACGTTACCTTGTTCCGCGGTACGCCGCTGTTTGTTCAAATTGTGATTTGGGCATATGTGTGGTTTCCGTTTTTCGTCCACCCTTCAGACGGCATTTTGGTCAGCGGGGAAGCGGCAATCGAGTTGCGTCGGGGATACGGTCCTTTGATTGCCGGTTCGTTGGCTCTGGTTGCCAACTCTGGAGCATATATTTGTGAAATTTTCCGTGCCGGCATCCAGTCTATCGACAAAGGGCAGATGGAGGCTGCGCGTTCTTTGGGTATGACCTATCCGCAAGCCATGCGCTATGTGATTCTGCCGCAGGCATTGCGCCGTATGCTGCCGCCTTTGGCAAGCGAATTTATCACATTGCTGAAAGACAGTTCCCTGTTGTCGGTGATTGCTGTGGCGGAGTTGGCCTATGTTCAGAATACGATTACGGGCCGGTACTCGGTTTATGAAGAACCGCTTTATACCGTCGCCCTGATTTATCTTCTGATGACGACTTTCTTAGGCTGGATATTCCTGCGTTTGGAAAACCGTTACAATCCGCAACACCGTTGATAGAGGTGATACGCAAAGAGGCTGCTTCGGCAGCCTTTTTTAATGCCGTTTGACGGATTTGGGGACGGTATTTGCTTGCGGCGGCGTACCTCTGTGGAGAATGTAGGTTGTGTAATCGACCGGATATATCGGTCAGATGTGGCATTAGTCCCTGTTTTTATGTTTAGGCTTGCTATTTACCCAAAGTCTCGGGGCGGCTTCTAATCTAAATTTCTACAAGAAATCAAATAGAAAGATGTGTTGTTGCAATTGGCAGACTGAACGGGATATGTAGAAAAGCCGTCTGAAACGGTATTCAGACGGCTTTCATTTTGACTATGGAGATGAGTCTTACATCACGTCCAACACATCAATGCCTAACAATTCCAGACCTTGTTTCAGCGTGTCACCGGTCAGTTTCGCCAGTTGCAGGCGGCTGTTGCGGGTTGCGCCTTCGGCTTTGAGTATCGGGCAGGCTTCGTAGAAGCGGCTGAACAAGGTAGCGATTTGATAGAGGTAGGCAGCGAGATAGTGCGGATACGCGGTATCTGCCACGCTTTGCAGTACGTCTTCAAATTTCAGCAGCTCGGCAGCCAGTTGCTTTTCCAAAGGTTCGGTCAAAACGGTTAGCGCAGTTGCGTCCCATTCGCCGGCTTTGCGGAACACGCTTTGTACGCGGGTGTAGGCGTATTGCAGGTAAGGGGCGGTGTTGCCTTCAAACGAGAGCATGGCGTCCCAGTCGAACACATAATCGCTGGTACGGTTTTTGCTCAAATCGGCGTATTTGACCGCGCCGATGCCGACGGTTTTGCCGATTTTGGCGGCTTCGTCCGCGCCCAATTCGGGATTTTTTTCTTTCACCAAAGCGGTGGCGCGCTCGACGGCTTCGGTCAGCAGATCAACCAGTTTCACGGTGTCGCCGCTGCGTGTTTTGAACGGTTTGCCGTCTTTGCCCATCATGGTGCCGAAGCCGATAAACTCGGCTTTTGCATCTTCTGGCAGATAGCCTGCTTTGCGTGAAGTGGTGAAAAGTTGTTCGAAGTGCAGGGCTTGGCGGTGGTCGACGACGTACAGCAGGCGGTCGGCTTTCAGACGGCCTATGCGGTAGCGCAGACAC